>OLIL01000270.1_pt1 | contig 36772 bp, 23 predicted proteins | sample 1609701 | NCBI WGS metagenome assembly OLIL01 (sample SAMEA4350146, study PRJEB24818) | metagenome | biome: human; feature: gut; material: faeces | place: Denmark | collected 2013-09
AAACAATATTCTACAAAAAAGATAGAAGACTGGGAGAGTTGAACGAAAAAATCAAGAGAAAAGCTTTGCTTTACGTGAGCTTTTCTCTTGATTTTTTAGAAAGAGGAACATTTACTGAATATCCCCAAATATGGAACGAAAGGGAAACAACTGTGGAACTAAAAGATAATAACTGTGGAACGAACCACTCGTTGCACTGAAAATTATTGAATGTCACATGGCAAAGAAGTAACCTTCATTCAGACCTTTTCCTTTATCAGACCGGTACGATAAGCAACGAGCAACTTCTTCAAGTCCTGTATTTGAGTTACCAATTCTTTTCCCTTATCGGTGTCTTTCACCATCATCCGTTGCGAATTAAATTCCAATACGAAATTGGTAGATTTGATATCCAGTCCCTCTTCGATAGCTTTCTGACGAGACTGGAACGGTTCGTGCTGTACAAGCTGCATACCGTGAGAATGGTAGACAAGTGTATATCCGGCAATTCCCGTTTCCGGCTGATAGGCTTTGGAAAATCCTCCGTCGATAACGAATAGTTTGCCATTGGCCTTCATCGGCTGTTCTCCTTGAATAGTCTTCACAGGCACATGACCGTTTATTATATGCGAATGAGGGCCTAAAGCTCCAAACTCGGCCAATATCTGATCACAAATATCCTCCCGATTGCGCAATGTATAATAATATCCTTTCTTCTCTTTATGCATTTCTTTGTCTTCCAGGAAATAGCGTTCAAAAGTAGCCATCTTATCCTTATCAAATAAAGGTGCATCCGGACCACACCACATATACCAAATATAATCCATCGCAAATTCCTTATCCTCCTCTCCCTCTTCGTCGAAGTAGGCAGTACGGATCAGTTGATCGGCCTTATCCAGAAGTTTGTGTCCCCAATACTCTTTTCCGCGTATCTTGACATGCTTAAAGCTACCGTCCTCATTCAAAGGCACGGAAGCGTGATAAAGAAGATTGGAGTTGGATACCAGATACATCCCGCCGTAAGTAAACAGGCAACGCATATGCTTCTTCAATTTCTCGCTATTCATAAATGAATAATGAATCTTATCCACAAGCTCACGTTCTTCATCCGTCAAGCGGTAAGGATTGGCGGGATCTACCGTTGGAAAGTTCGTGTCACGAAGGGCATACTCCTTACCTTCGTAGACAAAGACACCACGCTCAAAATCTATCTTCTCCAACAATTTACGATTTGCCATTCCAAACTCCGGACGGCGGTCAATGATCTCGGCTTCCAGCTTAAACTGGATAATAGTGATCGCCTTGTGCATCTGAGTAATCAAGCGCAACGTTTTCTCATTATAATGAGTATCGGCAAAATTCATTTTCGGCATGAAAATGGTGCAAGGATCATCAGCGTAAGTATCCATAGCAAAGGTAGCAAGCGGCAGCAGATTGATTCCGTAACCGTCTTCAAGTGTAGCCAGATTACCATATCGCATAGACATACGTATCACATTGGCTATGCAACTGTCATTGCCGGAAGCGGCGCCCATCCACAGAATATCGTGATTGCCCCATTGAATATCGAAATTATGATAATTGCACAAGGTATCCATAATGATATGCGCTCCCGGTCCGCGATCGTAGATGTCGCCTACGATATGAAGTGAATCGATTGTCAAACGCTGAATCAGATTACACATGGCAATGATAAAATCATCGGCACGCTTTGTCGTGATAATCGTACTGATAATCACATTGATATAGGCATGCTTGTTCGGCTCGATAGATGACTCGTGCAACAATTCCTGTATGATATACGAGAATTCGGCAGGCAATGATTTACGTACCTTGGAACGGGTATACTTGGAAGATACGTTCTGACAGACTTTTACTAACTGGTTCAGAGTGATCAGATACCAATCGTCCAAATCCTTCTCACGGGCCTTCACCAGTTGAAGTTTTTCTTCGGGATAGTAAATCAACGTGCAGATCTCTTTTTTCTCGGCCTCGCGAAGCGTATTGCCGAATATCTCATTCACCTTACGTTTTACTGCACCGGAAGCATTCTTCAGCACATGTTGGAAAGCTTCATATTCACCATGTACATCTGTCAGGAAATGCTCCGTCCCTTTAGGTAGGTTCAAGATAGCCTCCAGATTGATTATTTCCGTACTTGCATCGGCAATAGTAGGAAAACTTCGGGAAAGCAGTTGCAGATAACGCAGATCGTTCACAATGCTTTCAGGAGTTATGTTACTTTGAGCAGTCATTTCTATTTAATTACAAATTACTAAAATCAAATTACCATTTATCGGCTCACAATCCATTGTTCTAATCTCCAAACTTACGTTTTTCGATTATTCGCAATAAATATAATACTTTTTTATTTATCCGGTTATTATTTTTTATTCAAAGTTTCATTTTTCAGCCCAAGAAGAACATCAGAAGTACTTGTGCGATAATCACCCGCAGGAACATACAGAGCGGATATACCGTCGCATAAGCCACAGAAGGGTTATCACCGGGTATTGTATCATTAGCGTAATTCAACGCCATCGGATTGGCCATACTTCCACACAACATACCGGATACCGTACCAAAATCGATCTTCATCATTTTGAAGGCGACAAAACCTACCAATACTGTCGGGATGATAGTCAGCCCAGCTCCCAAAGCAATCCACAGCAGACCTTCCGGACGGAATACGGTGTCGAAAAAGTGAGCTCCGGCATCCAATCCCAGACAGGCGAGATACAGGGAAAGCCCTAAGGCACGCAACATCAGATTCGCGCTGCGGGTAGTGTAGGTTATCATGTGTATCCGTGGTCCGAATGTCCCCAAAAGAATACCAACAATAATCGGTCCGCCGGCCAGTCCCAGTTTCACGGGAGTACTGACACCCGGTATTGAAAAGGGAATAGCTCCCAATGCCAATCCCAATACTATTCCGATGAATATAACAACCAGATTGGGTTCTTTCAAGCTTTTAATGGCATTACCCAATACTTTTTCCACATTCAGGATGGCAGCTTTCTCCCCTACTACTGTCAGTCGGTCGCCCAATTGGAGTATCAGTTCCGGAGTAGCGAGCAGTTGCACACCCGAACGATAGACACGGCTGATATTGATGCCGTAATGATTTCTCAATCGGAGCGATCCCAGCTTCTTTCCATTCAGTTCGGGACGGGTGACGACGATACGCTGTGAAACCAATTCGCTGTCAATCGCATTCCAGTCAATATCCTCTTTGTTCCAATCCGTATTTTCCTGTTCACCGAAAAGTACAGTCAACGCCAAAGCATCTTTCTCCGCAGTGATAACCAACAGACGGTCTCCCTCTTTCAGCACCTTGTCGGAAGTCGGAATGCTGACGTGTCCGTCCCGCCATAAGCGGGAGATGACAAACTTCGGGTAGCTCATATGTGCTATGTCTTTAATGCTCTTATTGAAAATAGCAGGATTGTGTACTTGAAACGCTGCAATATAAGTTTTGTTCGCATCATCTTTCTCTTTTATTTCCAAATCTTCTTTGCGAACCAATGCTTTACGGATTAACAAGACGGCAAGTATCACACCGACGACTCCCATCGGATAGGCTACCGCACATCCCAAAGCAGGTGTGCTACTCTCCAGCCCCATCTGTTTCAGAGTTTGCTGAGCAGCTCCCAACGCCGGAGTGTTCGTTGTCGCTCCACAAAGGATACCGACCATATCGGGAAGTGAGACACCTGTGGCATAGCTGGCTACGACCGTCAACAATGTCCCCAACAGGACGACTCCCAATGCCAGCATATTCAGCGTTACTCCTCCTTTACGGAAAGAACTGAAGAAACCGGGACCGACCTGTAAACCTAAAGAATAAACGAAAATCACCAAACCGAAACTTTCCGCATAATTCAACATCTGAGGATCTACCGAAAGTCCGAGATGTCCGGCAAGGATACCTGTAAAAAAAACAAAAGTGACTCCTAAGGATACTCCCCAGAAATGCACTCTTCCCAAGCCTAAACCTACCGCAGAAATCAACGATAACACCACAACCGCCTGTAAGGCAGAATGTTCGAGAAACAGACTATATAACCACTCCATGTATTTTCAAACTAACAGGGCGCAAAGATAAAAACTATTTAGTCCCATTCAAAACTTTTATGCTTTCATTTTACGCCCTACTCATGCCTCGTGCTGATATTCTTTATATCATCTTTCTTATCTTCCTTGATATTCCACAAAATTATTCCGCCCATCCAGATAGCCACTCAACCTGTTGCCTCCAATATATACGTCGTCCAGGTAGGAAACATCATTGGGCCCATACGACATACGGATGGAAGTTTGCGCGAAATTTTCCCAACTCCAACGGAACTTATATTCAAATTCTTCCACATATCCGTCCGGATATTCCACCCGTATGTAGTCTATTCCTGTACGATCTAAAAAGAAATCCAGTTCCTGACAGCAGTAGTTGTTGTCTATATCCCGATAAAAACTGACCCAAGTGCGGCTACACAAATCGGCCGAACGGTTGTAATAACCCGGTCCGTTATTATCATCATCGTAGAAACTGTCTATCTCCACTTCGCAAGAAGTAAGACCGACCATCAATACAGCCATCAAAGCCAGACCTAAATATTTAAATGTGTTCGTTTTCATATTCCTTTATTTTTAATGATTCGTTTATTAATATCTATCATTTATCCTTCGATATGACAAAAGTATAGAATGAATTTTCCCCTTGAAACTGAAAAATCCTACTTTTCAGGAGGAAATTACCTACTTATAGGGGCAAATCCCCACGCTTGAGATTTAATGGTATAATACCGTGCACAGCTCATTCCAAGTACCCAAAGTCTTAATAAAAATAGAATATAAGAAGTAAACATTTAATCAATGTTATAAAACATCCGTTTTTTCTTGTATTATTTGCAGATATCACAGAAGTCCGTATATTTGCAATGTGTTTTTCATAGTATTAGATTTAAGGTTAACAAAAAGATTGGCTGTCTGGGATAGATAGCCTTTTTTTATACACCTACATTATCTCCCCTCTTTTATTCAATAAATCCAATGCATCTTTTACTTATAGCGGCATTTTATGAACGTTTCTGAATAGAAATGAAACAAGCCCTAAAAAACTTCGAAAAAAAATTATTTCGTTTAACATTTGAAACATAGAGGGTTATCTCCATTATTGAAAAACAAGTAAAAAAAATCTTGCTAAAAGATTTGCATAGTCAAAAACTTCCCCCTATCTTTGCACCGCATTTGAGAGAGAATGCGGGTTCAAGGAAGTTTGGGTGAGTGGCTGAAACCACCAGTTTGCTAAACTGACGTACTCGTAAGGGTACCGGGGGTTCGAATCCCCCAGCTTCCGCAAAATCTCAAAATAAAAAGAGCTAAGTATTTTAAGACTTAGCTCTTTTTAAATCAATCAAAATCCGGTGGGTTCGTCTAACGGTTAGGACACATGCCTCTCACGCATGTAATACGAGTTCGATTCTCGTACCCACTACACAACGAGGAAATGAATCAATTCATTTCCTCGTTTAATTTATACACCTCAAAGAAAGATTCTTTATCAATCCTCAACCTAATTCTCTCTTCCCGTTTCTGCCCTGCCAAATTCAAGAATAAATTGAAATATAACTGACTGAAAGAAAGACCGGAACGGCTGTAAGTAATATCAAATGTCCAAGTCCTACGAAAAGAGTCAAAAGCAGCAAATGGCTGCTCACCACCTTTACACATAAACACTTCAGGAAAGGACGCAGGCGGATAAGGTTGAAATAAGCCAGCCAATTGCACATAAATGTAATCAATCATCCATTCATCTCCTGCCAAAGCAAGCTCCCCTTTTAAACGGAGTTTAACCGCATACGCAGCAGTTACATCAGGAGAAGTATAAACAGGTATCTGACTTTCCGACGGATAGTCACCATTCTTATATCCCAGACTCATTGTCAATCCCGATTTACCGATTCCGTTAAATCCGCCAGCTTCCTGTCTCGCCAACTGATTCTTCAGATCAATCATAAACGTCAGTTTGCCAAGAGTAGGATCTCCCGGATACTGCGCCAGCGTATCCAGCACATAATCCTCCTCATTATAACCCCCGGCTACCAATTCTCCCTTTCCATCTTCCAGAGCGACATCACCCCTTTCAATATCCACATTGCCTACCGGATAATAAATCGCATCATCATCCTTCGCACAGCCACAAACGCATAGCAGCAATACTGCTAATCCTATTATCTTATTCATAATCTTTTCTATATCTTGATTTAATAACAAATATACATCTTTTTTGTGCTGCAATTGATTTATATCAACCGTTTTTAGTATTTTTGCACACACCAAAACAAAAAAGACATGGATACATTGTTAAGAGAAACTGTGAATGCCGTTGTAAATTCCCGCTTTCCGGAAATGAGTATAGAGGGAAGACGGCAGATAGAAAGTATACTGATCCGTGAAGAGTTTCCCAAAGGAGCCATTGCACTGAATGAGGGAGAGGTCGCTCACGAGATTGTATTCGTCGGTAAAGGTATGCTCAGACAATACTACTACAAAAACGGGAAAGACGTTACCGAGCATTTCTCTTACGAAGGATGTATCGTGATGTGCATTGAAAGTTTCTTGAAGCAAGTACCTACCCGGCTTATAGTGGAGACACTGGAACCTTCCATTATCTACCTTTTCCCCCGCGACATGATACAGAAGCTGGCGAGAGAAAATTGGGAAATCAATATGTTCTATCAGAAAATATTGGAATACTCTTTAATTGTATCACAAGTCAAAGCTGACTCCTGGCGCTTTGAATCCGCCCGCGAACGCTATAATCTCCTGCTCGAGACACATCCGGAAATCATCAAACGCGCTCCTTTGGCACACATAGCCTCTTACCTGCTGATGACACCGGAGACCTTGAGCCGCGTACGCTCCGGAGTTCTGTAAACACATTATCGGTTCTTCCGATATTCTTTGGGAGACATCCCCGTATAATGCTTAAAATATTTCCCGAAGAAGGACTGGTTGGCAAAGCTCAAGCGGTCAGCTATCTCCTGTATATTCATGCTTGAGGAGTTTAGAAGTGCTTTTGCTTCCAAGATCACAAACTCATCGATCCACTCGCCCACGGTCTTTCCACTCACCTCTTTCACAACTCCGGAAAGATGTTTCGGTGTCAGACACAGCTGGTCAGCATAAAACTTCACACTACGTTCTGATTGATAAGATTCTACCAGCGTTTCATAGAAACGTTCAAAGATATACTCTTTCCGGCTTTTCGACTTCACCGAAGCAGTGACTGCAGGCGCATGATTGTTAAAAATGTTGCACAATTCAAAAAAGAAACCCTGCATCAGTCCAAGCACGACCTCCCTGCGATACAGATCCCCTTTACTCCTCAACCTCTTTCTGATAAACGTATGATATTCCTGCACCGTGCGCTGCTCGTTCGGAGTCAGGCTAAAACAAGGATAATCTTTCAGATAGAAAAACAATGCAAGCAGATTGCCTACTTTAGGCAATGTCTCCAGCAAACTCTTGGATACCGCAAAGAAGATTCCCTTGAAGTCGGGACTAAACTGCCGGTGTTCTATAATCTGGCTCGGCAGGGCTATCACCATCCCTCCCGAAGATAATTGAAAATCCTGCAGATTAATATTAAAAGTCCCCTCACCTTCCAGGCAAAGTCCTATTGTCAATACCTCTAACTTGCTGGGACCGCTATATAAGGAAATAACGCTCTCCGAATCGAAGAGCGCTATATCATTATCAATGACATCAATGCTATCAGCATCTATATGTTTAGAATGAACTACAGAAGAAATACCTACTTTAGGAACATTTTGAATATCCATACTCTCTCTCTTTTTGCGACAAATATACCAGCAATAAATCAGATATACAAGTCAAAACAGAGTATCACCAGACAAAATGAACATTTTTGGCTACTTATTGACCACCCCGAACAGATATTCAGCGTCACGCCGGGCAGCAGGAACAGCCCACTCCTCCGGAACGAATTTCCACTGATTCAACGCTTTCGGACTCATTCCCCCTTTCTCCTCGATGTAATTCATCAGGTAAAAACGAAGATCCTTATCAGTAGAGAAAATGATACGGTCTTTCAATTTCTCTTGAGGAATGCCCGAACCCTTTGTCAACAATTCACCGCCACCATTACCACGATAAGAATTCAACGCCACTTTATAAATCTTATTTATATCGAAAGGAGAGCCATCTGCCATACTGACAATCGTAATCTTCTCCCCTTTCGGTTTAGTAACATCCACCGTATAGATTATGCCGGAAGCCGAATCAAAGTTAAAACTGAAATTCTGGAAAGAAGCCCTGTCCTCCGCACCATCCCGACGTTTTTCCTTGAACCACAGCAAATGGTCGTCCGGTGATTTCATCCGGTTAGTCCACATGAAATAAGACATCTCCAGAAAATCCTTGATTTCTTTACCGGACAAAGTCATCACGTACAGCATATTTTCATACTTATATAAGTTGAACATATCACTGACGAACACATCCCCTTTCTTAATTTCCGCATCGAATGAAAGCGGTGCTGCAAAAGAAATGTCGGCTCCCGTGATATCGAGCTGCAAAGTATGTATCAGATCGATGAAAGCAGAAGGACCGAAGAAAGAAGGATGCGTAGAGATATCCTCAGTAAACGTACCGATTTTCTTGGACACAAACTTCCGCACAGCCTCATACTGCGGAGCGAAACGTTTCATAAAATCCTCGCTGACACCATAATCCTTTGTCTCCGTCAATACCCCTTGAATATCCTTGCTCAGTACCTTGCCATCCTTCAACTTCAAAGTGATGTCGACATTGGACAGCACCACTCCATTGCTTGCCGGATCAATAACCAACACCGAATCTCCGGCAACATTCATCACCTTCTTACATTCGCGGGCATGATCATGTCCCATCAATACCACATCGAATCCCGGAATATTCTTTGCCACATTCAGAGACGCATTCTCATTATATTTACCGGACATCTTAAACGCATCCTGTCCGGCATGGAACAACCCGATTACCACATCCGGATTCTCCTTTACACGGATTATCTTCATCCATTTGCGAGCCGTCTCCTCCATATCGTCAAAACGAAGCCCTCTCCACAGATTTTCCGAAAGCCAGGCAGGAACGGCCGGTGTAATCATCCCCAAAACGACGATCTTCACCCCGTCCCGTTCCAACACTTTATAAGGAGGAAGATGAGGTTTCCCCGTAGACGTATCAATGATATTGGCTCCCAGTACAGGAAAGTCACAGGTTTCAATCCAACGGTCGAATACAGCACGTCCAGTTTCCACATCATGATTTCCCATATTGCCCGCATCATATTTCATATAATTCATCATCTCCGCACAAAGATGCGGAGACACGGTATCTATATAATTATAGTAATAAGCGGTAGGCTGTCCTTGCAGAATATCCCCATTATCCAGCAATATCAGATTATCTTTATACTCCCGGCGTTCCTTCTCAACAAATGAGTATATCCGGGCCAGACTCCCTTTCCATTCCTGACGGGTTATAAAATTGTAAGGATAATAATTTCCGTGTACATCACTTGTCTGTACAATCTTCAACTTCACTACCTTTTCCTGTGCTGCAACGGACAGTGTCAGACAGAAAAGCCAAGCATAAATCAATGTTATTCGTTTCATTCTTTTTCTATTTTTAGAGGATGCGAGAATATAAATCGTGCCCCGCCTGTATAGTCGGGATCAATCCATATAGCTCCCTTCCATTTAGATACGATCAATTTACAGATAGACAACCCCAATCCGGTTCCCTGAGCATACTCATTCAGTTTTTCAAAGCGTTCGAACACAAGTTTCTGTTTTTCTTTCGGGATACCGCATCCGGTGTCAGTCACTGAGAAAACCGCCATTCCCGTTTTTTCATCGACAGAAAAGTCCAATGTAATCTTCCCCTTTTTCGTAAACTTATCAGCATTCGACAAGAGATTGATAATCACCTGCTGCATACGCTGTATATCCGTCTCCATCCGGTACGTCTCAAAAGAAGTGGTAAACAGAAACTGATTGTCCGAAGATTGCCGTGAAAAACTAACGGAAGCAACCACCTGCCGACACAACAGTACGATATCACACTCCTCCCAAGTTAGCGTCACCCGGTTAGCCTCCAGTCGCGAAAGGTCAAGAATATCATTAATCAGGCGAAGCAGTAAATCTGAATTAGTCTTGATAATCTGAAAATAGGACTGACGTTCCTCCTCCGTACTTCCTTCCACAGCCAACACATCCGAGAATCCGACAATTGAGTTCAGCGGTGTACGTATCTCATGACTCATGTTTGCCAGGAAAGCACTTTTTAGTCGGTTGGACTCTTCCGCCCTGTCTTTCGCCACACGCAAATCTTTGTCCGACCTCAACAGCTCGTCTTTCAACCGCTTCGTACGGAAATAATAAAAGAGAGAAATAAACAGCCCCAACACCAATACAACAAACAAAGTGCAAGCAGACCATATCTGATACGTATACTGCTGATAGAATGAAACCGGTTGATTGATGAGCTCCACGCCAAACGGCAAAGCCTTCGGATCCAATCCCCATTCTTTCGCTTTCCTACTGTCCATCACAGCCTTAGATTCAATAATCTGCAGATGTTTTTCCGCGTTGCCGGACTGATTATCCATCCGGACAGATTCCATAGCCATCTCTTCTCCCACTTTCCGATAATCGGGCAATACACCTCCTATAGCCCAATGTCCCAGGCTCACCGATGAAGGTGTAAAGGTAGGAATGGCAGGAGCCGCTTCCATCATCGCATACGTGGCGTTCCGCATAAAATACCCCTCATTCATGTCCACCCGCCAAGTGCCCACCATGATAACAGTATGCTCCGGCAAATGCCGCAATTCCTCTACAATCGTATAAATGGTATGTTTTCTTCCGTCCAACAGAATAAGATCCAGATCGGGGAAATTTTTCATTTCCTTTCGCACCAACGCTTGCATCGTGACGCCGCCATACGTATTATCCGAGATAAAAGCAATATGTTTTGTTTCGGGATAGAACGCACGAATCATACGCACATTATCTCCTATATTATAATGATTGATAAATCCCGACTGCAATTCAGGAATATTCATATGATCTTCAAAGATATCTACAGATCCGGGCAACCAGCTATCCAAATCTCCAACGGTATCCTCCGGCAATATCACGACATTGCTGCTGACCAGACTACACATTACCGGAACTTTCACCCGCATCGAATCCCTTTGAGACAGATAAGCCGCCCACGCCTCCTGTCCTAACAATATAATTTGTGCCGGTTGCTGCTTCCCCCCCTGATATTTAGCAAGGATTTGTGTCATCATACCACTCCATAAAGGAGCTTCCGAGAAACTCTTGCAGTTCATATTCTCAATAATAATATCACGTTTCCCTCCCAATCTGGTATATCCCTCCATATAATCGGAAATAGTAACTGAAGTCTGATGGGCAGCCGGATTATAGGAACAAATAATTAGAATAGGATTCATATCCTTAGAGGTTGCAAGGACCTCCATTGACAGGGATAGCCAAAGGAAGAAAGCAAAAAGACATCCTGAATATCTGGGCATAGTTATGCAGTTTTGATGTGCTTACTTATTTATTTAGGTTGCAAATATAGCAAAACTTGTCGGTTTTAACAGATTAATGTGTATTTTTGTCGCTCATTTATTCTCAAAAAATACAATTTATGGAATTATTTCACAAGATGATTTCCGGACTGTCAGGCATATCGGAAAAACAAATAAGCAGTACCCTCCACCTTCTGGGTGAAGGCGCTACGATTCCTTTCATCAGCCGCTACCGCAAAGAAGCTACAGGCGGGCTGGATGAAGTTCAGATAGAACAGATCAAAGAGCAATATGATAAGTTGTGCGACATAGCCAAACGGAAAGAGACTATTCTCGGCACCATCACCGAACAAGGAAAACTCACCGCCGAGCTGGAGAAACGTATCAACGACACCTGGAATCCGACAGAACTGGAGGACATCTACCTCCCCTACAAGCCCAAACGTAAGACACGTGCCGAAGCCGCCCGTCAGAAAGGGTTGGAGCCGCTTGCCACCCTACTGCTATTACAGAGGGAAAACAACCTGAGTGCCCGTGCCGCCTCATTCGTCAAGGGAGAGGTAAAAGACGTGGAAGACGCGTTGAAAGGGGCTCGCGATATCATAGCCGAGCAAGTGAACGAAGACGAACGTGCCCGTAATGCTGTCCGCAATCAATTCAGCCGCCAAGCGGAAATCAACGCTAAAGTAGTTAAAGGCAAAGAAGAAGAGGCCGCCAAATACCGAGACTATTTCGACTTTTCCGAACCTTTGAAACGCTGCACTTCCCATCGCCTGCTTGCCATCCGCCGTGCCGAAGCCGAAGGGCTGCTGAAAGTGTCCATCACTTCGGACGACGAGGCGTGCATCGAACGTCTGGAACGCCAATTCGTACGTGGTAACAATGAATGTAGCGAGCAAGTGAGCGAGGCTGCTATCGACGCCTACAAACGTCTGCTTAAACCTTCCATCGAAACGGAATTTGCCGCACAATCAAAAGAGAAAGCCGACGACGAAGCCATCCGCGTCTTCACGGAGAACCTCCGCCAGCTACTCCTTGCCGCCCCATTGGGACAGAAGCGGGTACTCGCCATCGATCCCGGTTTCCGTACCGGTTGCAAGGTTGTTTGTCTCGACGCTCAAGGTAATCTGCTGCATAATGAAAACATTTATCCGCATCCTCCGGTCGGCAAGACCGGTGAAGCCGCTTCGAAACTCCGTAAGATGGTCGAAGCCTACCAGATCGAAGCTATCTCCATCGGCAACGGAACAGCCAGCCGCGAAACGGAGGACTTTATCAACCAACAGACATTCGATCGTCAGATTCCTGTATTTGTAGTCAGCGAACAGGGGGCTTCCATCTATTCGGCTTCCAAGATCGCCCGCGACGAATTTCCGGACTACGACGTGACGGTCAGAGGAGCCGTTTCCATCGGCCGCCGTCTGATGGATCCGTTGGCGGAATTAGTCAAGATAGATCCCAAGTCCATCGGAGTCGGTCAGTATCAGCATGATGTAGACCAGACGAAATTAAAGAAAGCGCTCGACCAGACCGTAGAAAATTGCGTAAACCTCGTAGGAGTGAACCTGAATACAGCCAGTAGCCATCTGTTGACTTACATTTCCGGATTAGGTCCTCAACTGGCGCAAAATATCGTCAATTATCGTGCCGAGAATGGAGCCTTCAACTCCCGCAAAGAACTGATGAAAGTTCCGCGTATGGGCGCCAAAGCTTTCGAACAGTGTGCCGGGTTCCTCCGTATTCCCGGAGCAAAGAATCCGCTCGACAATACGGCCGTGCATCCGGAAAGTTACCATATTGTGGAACAGATGGCAAAAGATCTGAAATGCACTGTCAATGAGTTGATAGCCGACAAGGAACTCCGCCGGAAAATCAATATCTCCAATTACGTCACTCCCATCGTCGGCCTGCCTACCTTACAGGATATTATGCAGGAACTCGAAAAGCCCGGACGCGACCCGCGAAAAACCATCAAAGTATTTGAGTTCGACAAAAATGTACGTACCATAGCCGATTTGCGCGAAGGTATGATTCTTCCGGGCATTGTAGGAAACATCACCAATTTCGGAGCTTTCGTCGATATAGGTATCAAGGAGAACGGTCTTGTACACCTCTCCCAATTGGCGGAACGTTACATTTCCGATCCTACGGAAATCGTTTCCATCCACCAGCACGTCATGGTCAGAGTGATGAACGTAGATACCGACCGCAAACGGATTCAGCTTAGCATGATCGGTGTACCGCAAGACTGATCGCCGTTCTTTTTTCACCCCACCAGATAATAAGAACAGTAAACAGAATCATCAGTACCGTGCAAATGAGCGAGCCTTCAAAACCGAAGGCTCCGCCATTCAGCACATTCTTTTCGGGCATATTCAGTTTCAGCATAGTAGATACAAAATTGTTGCCGCTCACCTGATAGCCCAGAACCGGACCTTGTATCCAATTCCAGAAAAGATGGAGGGAAATCGGGAAACAAAGATTCCGCGTATATAAATAAGGAGCACCCAGCAACATGCCTGCCAGCAAAAGGTTGATCATCGGCAAGGCATTTATTTCAGGATTAAAAATATGCAGGAATGCGAATAACGATGCCGAGATAAACAGGGAAAGGAATTTATTCAGACGAGTATGTAATAAACGTCCCAATATATAGCCACGCATCAGAATCTCTTCAAACACCGCGACAAGCAGGAAAAACACCCACGCTCCCGCCAAATCCCAAGTCTTGAACTGAAAACCGATTACTTCCACTTCGCCCATAGCCAACGACAGACCGAAGCCTACCACATACAACAGGACAGCCATCAGAAACCCGTACCACAACCCTTTCGTATGTCCTCTGACGGACAGCCCCAAGCCAGAGAACGGACAGCGTTCAAAACGTAACATGATAGCAGCGGCAGTGAGAACAGCCAGCAGCATACTGCTTTCCAGTAAAATATACCCCACCAATCCCGGATGACGGGCTTCCACTCCAAGCACCATCGACAAAAATCCTCTCGCCAGCGTGCCGTACAATCCCATAAATATGAAAAATATTCCTATAAACAATGGGATACACGCCCATACAGGAAGTCTCTTAGGTTCTTTTTTCTCCACAATATCTTCTGCCGTCATTTTACAATTTGTTAATCCACCTGCAAAATTAGATATAAAACATAAAAAAACACCATATAATTTCGTTTTTTCCTATATTTGTCAGAACAAATTCGCATGATTATGAAAATTAAACTACTATTGATAAGCTTTTTATTGGCAACCAACGCTTTAGGAGCAGTAGCACAAGTGAGTAAAACCTATTATGTAAGCAAACCCGGCACACTTATTTCCATGATGACGGAGGAGGAAGCCAACACCGTCACCCATCTCACCCTGACCGGCAAGCTGAATGCAGAAGACTTCCGACATCTGCGTGACGAATTCGCCAGTCTAAAAGTATTGGACATCTCGAATGCCGAGATTAAGATGTACAGCGGCAAGGCGGGCACTTATCCCAACGGGAAATTCTACATTTATATGCCGAATTTCATTCCCGCATACGCATTCTCAAATGTTGTAGACGGAGTAACCAAAGGCAAAAAGACGTTGGAGAAGATAATACTTTCGGAAAAAACCAAAAACATAGAGGATGCAGCCTTCAAAGGTTGCGAAAACTTGAGAATCTGTCAGATTCGCAAAAAGACAGCCCCCAATCTGTTGCCGGAAGCGTTGGCGGACAGCGTTACCGCAATCTTCGTACCTCTAGGCAGCAGCGATTCTTACCGTAATAAGGACAGATGGCAGAACTTCGCTTTCATCGAGGGTGAACCGGTAGAAGCAACCCTGCAAGTGGGACTGATGGGCAAATTGGAAGAAGAGATTCTGAAAGCCGGATTACAACCTAGAGACATCAATTTCCTGACTGTAGAAGGCAAACTAGACAACGCCGATTTCAAACTAATTCGCGACTATATGCCGAATCTGGTAGCGGTCGACATTTCAAAAACAAACGCAACGGCCATCCCCGACTTCACTTTCTCACAGAAAAAATACCTGCTGAAAATAAAACTACCCCGCAATCTGAAATCCATCGGTCAACGTGTATTCAGTAATTGCGGCCGTCTGTGCGGCACATTGGAACTTCCCGCCGGTGTGACGGCTATTGAGTTCGGCGCATTTATGGGATGCGACAATCTTCGCTATGTAGTGGCTACTGGAGATAAGATTACGACCGTCGGAGACAGTTTGTTTGGCGAAGGAGTGCCGAGCAAGTTGATTTATAAGAACTAAATGATTCTAACAACGATAATGGCGGTATCTCTCATGGGGATACCCGTCGCTGACGAGCCCAAAGACTCAGTGATGTGGAAAGAGGCAGATGCGTTCATGGCACAGATGAGTCCGACGCTGCAACCCACACAGCGTGACGCTATATTTACAGCTATCAACGGAAATACGAAGAAGTTGGAAAATGTAAGAAATACGCGTAATAGCAAACCTACTTATCCCGCAAATGTAAAAGTGACAGAGCCCGCCGGTAATCTGAGGCTTTACACCCCTACCACTTCCACCAACAATACATTGCTTATCTATCTGCATGGCGGAGGATGGACAATCGGCAGTTTGAACAGTTGTGCCCGGTTTTGCAGCGAAGTCTGTTCTAGAAGCGGCATAAGTGTCCTCGCTGTTGACTATCGTTTATCCCCCGAATACCCTTATCCGACACCGCTTGACGATTGTGAGGAAGCTATCAGATTTGCAATAAAGAATGCAGCCCGTTGGGGATGTTCTCCCAACCGGATTATGGTAGGCGGTGATAGTTCCGGCGGCAATCTCGCCATTTCTTCCACATTGAGAATGAACGAAGGGGATATAGCGGGGCTTTTGCTTTTCTATCCCGTTGTGAAGGCATGGAATGACCATACCCCTTCATGGCAGAAGTACGACAAGGGATTCGGGCTGGACGGAGACTTAATGGAAGCGTTCAACCAAAGTTATGAACCATCACCCGACAGGATACACAATCCGGAAATATCCCCCATGTCGGCTACAGACAAAACCTTGAAAAAACTACCTCGCACACTCCTTATCGCAGCCGGACGAGATATCCTGGCTTGTCAAGGGAAAGAGTTTATCGACCGTATCACCTCTCTTGGCGTAAATGCTACCCGACTCGAATTTCCCTCGGCAGTGCATTTGTTTATCACTGTGCCCGGTCAAGAAACAGCTTTCAATGAAGCAGTGAAGTATACAGTGGAGTTTCTTGGCAAATAAAAACTAATCAAAACTCAACAATGGAGATAAAAATAGCTGTTTTCTTACAAAATAACAAATAAACGAATAAATAAGTAGCTTTAAAAATGCCCTTTCATCGTTTTCCGTATATTTGCTTCGATATGAATTAAAGAAGGGAATCGCGATATGATGAAACAAATACCATACGGATTGACGGATTTCGGACGCATCCAAAAAGAAAACTATTATTATGTGGATAAGACAATGTTTATCGAAAAGATAGAAATGCAGCCGTCTTATCTCTTCCTCATCCGCCCCGACGCTTCGGGAAATATCAATGAGGTGGAGGAATCTTTCCGGATGCATTGCTGCGGGAAGCTTTCTGATTTTGTTTACAGGTACGAACATTTGCTGGGAAAAAACATCTGGAAAGTGCTGGATGAAAAAACAAAAGAAGAGCCCGGCGCTTTTTTATCAGCCATCAACACTTACGCCACCCGCAAAGGGGACATCAAAATATATCTACTGATCGATGAATACGATAATTTCACGAATACCATCCTATCGACTTACGGAATGGACTTATATCGGAAAGCGATGCATGGTGAAGGGTATATCCGGAGATTCTTCAATGTAATCAAAGCCGCCACCACGGGAATGGGATCCGCCGTCAACAGACTGTTTATCACGGGAGTCAGCCCGGTAACGATGGACGACGTGACAAGCGGATTCAACATAGGAACGAATATCACAAACGATCCCTGGTTTAACGACCTGGTGGGGTTCAGCGAGAAGGAGCTGCGGGAAATGCTGGCGTATTATAAAGAACAAGGAGTTCTTCCTATGTCCATAGACGACACGGTGGCAATGATGAAACCAAACTATGACAATTATTGCTTCGGTGAAAATAAATTAACGGATTGTATGTTCAACTCGGACATGGTGCTCTACTGCATGAAGTCATTGATATTGCACGGAGCCAAACCTAAAGAGATTGATTGTAGATGAAGCGCGGGAGCAGCTGATCCGTTATAGCAAGGACGAATGTGTGGCGGAAGCCCGTCAGAAAGGGAAACTGAAACTGACAACGGTCGTATGGAGAAGCTGGGAGCTGGTGCTGATGGAAGAAGTATCATAATAGAACAACCACAGAGGACACGGAGGACACAGAGACTCTAATTATTTCTGAATAACAACCTCTGCGTCCTCCGTGTCCTCCGTGGTGAAATTACAATTTGTCACCGTACATCTTCGCCCGCAATTCCTTAATATGGTCGGAAGTGATATATTCGTCATATTCCATCATCTTGTCAATGATACCGTTCGGTGTCAGTTCGATGATGCGGTTGGCAACGGTCTGGATAAATTCGTGGTCATGAGATGAGAAAAGGATATTTCCTTTATATGTCTTCAGGTTGTTATTGAAAGCCTGAATAGATTCTAAGTCCAGATGGTTGGTCGGAGTGTCCAGAATGAGGCAGTTTGCATTACGCAGCTGCATACGGGCAATCATACAACGCATCTTCTCACCTCCGGAGAGTACGCTTACTTTCTTCAGCACCTCTTCGCCGGAGAAAAGCATACGGCCGAGGAAGCCTTTCATATATACCTCGTTGCCTTCTCCAAACTGGCTCAACCAGTCTACCAGGTTCAGATCGGTATTGAAGAAATCGGTGTTATCCAGCGGCAGGTAAGCAGTGGTGATGGTTACCCCCCAGCTGAAGGTACCTGCATCCGGTTTCATGTTTCCATTGATAATTTCGAAGAAAGCAGTCATCGCGCGCGGATTGCGTGACAGGAATACCACCTTGTCACCTTTCTCTACGTTGAAGTTCACGTCGTTGAAGAGCACTACGCCTTCTTCCGTCTTCTTGCTCAATCCGGAAACTTCCAGAATCTGATTGCCCGGCTCGCGTTCAGGAGTAAAAATAATGCCCGGATACTTACGTGAAGAAGGTTTGATTTCTTCTATATTCAACTTCTCAAGCATTTTCTTACGACTAGTAGTCTGCTTGCTCTTCGCTACGTTCGCACTGAACCGACGGATAAACTCTTCCAACTCTTTCTTCTTCTCTTCCGCCTTTGCCTTCTGGTTCTGCTGCTGACGGAGAGCCAACTGGCTGGATTCGTACCAGAAGCTATAGTTACCGGCAAACATATTGATTTTTCCATAGTCAATATCTACGGTGTGCGTACATACAGAGTCGAGGAAGTGACGGTCGTGACTCACCACCAATACCGTATGTTCGAAATTGGAAAGATATTCCTCCAACCAGGTTACCGTCTCCATATCCAAGTCGTTGGTAGGTTCGTCGAGCAAAAGATTGTCCGGGTTTCCGTACAACGCCTGAGCCAGCATGACACGAACTTTTTCTTTACCGCTCAGTTCACTCATCAATGTATAGTGTTTGTCTTCTTTAATGCCCAATCCGCTCAGCAACATGGCTGCGTCACTTTCGGCATTCCATCCGTCCAACTCGGCAAATTTTTCTTCCAATTCGGATACTTTCAGTCCGTCTTCGTCTGTGAAATCTTCTTTTGCATACAATTCTTCGCGTTGCTTCATGATGTCCCACAACACGGTATGTCCCATCATGACGGTATCCATGACGGTATATGAATCCCACTTAAAGTGGTCCTGACTCAACACTGAGAGACGTTCGCCCGGTCCGAGCGCAATCGTACCTGTTGTAGGGTCCAGATCTCCGTAAATCGTACGGAGAAACGTAGATTTTCCCGCACCGTTCGCACCGATAATACCATAACAGTTACCACTTGTAAACTTCAGGTTTACGTCATTAAACAACACTCTTTTACCAAACTGTACCGAAACGTTTGAAACTGTAATCATCTTATTATTTACTATTTTACTAGTTACTACTTATTGTTTTAGCGTGCAAAGGTAGACATTTAAAATGAATTATGAGCTATCCGATATGTGCCAATCTGACATAAAAGTGTTACCTTTGCTGCGTTTTCTGGCAAAAACACCGACTTGGCAAAGTTTTTGCAAGCAAAACTAATGACATCCGGTCAGTCCAGTATGTCGAATAGACGGTATCTCTAAAAGATAACGTGTTTTTAAACAATAAATAGTAACTAGTTAAATAGTAAATACCAAAATGGATCCAAAAGAAAAAAAAGTGAAGGAAGAAGAACTGAATGTTGAAGAAACTCAGAACGGTGCGGATGAACAACCGCAAAACGAACAAGCAGAAGAGACGGCTCCACTGACGCACGAAGAGGAGTTGGAAAAGGAATTGGAAAAGGCTCAGGAGACTATTGATGAGCAGAAAGACAAATATCTGCGCTTGTCCGCCGAGTTCGACAATTATCGTAAACGCACCATGAAGGAAAAGGCGGAACTGATTCTGAACGGTGGAGAAAAAAGTCTCAGCAGCATTCTTCCGATAGTGGATGACTTCGAGCGTGCCATCAAAACGATGGAGACGGCAACCGATGTGAGTGCCGTGAAAGAAGGTGTCGAGCTGATTTATAATAAATTCATGGCTGTATTGGGACAAAACGGTGTAAAGGTTATCGAGACTAAAGACCAGCCGTTGGATACCGATTATCACGAAGCCATCGCAGTAATCCCTGCACCATCTGAGGAACAGAAAGGTAAGATTCTGGATTGTGTACAAACGGGTTATACATTGAACGACAAAGTGCTCCGCCACGCTAAAGTGGTAGTAGGGGAATAAGGACAACCCATAAAACTCATTTTTTTTAAAGAAGCATGGCAGAAAAAAGAGACTATTACGAAGTACTGGAGGTGACAAAGACGGCCACAGTAGAAGAAATAAAAAAGGCTTACCGCAAAAAAGCGATTCAATATCATCCCGACAAGAATCCTGGCGATAAGGAGGCGGAAGAGAAGTTTAAGGAAGCTGCGGAAGCGTATGATGTATTGAGCAATCCGGAAAAACGTTCGCGTTATGACCAGTTCGGTCATGCGGGAGTGAGCGGTGCGGCAGGAAATGGAGGGCCGTTCGGCGGTTTCGGTGGCGAGGGGATGTCGATGGATGACATTTTCTCTATGTTTGGCGACATCTTCGGTGGCCGCGGCGGCGGTTTCGGGGGAGGCTTCGGAGGGTTTAGCGGATTTGGCGGTGGCGGTTCACAGCAACGCCGGTATCGCGGCAGTGACCTTCGTGTGAAAGTGAAGCTGACGTTGAAGGAGATCTCTACCGGAGTAGAAAAGAAATTTAAACTCAAAAAATATGTGCCGTGTGACCAGTGTCATGGCACGGGTGCCGAAGGTGACGGCGGTTCGGAGACTTGTCCTACTTGTAAGGGTAGCGGCTCCGTGATCCGTAACCAGCAGACTATTCTGGGCACTATGCAGACTCGCGTCACTTGTTCTACTTGTGGCGGTGAGGGTAAGATTATCAAGAACAAATGTAAGAAGTGTGGTGGCGACGGAATCATTTACGGTGAAGAAGTGGTGTCGGTGAAAATCCCTGCCGGAGTGGCAGAGGGTATGCAGCTTTCTATGGGTGGCAAAGGAAATGCCGGCAAACACAACGGTGTGGCAGGCGACTTGCTGATTCTCGTAGAGGAAGAACCGCATCAGGACTTGATTCGCGACGAGAATGATTTGATTTATAATCTGTTGCTTAGTTTCCCGACTGCTGCTCTGGGCGGAGCTGTGGAAATTCCGACTATCGACGGCAAAGTGAAAGTGAAGATTGATTCGGGTACTCAACCAGGTAAGGTGCTTCGTTTGCGCGGCAAGGGATTGCCGAATGTGAACGGGTACGGAACGGGGGATTTACTCGTCAACATCAGTATCTATGTGCCGGAAGCGCTCAATAAAGAGGAAAAGAGCACGCTCGAAAAGATGGAGGCTTCGGACAACTTCAAACCTAACACGTCGGTGAAGGAGAAGATTTTCAAAAAGTTCAAGAGTTTCTTCGACTAATTTTTTGCTATAATATATAAGGTATAAGTGAGCTGCAATCTTTTTTGTGGCTCACTTCTGTTTTTAGGGCTTGTCCTTTTAAAAAAAAGACATATATTTGTGTAGCAAATAAATAGATACTAAATATAGACTTCAAGTATGGCAGAACCTTTTAAGAATATGTACAACAAGCAATTTTTCGATCTGTTTACGAAAGATTTGAGACTTGTTATCGATGATTTTGATGCTCACGGGTTTGTTTCTCAAGTGATGGATGATGAATGGGAAGGCAGGGAACTTAAACAGCGCTGCATACATATCACTACCATTCTGAAAAAGTTTTTGCCGGCAGATTACAAAGAGGCGATCGCTAAGATTCTTGAGTTGTTGGATCATGTAAAAAGTACGCGGCCTGATTTTTCGGTGATAGACGATACAAAGTTTGGATTGATGCTGGAGTATGGGGCGATTCTGGATAATTATGTCGAGCAATATGGGTTGGATGATTATGAAACGTCTGTCAAGGCGATAGAGAAAATCACGCAGTTCACAAGTTGCGAGTTTGTGACTCATCCTTTTATTATAAAATATCCGGATGAAATGATGAAGCAGATGTTGGTTTGGTCGAAACATGAGCATTGGGGAGTAAGGCGGCTTGCGTCAGAAGGTTGCCGTCCGCGTTTGCCTTGGGCGATGGCTTTGCCGAATCTGAAGAAAGATCCGACACCTATTATTCCTATTTTGGAGAATCTTAAAAATGATCCGGCAAGATTTGTACGGTTGAGCGTTGCCAATAATTTGAATGATATTGCGAAAGATAATCCGGAAATTGTCATTGATTTGGCAAAGAAATGGAAGGGTGAATCGAAAGAGGTAGACTGGATTATTAAACACGGTTGCCGGACGCTCTTAAAGCAAGGGATTCCAGAGGTGATGGAGTTGTTTGGCTTTGATTCTATCAGAAATAATATTAGTGTGGAGGATTTTCAGATTTCAAGTCCTAAGGTTAAAGTCGGGGATTCGTTGGAGTTTGGTTTTAACTTGTTGAATCATAGCAATAAGACAATCAAAATACGGCTTGAATATGGTATTTATTACCAAAAAGCAAATGGAACGCTGACGAAGAAAGTTCATAAAATCAGCGAAAAAGAATATGCCGGGAATTCTACCACACGAATAACGCGAAAGCACTCTTTCCGTGTGGTTACAACGAGAAAATTCCATCTCGGGCTTCATCAAATTGCTATAATAATCAATGGGAGTGAATTTGAAAAATATGATTTCGATTTGATTGGGTAATTCGATTTAATTGAGTTATTCGACTGGACCGGGTAATAACCACACTACATATAATATGGATTTCTGCATTAGCTATTATCTATACAAGTGCTGCAACAGAAAATATAAATCCTCGATTCTCCGGATGAAAATCGAGGATTTTTTATTTTGATTACTACTATCTTCTTCCTAATACCCCGGATTCTGTTTCAACCTCTCATTCATCACCCGTATTTTCTCCGGTATAGGGAATACAGTTGTATATCCACTTGCCTCATCCGGTAGTTGCGGACGGCTGCTGTAAGCTCTTGTAAACTTCCCGAAGCGGACTAGGTCCTGACGTCTCCATCCTTCCCAAGCCAGTTCCAGCTGACGTTCGGCAAGGATATTCTCTAAAGTGGCAGTGCGGGGAGAAGCGTTGACACGGCTACGAACTTCATTGAGTTCTTCATCTCCGTTTGCTCCGTTCCGGACTTTCGCTTCACTCTTCATCAACAAAGCGTCTGCATAGCGGAACAATACAATGTCATTCTCCATCAACTTACCGTCTTTTGTGGCAGTCGGGTCGACTTCATACTTTTTCATGCGGGCTCCTGCGGTTTGTTCGTATGGGGTGTCTGTTATATCCAGAGATACTTTCCAGGGCAGATATTCCAGTACCGTTCCATTATCCAGTTTGATTATGTTTCCTTTCAGGTCGTGGACAATTCCTGCAAAATAGCAAATATCAAAACGGGGATCTTGTTCCGCGGTTTCATAACCGAAAGCTTCGAGGGCTTCAATGGTGGCGCTGGGACCGTTCTCACCGCTTAGTCCGTAAGCCTTGGCGTGATTATAGTGGCGGGAACGGAAGAGATATTGCATCTGGTTGGTGTACAGAGTTTTGTTCATCGGGATAGTGAAGACATTCTCTACGGACGGTTCGTTGAATATAGAGAAATTCGTTTCGTATTCCGGTTCCAGTTTGTAGCCCATAGTCTTGAGTTGGTCACAATAGTAGATGACTGTTTCCCAGGCATTGAGTTCGCTGCCGTTCACTGTGAACTTTATATTTTTTCCATCCGGGCGTTGTCCGTCCGTCCAATCATTGTCTGTATAAACTTCGGAGTTCAAAGCCAGTTTGGCCAGTAGGAAAGTTACCACGGGGCGAGTGATACGGCCATAGTAAGGGCCGGACTGGTTGCTATGTGCATCGCTCAACAAAGGAGCCGCCTCTTGCAATTCCTTGACAACAAAGTCAAAGACCGTTTTCCGTTCACTTTGCACTACATCTTTCATTGCTACGGAAGAGGATTGAACTAGCGGGATGCGTCCGAACAAATCCATCAGGTAATAATAATACATAGCCCGCATGGCACGTACTTCGGCACGGTATGCCGGCAGTTCCGTAGCGGAATGAGTTTCGGCGAATTTGTCTATCCGTTCCAGTGATTTGTTACTTAACATGACGACTTTATAGAGATATTCCCATGTAGCCTGAATGGCATCATTCTCTATTCCCCAATCGTGCAGGTAAAGTCCTTGCCAAAAACCACCGTCATACCAGTCACCTCCACGGGTGGGGATAATGGCTTCGTCGGAGGTAAAGGTGTTCAGGTCGTAGACTCCCCTACCCGTTCCCTGCAATCCCTGACTATCACTATAACCGCCTACGTATGTATAAAGCGAAGCTACTGCATTGAGATATACTTCCGAGATTGTATTGTAAACGTCATCTTCGGGTAACTTATCTTTCGGATTTTCCTCCAAAAACTTACTACATGAGAATAAACCCAGGCACGTTATAAGAAGGAATACCAGCACTCCCGAAGGACGTAAGATCTTCTTTGAAAACAGTTCCGCTATCCTTGAAAGCAGTTCTTCTTTCTGCAAAAAAAGACTTTTATTTTTCATATATTGTTTCATCATCTCCTCCTCCATTAAAAGTTAATACTCAATCCCAGTGTGTACGTCCGCGCCAACGGATATCCCCGTTTATCATCCACGCCTAAAGTGGAGTTCACCGTTGAACTGTTAATCATGGGTGAAAGTCCCGAATAACCGGAAATGGTTGCCAGGTTGTTGACTGTAAATGCCAGACGCAGGGAGCGGACATATTTCTTCAGTTTCTGCACTTTCTCAATCGGCACGTTCCAACCCAGCGTCACATAGTCGAAGTTGACATAATCTCCCTTTTCCAACCAATAGTCGGTGGCGGTTTGATCCTTGATGTTCTGTTTCGGGGCTTTCTTCATTACGTTATAGTCGGGAAATATATTCATGTTCATATAGGTCAGGGAGGTTCCGTTGTAAATTTTATGTCCGAAAGCTCCGTTAACCTGCAAAGACAGGTCGAAACGCTTGTAGCGGAAACTGATGTTGGAGCCAAGAATCGTTTTAGGTACGGCTTGTCCTGCCACGTAGCGGTCTTCACCATCTTCAAGGCTGACACCTCCGCCATTCAGATCGGCGATGCCATAGGTGTATCCGCCGTTTCCGTCGGATTCCAGTCCCGTACTGTGGGGAAGATAGAACACGCCCAACGGTTGACCCACCATCTGATATACGATGTGGTTGTATCCTCCATGAAAGCCGGCTCCGTCGAGGCCAGCAAGACTTTTATATTCGGGAGCAGAAAGCATTTCGCCGTTGTACATACCGCTTAATGAGAGCAGTTTGTTGCGCTGGAAAGTGATATTGGCATTGATATTCAGTTCCATATCCTTGGTCTTCAAGGGGGTGATGCCGATGGCGATTTCCGTACCCCAGTTGCGCATGGAACCGATGTTGGCAAGCAAGGTGTTATAGGTGAAAGGCGGTACGCTTACGTTGTAAAGGTAAAGCATGTCTGTGGTTCGAGAGTTGTAATAGTTGGCGGAAAGCAGCAGGCGGTTGCCGAAAAGAGCTACGTCGATACCGGTATTAAAGGTATGTTTCACTTCCCATTTCAGGTCGGGATTCGTGTTCCGTAAGTCTCCTAAAGATACGACGGCGGAGTTTCCGACGGGGACTACACCGTTCGGCTTTACAAGGTTCAATGTAGTGTATGAGTCAATCCCACTCTGATTACCTGCCAGACCGTAGCCAATACGGAATTTCAGATTATCCACCATCGGCAACTGCTTCATAAATTCTTCTTCACTAATCACCCATGCGGCAGATGCGGAGGGGAAGAATCCCCATTTGTGGTTCGCCCCGAATTTGGAGGAAGCATCTGTACGGGCGTTCAGCGTCAGTACGTAGCGGTCGGCGTATGTATAGTTGAAACGTCCCATGAAGGATGCCAGACGGGGTTGGTCGTAGTAAGAATTAGTGCCTTCCCACAAACGGAGTGCGCCTGCCTGAAGATTATTATACCCGAATTTGTCGGTGCTGAAATTGCTTACTGTTGTATAATATCCCGTGTAGGTTTCTTTTTGAAGTTCGGCAAGTGCCAACACGTCAAAGAAATGTTTTTTCCAGTTTTTCTTATAGGTCAGCATCATGTTGCCCAGCAAGGATTCTCGCTTTTTGGTTCCTTTGTAAGCCTGGCCGTTCGCCCAGACGGAGGTGGGGAGGTATTGCGAATTTTCCACGATATTATAGGTATAGGCGCCGAAGAGGTTTAGTTTCAGTCCTTCCAGCAGATTGAAAGTCAGACGGGCGTGCGTGCTGATGTGCGAAGTGGCATCATCATCCTGCACTTCCATCCATGCCAATGGATTGGTAATTTGGCTGGCAGTCGTTATTCCGTCCCAAGAATTGGTGACGGGGTCTTTATGGTTGGGATAGGTGGGGTTGAATGTGGCTGCCGAATAGAACGTTTTCTGATAATCCACCAGATTATGATTCTTCTGAATGGAACCGAACATTCCCAGCTCGCAGTTCAGGAAGCCGTCGAACATTTTCTGATTCATGTTCATATTCGAAGTGAAGTTTTTCATGTCTTCATTCAAAATCACTCCCTGACGATCCATGAAACCAAGAGAAACGCGATAGCTGGACTCACTGGAACCGCCATAAAAGGCGATGTGATGGTTTTGTTGCAGTCCTGTCTGTTCAATCTCTTTCTGAAAATCGGTATTATTTCCTTTATCCAGAATGGAAATCCCGCGTTCCGAGGCAACACGGCGGTACTCATCGCCGGACAGCATTTTCAGATTCTTGTAGACGGTGGAAATTCCGAAGCTACCGTTGTAGGCTACCTGTGTTCTGCCGCTCATTCCTTTTTTAGTGGTGACCTCGATCACACCGGAAGCTCCTCGTGAACCGTATTGTGCGGTTTCGGAAGCGTCTTTCAGAATGGTGAAGCTCTCAATATCCGTAGGGTAAATGGAGGTGAGCATACTCAAGTCACCAAATACTCCGTCGACGATTATCAAAGGGTCATTGCCACTGGTCAGTGAGGTAGTTCCCCGCAGGCGTACTGCATCCAAGGCTGCCGGACCATTTGACCCGCGTTGGATAGTCAAGCCCGGCACACGTCCGCGGATTGCTTCCAAAGGGTTCGTTATCTGGTCTTTATTCATCTGTGTCTCCGTAATCTTCTCTACGGAACCGGAGAGGGTTTTCAAACTTCCGGTGGCATATCCAACTGTTATCAATGAGTCTATGGGCGTGACGGGGATCTTCTGCGCCAAGGTGCTCTCGCACGGGATTAGCAGAAGAAGAAGGCTGTAGAAAATGAGTCTAGCGTGTTGTACCATATTCTTAGTTTTTAAGGTAATAATACAAATATAACAATAAAAGAGGGAATCTGGTTGAGTAGATTCCCTCTTTTATTCATAAATGATATTGACAATGTCTATTTCACGATTATCTCATCCGTAAATATCCAACCTCCGAATTCGCTTCCGGCCTGTGCCTGGTAACGTACGTATCTTCCTTTGGCTTCTCCCTGCCATGAAATATCCGTAAACCGGATAGGGTTTTCTTTGCTCACTTCAAAGTGTTGTTTTTGCAACTCCGTGAAGTTAATTCCATCATCGGAAATGGAAATAATCACTGTCTCCGGCAGGAATACTTCCGCACCGACCACTTGCATAAAAGCGGCGGTGATGGAATGGATAGGGGTTTCTTTTTCCATATCAATCGTCACATCGAGACGGTTGTCCGAGATAAATCCTTGCCATGAACCATCACCATAAGTCCAGTCACCACGTATGCCGTCTGTCAGGGCTGTGTTGCCCTGTGCGGGATAATGGGGGCTGTAGGGGGAGTTATAGATCACTTTTTTACCGAGTGCCAAATGGCTGACTGGTTGAAGAGATTCGGGACGGCTGCCGATTTCTTTGCTCAAATCGAAAGGATGGTATCCTTTTTTCTGTAAATCGGCCACTGCTGACAGTGCGCGGGTATGGAAATCGGGCCACGACTTACGTTCCGGAGCCGACCAGGCTACTTCCGCCAATGCCAGCATACGGGGATAAATCATATATTCCACGTGTTCGGGAGTGGGGATATATTCCACCCATAAGTTACCCTGCACACCATAGACTAACTTTGCCTGCTCCGCAGTTAAGGAAGCGGGAACAGGATCGTAGGCATATACTTTCTTCAATGGCAGGTAGCCGCCGATAGCTTCCGGCTGGGAGTACGGGGCGTCCTGATAGCTGTCCAGATAACAGTATGCACCCGGTGTCATGATGGCATGATGGCCGGAGGTGACGGCAGCGATACCACCCTCTTCTCCACGCCACGACATAACGGTTGCATTGGGCGCGATACCTCCTTGCAGAATCTCGTCCCATCCCAAGAGACGGCGTCCGTGATTGTTGAGGAACTTTTCGATACGGTGTATCAGATAGCTTTGCAGCTCGTCTACATTGGCCAGATGCTCGTCTTTCATTCTCTTCTGACATTTCGGACAGGTCTTCCAAGCCGATTTGCCGGCCTCATCACCTCCTACATGAATGTATTCGGAAGGGAAAAGTTCCATGACTTCCGTCAGTACATTCTCCAGAAAGGTGAAAGTTTCTTCATTACCGACACAGAAATCGGAGTTCTTGTAAGGTTCTCCCGAACAGGATAGCTGCGGGTAGGCAGCCAGCACTTCTTCCGAATGGGAAGGCATTTCAATCTCCGGAATCACCGTGATGTAATGCTGACGGGCATATTCCAGTATTTCACGAATATCGTCCTGGGTGTAATAGCCGCCGGAAGCTCCGGGTTCATCATAACGGAGGTATTTACGTCCGCCGTTCCACCATTTCTTCCAGGTGGGGTCTGTACGCCAGGCTGCAAAATCGGTCAGTAAAGGGTATTTCTTGATTTCAAGCCGCCAGCCTGCCGCATCGGTCAGGTGCAGGTGCAAACGGTTGATTTTGTAATATGCCAATGCGTCTATCTGCTTCTTTATAAACTCTTTGGTAGAGAAATGACGGGATACGTCCAGCATCAGTCCGCGATAAGCAAAACGAGGGGTGTCTTCTATCTCGACAGAGGGTACGGAATAGCTGCCTGTGCTTGCCGGTTGCATCAGCTGTAACAGGGTTTGCATTCCATAGAATAATCCGGCTCCCGAAGTTGCCCGGATCTCGATTCGTTGAGAGGTGACGGAGAGTGTATAGCTTTCCGGTGATGGCAATTGGGGGGTCTTGGGGGTTATCAATAAGAAAAGCATCTGTTTCCTGTCTTTCATTCTCGCTTCTTTCAGCTGAACAGGTAATGCTTTCAGGTAATTCTCCCAGAGTTCCGCTTCTCCACCTTGCAGGTTTGTATAAAGTTTAGTCTTTTCTGACAGTAAAAAAGAGCCCGTCCCCTGCTCCATTTTTAATGGGACAGGTATGACGGACTGTGCCAGAATGGGATGTGCATGGAAGCACATCCCCAATATCCATAAGAAAAGACAAACTTTAGGGTATTCTTTTCTTATATTCATTAATCAATTTTGATTTCGTCTACAAATAAAAATGCGTTTTTACCTTTTCCTCCATGCCATGCCGGAAGTGATTTCTCCGGTGAAGCAATGACTCTCACGTATTGGGTGGTCACAGGAACAAAGGTTAGTTTGTGCTCAACGATTCCGTCTTTGTCTGTCTCTTTCATCTCCGGATATTCTTCGGAAGCAATCTTTTTGAAGGTCTTGCCATCATCTGAAGTTTCTACGGACAGGTTTCTGGCATCAAATACCCAGTCCCCTTTTGCTACATTGGTAGAGATTGCCACGCTTGAGATTTCAGTAGGTTGCTGGAGGTCGATAGTCATATCCATGTCGTTTCCGTTGAAAGCGATCCAACGGCCTGACTTATAGCTGCTATTTCCTTTCAGACCATCTATCAAAGTGGAAGCTCCTTTGAACAGGTATTGTTCATTGATAGGCTGATTGGCTACAATCGGCTTCATGCTGGATTTGCTGAAATCAATCTTCTCTGTCACTGTCTTGCTTTCGCCGTTGGGACGAATGGCTTTGGCGGACAGGGTTACATTTTCCTTGATTTTCAATACTCCTTCGTAAACGGGGGAAGCGGCAGTAGGTTCTGTGCCGTCTAATGTATAGTAAACAGGGGCACCGTCGATGGTAGACAGGGTAACGTCCATTGTTCCTTCTGCCGGATTCGGGTCAAACTCGGCTTGTACGTCAAATACGTGTTTAGCGTAATTGTATCCTTCTGCATCGTACCACTTAATCAGTTGTGGAAGACGGGACAGGAAGTCGGCATAGTTTTTCTTTTCGGGGCTGGACCACTGAATTTCACACAAAGCAGCCCAACGAGGCAATACCATGTATTGTGCATGCGGGAAGGTAGCGATGTATTCTGTCCAGAGGTTGGCTTGCACTCCCTTGATGTATTTCTGTTCTTCCGGAGTAAGAGAAGCCGGCATCGGCTCGTAGCTATACACTCTTTCCATCGGCAGATAACCACCGATACCGAACGGTTCGTTTTCGATGTCTTTAGCTTGGTAGTAGTCGAAATACAGATAGGTGTTCGGTGTCATGATGACATCGTGTTTCTGCTTCGCAGCTTCGATACCACCTTTCTCACCACGCCATGACATCACGGTAGCATTCGGAGCAAGTCCGCCTTCGAGGATTTCATCCCAACCGATGATTTGACGTCCGTGGTCGTTCAGGAATTTCTCAATATGGTTGATGACAAAGCTCTGCAAACGTTCTTCTTTGCTGTGGCTCTGATCTGACTTCAATCCCAATGCTTTGATACGTGCCTGGCACTTCGGACATTTTTCCCATCTTACTTTCGGGCATTCGTCGCCCCCTACATGAATATATTGTGATGGGAAGATTTCAATCAATTCACCATAAACATCTTCCAAGAATTTCAATACTTGGTCGTTTCCGGCGCAAAGCACATCCTCGGATACACCCCATTGTCTCCATACTTCGTATGGACCACCGGTACAACCCAGTTCAGGGTAAGCGGCAAGGGCAGCTTGCATGTGTCCCGGAAGGTCGATTTCGGGAACAACGGTGATGTAGCGTTCGGCTGCATAATCTACAATTTCTTTGGCTTGTTCCTGGGTGTAGAATCCACCGTAAGGTTTGCCGTCGTATTCGCCGGAGTTACGTCCGATGACTGTTTCTGTTCTGTTAGCACCGATTTCAGTCAGTTTCGGGTATTTTTTGATTTCCAGACGCCAACCTTGATCGTCGGTGATATGCCAGTGGAGGCGGTTCATGTTATGTAAAGCCTGCATGTCGATGTAGGTCTTTATTTCATCCACGGTAAAGAAATGACGGCTGGTATCGAAATGCGCGCCACGATAGCCAAAGCGGGGAGCGTCATTGATTTCTACGGCTGGCATGGCAATATCCGCACCGACAGCCACAGGCAATGATTTGCGCAGGGACTGGATGCCATAGAATACGCCGGCTTCCGTAGGACCAGTAATCGTGATTCCGTCACCGGTAACTTTCATCTGGTAGGATTCCGGATTTTCGTTCTCCGTGCCTAATGCCAGTACGATTGCGTTTTTACCTTCTGTTCCGGCTTCAATGGCGAAATCTTTTCCGGTAGCCGTTTTCAGATAGTCTGCCAGGAATTTTGCGTTGCGTTGCATCTTCTCGTTTCCTTCCGGATAGAGAATTTTCACACTGCTCTTGAGGATGAAGGGACTTCCTTGAGCGGTTACAATTTCTTGTGGCATGGGGATGATCTGGTAGTTGGCTTCCTGTTGCACCGATTGGCAAGAGGCAAAAAGTCCTGCTAGTGCCAGACATCCGGTTAATTTAAAGAGTTGCTTCATAAACTAAAAAATTAAGTGTTAAGTTATTAATAGATTAATTATAAGTTTCACGAATATGTTTGATTGTCAAAGGCAGCTCCTCTCCTTTCTTTATTTGGGGAGAAGTGATGACGACCGTTTTACGTTCTCCGGGAAGAAGGTCGAAAAAGTTGTCGCTGAAACGGGCTCCCTGCAAAGGAATTTCAATAAAGACATCTTTTGCAAGAGCGGGAGAAAACAATGTCAGTTCACACATGCCGTCTTTCTGTTTCATCTTGCAGGAAACGGTTGTTTCAGGCAGAAGCAGGTCTTTTGTTTTTCTAAAGAAGTATACGGTTTCGGCAAGGGTGTTTCCTGCCTTGTCTTTTAGCGTCAGTTGCATGAAACAGCGTTGCTGTTCTTCCGGTGATAGCCAGGTGTCGGGTTTTATACGGTACACGCATTGGGAAGTGTTAGCCGGAACTGTCAATGTGTTGAGTTGTATAGGCTTGCCTTGTTTCTTTCCGTCAAAGTCTGTTACTTTCATTTCCAACATCAGGTGGTCTTTGGTGTCCGGACAGTCGGAAATCAGGTAGATATTGAGGCTGTCGTTTTGCCGGATAGGATTGATGAGGATTGGAGCAAAGACTCGTTTGGCTTGGTAATGCAGGGCTTTCCAGTTACCGTAATAGTCGATGCTCGACCAGGATACTACCGGCCAGCTGTCATTCAGTTGCCAATACAGGGTACCCATACAGTAAGGACGATTCCGGCGGTGTGCTTCCAGTCCGTGACGCATTCCTTGTCCTTGCAGTACTAGTCCGACATAGACAAAGTCTTCAAATTTTTCGGGGATGATATAGTCGCGCTCCATGTAGGTACGAATCAGGGCGTTGCCGATACTGCTTTTCTGATGAGCATTCATCACTTCCGATTCTATCTGATAATCTTCCGGAGCGGCGAAAGTGGAGATGGTCTTCATTTCCGGGAAGGACTGAAAACCGAATTCGCTCATGAAACGGGGCAGGTCTGTATCGAGTGACTCGAATGTTTTTTGACCATACCAGACTCCCCAGTTATGGCTGTCTCCTATCCCCCAGGATTCAGGACGCCCCCAGTTGGCAAAATACGGGGAGCTGTGTATGTAGAAACGGCCGGCATCCAGTTCCTTAACCTTGGCTGGAAGGAGCTGATGGAACAGTTTGTCGTAGCCTCGAAACATTTCCTGATAGATTTCGAGCGGGAAGTTCTTGTCGAATCCCCAATATTTTAAGGCTTCCAGTATTTCGTTATTGCCGCACCACATCGCCAGTGAAGCATGATTGCGAAGGCGACGGATGTTATAGCAGGCTTCCGCCTCTACCCTTTTCAGAAAGGTGGGGTCGGACGGATAGGGAGTGCAGGCAAACATGAAGTCTTGCCACACCAGTATTCCGTTTTCATCTGCCAGGTCATAGAAACGGTCATCTTCGTACGTTCCACCTCCCCATACACGAATGACATTCATGTTCGCTTCGCGGATGTCGCGGAATAAGGTTTGGTAGCGTTCGGTAGTGACGTTAGTCAAGAGTGCATCCTGGGGGATGTAATTGGCTCCTTTGGCAAACATAGGTACACCATTTACTTCAAAATAGAAGGATTCTCCGTCTTTATCTTTTTCATTAACGAGGCGAACGGTACGCAGTCCTATCCGGTGCGATTGCTCGGCTACGACTTTATCTTCTACTATGATTTGAGCGGAGAAATCATACAGGGCGGGCTTTCCCCATCCATTCGGCATCCAACGTATGGGGGATGCCACTTCGGAAGGTATGGAAACATGATTGATTCCGGGCTGTAAGGTGATTGCCTGGCTGATGCTTTTTTCTGCACTTCCTTCGAATGAGGTATTGATTCTCACCTCTGCCTGAAGTGGCCGGGGGAGTATGTTGTTTATTTCTAATTCATTAGACAGGTTTGCGAGCTGGTCGGTCAGTGCGAGTTGCTTTATGTGGTAGTCACTGATAGAAGCTGCGTCATAAAAACGGATGGTCACCGGACGCCAGATGCCGCTGGTCACCATGCGGATTCCCCAGTCCCAGCCATAGCTGTAAGGGGCTTTACGGGAGAATATGCTTAAATGTTTGTCGTGATGGTCGTTGTCTGCCGGATAGTTGAATCCGTTCGAGTTATATTGAGGCAGTGTCTGCCGGATGGGGGAATGAAAATAGATGTGAAGAAGGTTTTCTCCGATACGGAGTTGGGACTTGACGGGTATGGTATAACCGACAAACATGTTATCGGCTTTCAGCAACAGTGCTCCATTGAGGTATACATCGGCGTATGTGTCAAGGCCTTCAAAAACCAATTGGGCGTCATCCCGTTTCAGTTGTTCGGGGGTAACTGTAAAAGCAGTCCGGTATTCCCAGTCTTCATTTTCCACCCACTGAATCTTTTGTTCATTGATGCCATAAAAAGGATCGGGTATTTGTTTATGGTAGATAAGGTCCTGATGGACGGTGCCAGGAACCTGTGCCGGTCGCCACAGTTCTGTCCCTGCCTGGGAAAACTCCCAGCCTGTATTTAGAACGACAACTTCGGAATTGTCATTGCTCTGTGCATATGCCATACTGCAACAGCATAGTAGTTCACATGCTATTTGAGCCTTTTTTCCGATCAAATTAATCATCATAGTGGGGGCATTAGATATTAACGGATTCAAAGATATTATTTTTTCAGCAAATTTCACTGATAATTTAACAAAATATGTTGTTTTTGCACGCCACGATAAATATACGGTTTTATTCTTTTATCATATCGGATAGTTTAACCGCTATTATATCTATCATTTCATTCCTAACAAATCTGTTAATTTCACCGCCTGAAAAGTCATGTGTGCCACACTGCTCTCATATAGAATACCGATTGTCTCTTTATCAATCATCGTCAGGCAACTATATCCCCATCCTTCTGCTTCGTCGAGCATGATTTGATGTTCGGGCAACCAGGTAAGTCCTTTATCCAGACTTGCTTTTATTGTTATATGATTGCGCCCTTTAGTCGTATCCGGATTTGAAAACAACAGGAGGTCTTTATTCAAAACGTTGTCCTTGGCATCGACATGAATCAGACTGGCCATACATACCGGTTCCTGAAGTGCCTTACGTGAAGACGGGTGTTCTGTCCAGGTTTTTCCCAAATCTTTCGTTATGGCAATAGCCCGGCTTCCTCCTCTATTGTCACGCATATTCAGCATCAATACTCCCGGTTCTATTTCCGCAACTTGTGCTTCCGTTGTATTTGTTCGTGCCATATTGTGCATCTTCCACATTTTCCCCCGGTCTTTACTATACATGATTCCTGCATTCGGAACACGGGTAGAGTCTATAAACTGCGTTGGAAATACTAATGTGCCGTCGCTCATCGTTATTCCACGTCCGGGTCCTTGAAGGAGAAAATACCAGGACGGATCTTTTACCTGCTCTGTTATATTGATCGGTTTCGACCATGTTTTACCATCGTCTGTGCTCTTTGCCAATACCAGCTGTGCGGTATGGTTTATATCCATTCCCGGATGGGAGCTCCACCAGGCACGTTGATTACCCATACCATGCGTCCATGCGGCAACCACCCAGACGGTATTCGTTTGAGTATCTACCAAAATAGAGGGATCTCCTACCCCATTCTGTGCTTTAGGCAAACCGCCATACTCACCAAATGAAAGCGGAAGACGCATTTTCTCCCAGCTCTTCCCTCCGTCAGTGCTACGACTCAAACCCACATCTACATATTCCTGTAAATCGACACTACTATTATATCGGACATCGTACACTCCCAATAATGTTCCTTTATTGGTTGTCACTAATCCGGGAATACGGAAGGAAGCAGAACCGTCATTACCAGCATGACGAACTCCGACTGCCATCCGGTGAGTAATATCTTTCGGAGAAATAGATTTACAATAGAGTTCTTTCCTATCCACTTTTACAGCACGTAAATCAGAGACTATTTTAGTATGCAAAGAGGCATCCGTTTTCATCTGCAAACTGATCCAAAAAAAGTTGACACCTGGAAATAAATTGTAATTACCTCTTAATACAACTTTTTCCGATGGTCCGACCTCTGCACATTTTATGGAATAGGAAGGATTAGCCGCCAATGTCGCACCCGGTCGATGGCTGGATATGTACTCTACAGGGGCAAAGCGATTTTTGTTTTGATCTTGTAAGGCCTCTGTTCCTCCATAATAGAGTTTGATTGCCTGGACATCCGCTAAGTTGGTACTTTTACTGAAATCTAAAACAACTTCATCGAGTATCTTGCTTTCCTTTGCATCCAACCGGATATAGAACAGAACATTATCCTGCCGCTCTATCAAAACCGGGATTTGTGTTTCATGGATAAATACTGTGTCTGAAGCTTTTACGTCAAAAGAATAGCCTAATAAGACAAGGAAAAGTAAATAAAAAATTCTTCTCATAATGGGGGGTATTAGTTAGTTTAACGCGATAAAGATAAAACTTTTCTACCATAATACAGCTATGCAAACAGTTAACTTTCATTTTACCAAGTTCTGGTAGGACTAGTCAATACTTTGACCACGGTTCTGGCTCTTGTCATCATCGACAAGGTGGGCCGCAAGAAGCTGGTTTATTATGGAGTTTCGGGTATGGTTGTTTCTCTGATTC
>OLIL01000277.1_pt1 | contig 36104 bp, 32 predicted proteins | sample 1609701 | NCBI WGS metagenome assembly OLIL01 (sample SAMEA4350146, study PRJEB24818) | metagenome | biome: human; feature: gut; material: faeces | place: Denmark | collected 2013-09
CTATGGTAGATTTCTATATCAGCGTCATTAAGCGTTACCGCAAGGAACTTCTTAAACTCTCAACCCTCATAGTTGCAGATGCTTACTTCTCTACAAGTACATTTGTTAATGGGATAAAGAAAGAAGGGTTCTCTTTGATGAGCCGCTTTCGTGACAATGCTTGTCTCTTTTATGTCTATGCTGGTCCACGTACTGGAAAACGTGGTCGTCCAAAGACCAAGGATGGCAAGATTGATATGAAGAATCTTGACCTCACTCGAATGGAGAAGATGGAGATGAAAGATATAGAAGGAACAGCTTATACTTTGATTGCCTATTCCAAGGCACTCAGGTGTAAAGTTAGACTTGTCATCTGGCAGATGCCGAATGGCAAGAAGAAACTATTCTTCTCTACAGACACCTCACTTTCGGGTGAAGAGGTACTTCTTTATTATAGAACCAGGTTCCAGATCGAATTTTGCTTTCAATGCTTCGTTCACATCACTAAATGTTGCCAAGGTAACTATGAAGGAGATGGGAATGGAATATTCTATGTCTTCATTCAAGTCACTGATGACCAACATTTATCTGGTGAAACGAATTTTTAAAGCAAGTGGGTACACCCCGAACCGAACTTTAATTAGCAAGATTTTCAAAGATCTCTCGTGCTTACAGCGTATAGCTGCTTAGCACATTATTGAATTATTAACGAACTATTGATAATACCTACTTGTCTTATCTCACTTTTCTGGTTCCACGTCTTGTCAAGATAAGTCTTCTGCTGTAAGTCTTTATTGTCTGGCTGGTATTGTCTTGCTCCAAAAGCGTATGCGCCCAGCTCTAATCCATTCTTGCGATAGTTCATATTCAATTGGCCAAAACCACCGAAGTTTTTCTTCTCATCATATTCACCAGTAGTCTTCGCATCGAATCCGAATCCTTCGCCCTGTATCTTCTTCGTTGTGATACGGATGACCGCCTTGGTGCTGGCTGCGTAACGGGCACCCGGGTTAGTGATGACTTCCACCGACTTGATGTTATCTGAATGCAAATGGTCCAGCTCACTCTTGTCTCTCATCTGTCGTCCATTGATATAGATAACAGGCTCACCGCGACCGAATACCTTGATGCTGCCATTTTGGGCAGAAACGTTAGGGATGCGGTCGAGCAGGTTCTCCATGGTTCCTGCCTTCTCAAGTACGGATCCGACAATGGTTGTCGTCATTCCGCCATTCTTCAGGATAGTCTTAGGCATAGATGATTTCACGACTACTTCACCAAGCGCCTCACTATCTTCTTCCATCTTGATGATGCCCATATTCTCACCAGTGCAATCCTTGCAGATTGTCTTATAGCCTACGGAGGTCACCTTGATGATTCCGCCGTTGCAGGAAGAGACGATGACAAAGCTGCCAGCCTCTCCACTCACTGCGCCCTTGACGAAAGCCGAGTCTGTTCTATTCAATAATACTACATTGGCAAACGCCAAAGGTTCTCCCTTGGTGTTCATCACCTTGCCGGTGATATTCTGCGCCATCATCGGAGTCATAGCCGAGAGGCACAACGCTGTGGTAAAAATTACTTTTTCCTTCATATTGCTACAGTTTTGCTTGTTTTTTTTTATTTTTCTGCTGCAAAAGTATAGCTTTATAGGAAAAAGCCTTTGACACAAAAGTGTATTTCTCAAGAGTGCGGCTTAAGAATTACACTTTTGTGTATAAAAAGAAAGGATAAATAGCGTTTTGTGATAGATTTTTGATGAATTTACCTTATTTTTTCATTACCAAATCTGCGAGCACGATGGCGGATTCCTTCTCATCCCTCGGTGCATCCTTTGACTTCCATGCCACGATGAAGCGGATTCGGGCAGCGGTTACCTTGTAGCCTTTCATCTCCCATTTGCCTAGTTTCTCCTTCATCTTGATGGAGAGCTGGGCTATGTCTCTGCCTGTTGATGGGAGACAGAGGCAATGGTCGTGGTAGGTTAGCGGCATGCCACTTCTCAGGCAAAGGATAGCGTCCTTGTGAGGCTTGGAGAAGCCCAGGTTTACATCCTTGTGTGAGAGCTGAAGCACTATTTCATTGGGCTCATCGTAGGCTTGGGCATCATAGAGATGCTGGGCACTTTTCAGGCTGTCGAAGAGATTGCCGTTGGTGTGGATGGCAAGCGTACGCTTAGCACGGGTCATGCCCACATAGTATCGGCGCAGTATGTCATCAGTAGGATGTTCGGGATGGGTAATGAGCATCAGTACATGGTCGAACTCATGGCCTTTTGCCTTGTGGATGGTGCTGACCACGATGTCTGATTTCGAGATGTCACAGAAGTCTTCTACTGATGATTCAAACACGAACTCCCTCAGATCGCTGTAGTACTTGGCACGATTGGTCTGCTCAAATACCTGGAGACTGCGGCGCAGATATGGTAATGCCTGGCTGGTGGCATACTTTTTGAATGTCTGCTGCTTGGCTGCTTCCCAAATATCATCTGGGATGATAGGGGATTTCGTTTCCTTGATGCCTTGGTCTATCTTCTTCAAGAAGTATCTTACCTCTGCCAGATTCCAGAAGCGCAAGCCGTCCATTGATTGCACCAGCTTGGCCTTGATGCCATGACTGTGAAGAAGAGCCAGCATGATGACAGCCTCCTCATTGGTCTGCGTAAGGATACTGATGGTTTCGTTCTTCTTGCGGGAAGATGCATCGGCTTCTTTTGAAGTGTTACTTCTTAGTAATCGCGTAACGTCTTCTAGGATAGGCTGATACATATAAACCTTTTTCTCCTGAATCTCGTAAGGATGCTTCACGATTCTTACCTCTCCATCTTCTTGACTCATGGAGATGATAGGGGTAGATTTGATTCGTTGGCGGATGTTGCGGGCAAAGTCGTTGGCAGTATCCACGATGTGGCGAAGGCTGCGGTAATTCTCGGTCATCTCGATGAAACGGCTGTGTTCTGTCTGGGTCAATTCATAGAGATACTGCGAGTTGGACCCCCTAAACTCATAGATGTTCTGGTCATCATCGCCTACGGCTATCACCCTCATCTCTTCGTTGGCTTTCATCAGAGCAGAGACAAGGGCATAGTCATCCTTGCTCATGTCTTGCGCTTCGTCGATCACGAGCACGGTCTTGCTGATGCGATTGGGCTCCACTTCTCCATTGTTGATCATTTCTGCGGCTTGCTTAACCACATCTCCAGCCTCATCCAGATTGCCAACCCTGCCCAGCAGGTCGAAGCAGTAGGAATGGAAGGTCTTGATTTCTACGAAATGGGCGGCATTGCCGATGAGTTGCATCAGGCGCTGCTTGAACTCGGTAGCGGCTGCACGCGAGAAAGTGAGCATCAGAAGTTGCTCGTGCTTTACATCTTCCAGCAGCAGGAGAGAGGCAAGCTTATGTACGAGCACACGTGTCTTGCCGCTGCCAGGACCGGCAGCGACTACGATGCTGCGGGACTCGTGGTCGTCGATGATTTTCTTCTGTCGCTTGGAGAGCATTCCGAAGAGTTGTTTGTACTTCGAAGGTGTTACGTTGCGCTCTATCTCAGTCTCCCGGTTGCCCTTGAAGTATTTTGAGATGAAGCAATGGTAGTCCATCTGGAAGTAATTCTGCACATATTGCAGGGCGGCATCGTAATCCCTTACCATCAGGTTGGCATATTCGCCCACGATGTGAATCTGTTGAATCTTCTGCTTGTAGAATTCATTGAGCATGCGGTAATCCTCCTGCTTATAGCGGAGGCGAGGTTCCTTGATGCGTTTAATTGCCATCGCATTGTAAAGCACCAGGAATCCTCCTTCCAGCTTCATGGCTCCTATCTTGGAGAGATAGAGCAAGGCTTCCTCCACGTCTTCCAACTGCAGGGAAGAGAAGTCGGAGAAGAGTGACTGGTTGCTGGATTTCAGATCGTTCAGAAGTTCGACTACCGAGAATTGAAGAGGCTTCTCTTTTCTATTGTCTGTTGCGCCAGAGGCTTTTCCTAAACCTTTTTCTTCAGAAGGATTCTTTTCTACAGAAGAGCTATTGTTGCTCTCTTCTGTTATAGTTTTATTTATTTCCTCAGCCAGGCTGTATAGTCTTTCGATAATGAATCGGCAAACTTCAATTCGTCTTTCGAATCGCTTGATGATGGTCTCTATGTCCTTGTCTCTTGTTACGATGAGATTGCGGACGCCGTCTTCCTTCTTGTGCGCATATCCCTTCACTGCCAGGAAATATAGCAGTGTGCGGATTTTCTTTTCTGTTGAAGTGTTGATGCCGTCATGTACGGCATTGTCATTGAGTTGTTTGTATGTGATATGGAGCGATTCATCCGGGATATGTTCCAGAATGTATCTTTCCAGTTTGGCGAAGTTCTCCAGCATCTGCTGAGGCTTGCGTTGTTTGTCGCTGATGTCTTGCAGATAGGCTGATATGTCACGGGTATCGGCAAGGATGCCTTCCTGTCGCATTCTGTCAACAGAAGAGATGACGTCTCGCTTGCTGAGTCCTAGGATGTCGGCGAGGTAATCGATGCGGGATTCAGCCTCGCTATCCTGTGCCTTGGCTATATGTTTCTGGGTGATGAGCGACTTGATGATGCGGATGGCATTCTGCATCTCATCTTCCGAGAACAGGGGTGATTCGGTGAGGCGCAGTCTTGCCTCGTCCATGTTCTTGACGGTGATACCTGTGGCATAGACGTGCGGAATATTGTTGCCACGCTCTATGTATCCGCTCTGTTCTAGAGCAGAAAGGGCGGTGCGGACACGGGTTTCTATGTCGGATACCGAGTCATCCCAACCGGCTTGGCGGGCTATCTCCAGCGCCGAACAGCTTACGTGTGGACGCTGCTTGGTAAAATCCTTAATGGCTTTCCATACCTGTTGTATCTCACTGATGCTCAGTTTGGTTTGGTTGAGCAGGATGAAGTGCTTGTCCAAATCCTCGTCGCTATAGAGTACATAGCATTTGGCATTGAGGTGTGGATCTCTTCCTGCACGTCCAGCCTCCTGTACATAGTTCTCCAGAGAGTCGGAGATGTCGTAGTGGATAACCAGCCCCACATCGCTTTTATCTACTCCCATGCCGAAGGCGGAGGTGGCAACGATGATTCTAACCTTATCGCTCATGAAGGCATCCTGATTGTGTATCTTCTCATCAGCATCCATCTTGCCATTATAGGGCAGGGCGGATATGCCGTCACGGGTCAGCTTCTGGGCGAGTTCCCGGGTTCGCTTGGTGCGGGATACGTAGATGATGGTAGGGCAATCAGCCTGCTCTACCAGTGAGCGCAGGAGATTGTATTTGTTGCCGTCACTATCTACGTGGATAACGGAATAGTGCAGGTTGGTACGTGAGGCTGATGAGGCGAAGAGCTGGAGGTCGGTGCTCAGCCAATGCTTGAAATAGTCGCAGATGTCCTGCACCACCTTCTGTTTTGCAGTGGCGGTGAAGCAAGATACGGGTATCAGGGTTTGACCATGATTGCGGGCCATGGCGTCCTTGCCAAACTTGCGTTCCTGGTATTCCTTGATAAACTTGCCGATGTATAGGTAATCCACACGGAAGTCTTGTCCCCATGCAGAGAAGCAGTGGGCTTCGTCAATGACGAATCTCACCACATGCCGTGCCATCAGGATGCGCTCGATGGTTTTGGAGCGCAACATCTCTGGTGCAATATATAATAAGGTGGCATCTCCGCTCTGTACTCGTTCGATGGCTAGGGAGCGGGAGATAGGGTCGAGGAGTCCGTTGATGGTTACGGCATCGGTGAAGCCACGGTCTGCGAGGTTATCTACCTGGTCTTTCATCAATGATTGCAGAGGCGAGATAACCACGGTGAGTCCATGTATGGTTCTGCCATCCATCAGGGCTGGCAACTGGAAGGTGAGCGACTTGCCGCCACCCGTAGGAAATATCGCCAATAATGACTTGCCATCTACTGCTGCCTGCGATGCCTGTTCCTGCAGCGGTTCGCCGTCATAGGTACGGAAGGCTTCATAGCCGAAGAGTTGCTTCAGGTTGTGATGAATGTCGAGCATGCGGTTGCAATACTCGCAGCCATCGGTGCATTGGGTATGGCAGAGCATATAGATGATATGTTCTACTTCGGGATAATGGCAGAGTACCCAACCTGGGGTAACAGATTGGTAATCGTCTGTGCCTATGAGGGCCAAGGCGTATGCCAAGCCGCAAGGCGACTGCGCAGCAAGAGCCGGAATGTCGGCATGGGCGCAAATATGATTCTTGTATTCAGAAAGAATGAATTCTGAAACTTCTATGATTGCATGATCAGATATGGTATCAGCTGATATAGCGTTATCTGATATAATGTTATCTGATATAGTATAATCCGTGTCGATGGCTTCCACATACATCAGGAATCCTCTGAATTCCTCTTCATACTGTAGCAGCAAGGTGAAGATTTTCCTCTTTCTTTCTGATAATTGATTCCATACAGCGATTTCATCCATCAAAAGCTCCTTGGCTTTCTCGCAGTCGTTGACAGGATTGTTCATCTGCTCGCTCATCAGTTTGTCGTCCTTTATCAGATGATGGTAAGGGCGCTTGGGGAAAAGGAGTGGGGAGAGATAGAGGGTATCTATCAGTATGCCGTTGAGTTGGAGATAGTGGGCATCGTGATGAATGAGGTTATGCCCGCAGATATAGTCAATCTTTCCTTCTTGCAGGAACTTGTTCAGTGCCGTCTGCGATGCTTGGTGAAAGTTGGCTCCGTCATAACGCAATGCTCCGATGTCGTGTATTTTATGGTCTTTCAGTCCCACTTCGGTATCCACGAAGGCAATATTTCTGCTTCTGGCATCTTTCTTCACGATGTCAGAGCTTATGGTGAGATTGTTCTTCCTTCCAAAGAGGCGACTGAATATTGACATAATAAACTGTTCTTTTTTGCTTTTTAGATGTATAAGAAAGCTGTCTTATCTATACATAGACCATGCCTTCCTCTATGAAGTCGCAGACAGATATTTTTATCTTATGCTTTTTCGATTATCCAATTTTCGATATTCCCAGTTTTACTGTCGAAGTTGATGCCGACCTTGGTTATTGGCTTGCCGCTTAGTGCAAATCGTTTGTGATAGTTCTTCAGGTTGATTTGCTGCATTGCAGACTTCGCACTCTTGTCCAACTTAATCTCCAACAGGACAAGGTCTGTATGGGTGAGCAATACGATGTCAACTCTGCCGTTGGGTGTATGAACTTCAACGTTCACCTGATAGTCTGTAAGCAGAGAGAATATGATGAAGAGCATCTGCTACCTCCTTGTTAGGTACATCAAGAACGTAATAGTTGTAGTCTTCATGATATTCCTTGATGGTGATATATCCACTTTGGTAAAGCAGCGGCATGATGGTTGGCATATTCTCCGTAGGAGCATCAAACTCGCTGGCATCAGCCTCCACTCGGGTGATGATATCTGTAGGAACTACCTGATATTTGCGCATCATATTGATGAGATAAGTTGGAGTGCCGGAAGTAAACCAATAGGATCCGAACTTGTTTTCTGCAAAGCAATTCAGCAGGCTATATGGATTGAAGATATCGGGTGAGAATCTTGTAAAATGATAGCCGTCATAATTCTCTTTCAACTTGTCGATTACTTGCTCTTTCGTTATGTTTCTTTTTCGGGCAAGCTCCTCAATATCTTCCGACATCTGCATCAGAAGTTCTTCTTTGGTGATGCCACAGATACCAGCATAGTCATCATTCATGGATATGTTGGTGATGTTGTTCAGTTCGCTGAAGATGCTGATTTGCGAGAACTTGGTGATGCCTGTCAGGAAGACAAAGCGTAGTTTAGCTTCGCAGTATTTCAAAGGACTGAAAAAGTTGCGCATGATATTGCGCAAGGTATCCAACTGTTCTTGCTCGTGAGCCACATCCAGCATTGGCGCATCATATTCATCAATAAGCACGACTACCTGTTTTCCGGATTTCTCGTATGCAGTATTGATCAGTTCTGTCAATCGGTTATTGGCATCAATTTGTGGCTGTGTGATACCCCATTTCTTTTCTTCTGTTTCCAGTATGAATGCGAGATATCTCTCCAGCTGTTCTTTATTCATGTGTTTGCCTCCGCTCAAATCAAAGTGGAGCACAGGATATTCTGTCCACTCCTTTTCCAGCTTTTCGATGGCAAGACCATTGAATAAGTCTTTCTTGCCTTCAAAGTAACTCTGGAGGGTGGTGAGAAACAGGGATTTTCCAAAGCGGCGTGGACGTCCCAAGAAGAAATAGGTACCGCTGGTGTGCGTCAGGCGGTAAACGTATTCCGTCTTGTCGATATAGAGCTTGTTTTCCTTGCGGATTCGCTCGAAAGTCTGTATGCCTAATGGATATAACTTAAGTGCCATAATCTTCGATGTTTATATTTCCACCGCAAATTTACAATTAATAATTGATATATGCAAATAATCAAGCGCTTTTATGTTCTTTGAAAGCTGTTTTTATACAATCCCAAGAGGCTCGTGAGGATATCTTCAAGACAGATTAATATGCCCCTAAAACCTTCCAGTCGTCTATGAGTTTGAACAGGCGGGGCATGGCTGGCTTGTAGCTGTCGGGATAGGTGAGGGAATAGACGAAGAGTATTCTGCCACTTTTGATGAATTTATCGTAATGACTGTAGCCATCTACTCTTACTCCGTTTTCATAGACAGGACCGGAGAGGATGAATGCTTTATTCGATGCCTGCATCGTCCGCTCCGAATGAAGCTTCTGGGCTAGAGAATCGGCACAAGCCTGGAGGGTGTTGCTATAGTTGGGGGTAACGTAACTCTCCAGGATGATGTTGGCATGATTGGTGAATGAGAAGCGGGCATAGCCCTGATATCCCGATACCGAAGTATCCTCCTGCTGGAAGAAGCAAGGATACTTGACAACGTAGCCGAAGTCCGGATCATTGTATTCCTTCATGGGCGCCATCTCTACCTTGGTTTTGAAATCCGCCATCGGTGTATGCTGCTCTTTCGTAACCTCATGGTGATAGTTGATGATGAAGTTTATCATCATCAGCAAGACAACTGCTATCAAAAAAAACTTCTTCATATCTTTGCTTCTTTTGTATTTTAGCTGCAAAGGTATGAAGAAGATGGGAAACTGCCAAATAATAAGTATGACATTTGGCTGACATTTCTGAACTTATCTGATAATCAGTCGGTAAGACTTGCCTCTTTCCGACTCAATCATGAGGTTGCTATTTTGCTCAATCACCGGTTTGATACGGCGAATCAAGGTATAGAGCGTTTCGCTGGCATCCGGTTTCTTGGGCCAAAGAGCATCACAAATCTCCTGTTTGGAGAGTTGATGATGCGTATTGTTGAAGAAGAGTTGCATCAGCTGGTGCTGCATCGGAGTAAACTTGATGGCTTGACCGTTTTCCTGATTGTAGAAGGAATCCTCGTCTTGAGAATAGCACATGGTGCCGAACATATCAGCCTCATGAATCCAGGGTTGTTTTCTGAGATGATAGTATAACGATGCAATAGCCCAAATCATAGCCATGAGAGTAAGCGTCAAAGGTGTCCGCTGGTTGCTCATGCAGAAAACATCTGCCATCGAACAGTTGGCATAACTTTGGATAGAATGCTCGTTGAGAAGCATCTCTTTGCTGCTGAGCAGGTTGGCGCTATTTACCAACTGGGATTTGTTCTTGCCTCTTCTTCTGTCTTCCATCACATAGCAGAGATTACTGGTCGACTTCAGCAGGTCGATGCTGAGATGTGAGCGGTAGCTCTGGATGGTATCAGGCGTAATCCATTGATATTTATTTTCCTGAAGAGTCAGAGCCAAAGCTTTGTTCATATCTTGTACAATGGCATACTGTGCCTTGCGGTAGTTGCTTACGCTGGAGAATGCTGCAGACATCACAAGGATGGCGAAGATGAGGATGGAATGATATGCTTTCAGTTTCATATTATCTATTCTGTTTAAATGATATACTGTTTAAAGATTCAAATGCAAAAGTACAGAAATTCTATGAAAGATGGTATAAAACTAGATATAATATTCGTTAATTGATAAATGTCAGACTCATGTCAGCCATATTTTTCGCTTCGGTCTTCTCTTTTTGATACCTTTGCAGCAGAAAACAAGTTTTAGAAAAAGTATATGATGACAATGAAGAAAAGTAAATTGTTAACAGCTATGGTGATGCTGTGGGCATTGATCTCTTGTGCAGAAATACGTGCCCAGGAGATCCAGAAGGTATCGAATGATTCTATAGCCTTGCAAGAGGTTGTTGTGAAGGCGGCACGAGTAGTCAACAAGGAAGATGGCAAGTTGATATTCCCAAGCGATATTCAGAAGCAGCGTTCTTTTTCTGGTTTTTCGCTTTTGGGAAAGTTGGCTTTGCCTCATATCAGGGTTGATGAGGCTGGCCGTTCCATTTCTGCTACCGATAATAAAGGAGAAGTGCAGATTCGTATCAATGGCATTCTCGCCAATATGCATGATGTACAGATGCTGGATGTAGCTTCTATTATGAGTGTAGATTATATCGATAGCCCTGGCGTAAGATATGGAAAGAATATTGCATACGTGATAGATATTCATACCCGCAGGGCTTCATCGGGTGGCAGTTTGGGCTTCAACTTGACTAATGCGCTAACTACCAAGCTCGGTTCGAACGATGTCTATGCATCCATCAATAGGGGCAAGAGTCAATTGAATATTTTATATGAGCAGACTTATGTGGATAATAAGGCATCCGAATATAATGAGGATGCTCAGTATCTTCTACATGATGGTTCTGAGTATCAGATATCTCGAAAAATCATGAATGGGGCAACTCAAAATTATGGTAATACATTGCAGTTGAAGTATAATCTGGCTGATTCTGCATTATATGTATTCCAGACAACGCTTACCACGGATTTCAGCAATCAGCCTTATACATCGAATGAAATGTGGTTTTCTGAATCAGGAAAGCCTGCGTATCCTGTTTACAGAACCAGCAAGGGTAGGGATTTTACTCCTGCTCTCGATTTGTATTTCTATCATCAGCTGGGCAAGCATCAGTCTTTGTCGGCAGATGTTTTGGGCACTTATATCCACACCAAAGGAGCCTATTATGAAGGTGAGGGCGAACCCTATCAATATCAGGTAGATGGAAAGACCTATTCGCTCATAGCCGAGGCTATCTATGAAAACCGGTTGAAACCCTTTACTTTTTCTGCAGGAACCAACTTGAACTGGAAATATATGGATAATCAGTATTTGGGTGATGTGGTTAGCGAGAATGGTATCCGTTCATTGGGTATTTATGGTTTTGCACAAATCAAGGGAAGTTTGGGACAATTCAAGGAAGGAACATCCCGTTTAACTTATGTGGCTGGCTTCGGGTTGAGTAATCAGTCTTATCGACAGGGAGATGAGGAATTTAGTTTTTGGCTTTGTCGTCCGAAACTCACATTGGCTTATTCCTTGACATCTTCGTTTCAGATCCGCTTGGGAAGTGAATTATCACAGCATATTTCGCAGATAGCTATGATTTCGGATACCCGTATTCGAAAGAACAGTATGGAATGGACTGTGGGTAATCCTTCGCTTAAGCCTAACAGTAGATATGAGAACTGGGTGGTATTCTCTTTTAGTAAACCAAGGATAAATACTGATTTTACCTTGAATTATCGCATCAATCGTCATTGTAATTTGGCGAAATACACCCGCACGGAAGATGATCAGTTTCTTTATACCCAGGCGAATCAGCCCCATTGTAATATGTTGTATCTTACGAATGATACCCGGTTTGACATTATCCCCGACCACCTTATATTATCTGTGAACGCAGGTATTTACCGTTTTTTCAATAAGGGCGATGAGTACAGTCATTGTTATACCGCTTATAATTATGGTGGAACATTATAGGGATATTGGGGAAAATGGACAGTGATGCTGTATGCTGATAACGGTTGGAACTTTATGGAGGGAGAGAACATCGGGCATAATCCTCCTTCATTGGCAGCCTCAGCCAGTTATCATATAGGTGATTTCGATTTTACGCTCTATATGCATAATCCGTTTATGGCTCATCCGAAATCCTATTCAGCAGAAATCGTCAACGCCTTGCTCCGTAAGCAGGTTCGTGGTTATGACAATTCGGGAGGCAATTTGTTCCGTATCGGTGTTGCCTGGAATATCAATCGGGGAAAGGAATACCGTAAGATACAGCGGAATATCAACAATGAGGAGCGCGAAACGGGTATCTTGAAATAGTTGGCTTTGCTTTCTATATGGTTTGCATGGGCAACAGCCGGAATTTATTTCTTCCCTTTATTGATGATATAAATTCCGGCAGTAGCCAATGCGCCTGCTATCAGATACTTCCAATAGAAGGTTTCGCCAAGACAGAGACAGGAGGTGATGGCTCCTACTACGGGGATGAGCGAATTGTATATCGCTACCTTTCCTACGGGATTGCAGGTCAATAATTTGTTGTAGAGAGCGAAACTGATGGTTGAGATGGCGATGAGCAGCAGCAGAATCGTGATGCCCCAGAGGCTGATGACTGGCAGATAACCACCCATTAACAATGCAGGAATCACCAGCAAGGCTCCACCGATGCTCAACGAATAACCGGTTCCTACGAAAACATCCACCCTCTTGCTCAATCCTCGGGTCAGCAGGGAAGCACTGGCTCCACACAGGGCATTGAGGATAATCATACCATCGCCCAGGAATGTGAAACTTCCGCTTTCCTTTCCGCCAAGGTTCAAGGCAAGGATGCCCAGGAAGCCAATGATGCAGCCTAAAGCCTTTCGCCACGTCATCCTGTCGCTCTTGAAGAAGATGCAGGCAAAGATAACCACTGTGAAGACGCTCATCGAATTGAGTATCGCCGAACGTGCTCCTGCATTATGCGAGAGTCCGAAATAGAAGAAAGCATAATGAAGGGTGGTGTTGAGGAGTGCATAGAGGAGAAGGAACCAGACATTCTCTTGAACAGCTTTCTTCTTGAATCCGAATTTACGATGCGAACTTCTGGCGATGGCTAGGATGATGATGCCGGAGATGAAGAAGCGGATGCCTGCAAAAAGCATCTTGCTTCCGGTCATGTCTGCTGTAATCTGATATTCCTCCATTCCCATTTTTATCAATGGGTAAGCCCATCCCCACGAGATAGCAGCCGTAAGGGCGAACAGGCTTACCCATACCGGGCGCTGAAATATACTGAGTGTATTTGTTTCTTTCTTTTCCATTTATATTTATTGTAGGAGTATTTCCATTAATCCTGCCCTTACCTCTTTGTTAGGAATGCCTAGATAATATCCATTGCACAGCGGGTCATACTTTTTGATGGTAAGATAGCCGCTTTGGTAGAGCAAAGGCAAGGCATCGCTCATCTTTTCCGTAGGACGGTCGAAGGATGAGGAAAAGGCAAACATATCGTCAAGTGTTGTGACATCTGTATGGAAATGTTGCATCTGATGAATCAGGTAGGTTGATGTACCCGAAGCATACCAGTAGTTGTCGATGAATCCTGCCGCAAAACTTCTCATGAGACTGTACGGATTGAAGATATCTTCACCTTCCCTGCTGAAGTGGTAACCATCATAGTTTTCTCTTAGCAATTCTCTCATTTTTTCGTATGATACATGATTTTTGCTAGCCAGCAAAGCAATATCTTCTTTCAGAACGGTGTCCAGTTCATCCTTGGTGATGCCGCAGATGGTAGAAAACTCCGGATCCATACTGATGTTGGTAAGATTATTGATGGTGCTGAAGATGCTGAGTTGAGAGAATTTTGTGATTCCCGTGATAAAGGCAAAATGAATATGCGAACTGTTGGCTTTAATAGGCGCATAAAACTCCTGCATGATAGTTCTTACTTTTTCCAGTTTGGTCTCATCATGCAATACATCAAGTAGAGGAGCATCGTATTCGTCAATAATGATAACGACTTTTCTGCCGGTCATTGATTCTGCCTGTTCTATGAGCTGGGTTAATCTGTTGCCGGCACTTTTCCTCATATCTTCTATTCCGAATTGCTTTTCGAACCTGCGTAATTGCATGTCGAATTTTTCTGGAAAGAGAGATAAATCGCAGTTCTTGAAGGTTGACAGATCGAAATGGAGTACAGGAAATTCTGTCCATTCTTTCTCCAAAGTTTCGATAGCGAGTCCTTTGAAAAGCTCTTTCTTTCCTTCAAAGTAAGAGCGCAGCGTACTGCTTAGCAGGGACTTACCAAAACGGCGTGGACGGCAAAGAAACACATATTTGTATTTCTTTGCCATATTGTAAATGAGGGCGGTTTTATCTACATAGATCATACCTTCCTCTATAATGTCGCTGAAGGTTTGCACTCCTACCGGATAGATTCTTTCCTTTGCCATAATCTTCGAAGTTTATATTTCCACCGCAAATTTACAATTATTATTTGATATATGCAAATAATCAAGTGCAATATTTGAAACAGCAAAATAAATATCCTCCTTATCTTTTCTTTTTTAGGATAAAATGAGTACTTTTGCAAAAAAAGTTGGATTCATAGGTTAGCATTTTCTCTACTCGAGGGTAATAGCTAGTAAAAATCGTGATGGAAAAGAAAGAAATATCAACACTGTTCAGGCAGTATTACGGGCGGATGTATGGGATGGCTGTCAGCATCCTCTACGATGAGCAAGAGAGCAAGGATGTGGTTAGCGACATCTTTGAACGATTGCTCGAATCTGATACCGTATTGTTGCCAGATACCATCGAGCACTATCTGCTAACGAGTGTTCGAAACAGTTGCCTCAAGCGCATTTCACAAAAAACGAACCGGCAGCGTATCGCTATGCTTTATGCCAGCGAACAACAGATGGCTGCATCTCCAGAAGAAGATGAACTCCGGTTGGAGCAGATGCTGCATTTTGCCAAGACCCATCTCACCCCACAACAGCAGTGCATTTTCAAGATGCGATTCCTGGGAGGGATGAAGTATGGAGAGATAGGAGAGGAACTGGGTATCAGCCGAGTGGCAGTCTGGAAACATCTTTCCAACATTACGAAAATGATTAAAGAACAATTTAAAGATTCAGAGTTATGACCAACAAGAGTAATGACGATCAGTTAGTTCTGCTGAAGCGGGCTTTTGCCTATGAGAAGGCGAAAGACTCTGTGGATGTGGACAAAGCTTGGAAGGAGTTTGAGGCAAAGTTTGCTGATACTGATTCCAAGCAAGGGGATGAGGCTTTGGATATTTCCGAAAAAGCGTATCATCCGATAGGGCAATCTTCCTGGTTGAAGATAGTAGCCGCCTTTGTGGGATTGCTGATGCTTTCGGGCATTTCGTATGCGGCTTATCATATTGTGAACCGTGCAGAAAAGAACGAGACGGCTTTGGTGACAGATAGCGTGAAGACACCGCAAAAACAGAAGGCAAAGGTTGCGGTAGATGACGCTTGGCTGAAGATAGAACCAACCCAAAAAGCCCCTGTTATCTTTGAGGATATTGAGTTGTCTGGCATCTTGGAGTATATTGCCGACAAGATGCAGGTAAAGGTGGAGTACCGCAATCAGGCAGCAGCACATATCCGTTTTTATCTGCAATGGGATAGCAAGGATTCCCTGCAGGATATCATCGACAAGATCAATCACTTTGATAAGGTACATCTTTCCTTTGATGAGGCTAATCAGATGTTGATTGTAGAGTAAATACGCATGATTTGTTCCTATCCGACAGGAACTGTGAAAAAGAGAGAAACTATGAAGAGAATCATATTTATGATATTTCTGTGTATGGCGCTTATGGCAGGCTATGCACAACGCTTGTCGCATACTTTCGACAAGGCTTCGTTCAGTAAGGTCTTGGTCTGGCTAGACAAGGCTCAACCCCAATATAAAATCAATTTTATCTACGATGAGTTGGAGGATTTCACCGTCAGTACTTCTTTCAAGAACAAGGATGTCCGTGATATCGTAACCCAGGTAATTGGCTTTTATCCCATCCGTGCCACCTTCGACAAGGATGAGATCTATTTCGAGTGTGTCCAGAAGGAACCCCAGAAGCTGATAGGAAGGGTGTTGGATGATAAGGGCGCACCGATGGAATTTGTCAACATCGCTCTTCTGGATGTCAGGGATTCCAGCTATGTGAATGGGGGTGTGAGCAATCTTTCTGGCGACTTCGTGATTCCTGTTCATCAGAAGCAGGTCATCGCCCGTTTCTCCTATGTTGGCTACAAGACCCAGTATAAACGGGTGAATGTGGGCAAGATGGGCAGTATCCGGTTGTTCCGTGATGCCTATACATTAAATAAGGTGGTGGTGAAAGCCTACAAGCCTTTGTTCCAACGCAAGGAAGACAAGACCGTTTTCAATGTGAGTGAACTGAAGAATATCGGGGCTATGAATGCCACGGATGTGTTGAAGTATGCTCCAAAGGTGATGGTGCAGGATGATGCTTCCGGAGGAGTGAATATCAAGGTGAATAATACAGAGGCAACCATTTTCGTAAATGACAGAAAACTGGCAGGAACGGAACTGAAGTCTTTCCTTTCAAGCATCAAGGCTGATGATATCCAAAGCATTGAGATACAAGATACGCATGGTGCTGAGCATGATGCCGACATTAAGGGTGGCATTGTTCATATTAGAACAAGGATTCGGGCTGGTTTTAATGGAAGTATCACGGGATATGTGGGAAATCTAAGCCCAGAATCAAGTAAGTTTTATTCCTATTATCCATTATTGAATCTTAACTTGGGAACGGAGCGTTGGAATGTTTATGCCTCTACTTATTATATCTGGGCAAGAAATGCCCTATATGGTGAGACGCAACATCATTTTATGGAGACAGATACCCATCATCTTGTTGCTCAAACGTACGATAATAGACAAAAGTTATATTTCTATCGTGTGGGTAGTATCTACGCCATTGATAAGAAGCATCATCATCTATTGGGTGCAGAGCTGAATGGAAATATCAATAAGAGGCATGCTGTTAGCGCAGGTGGTTGCTGTAAGTTTACTGATGCCAATAAGATGACGTATCAAGGTGTTTCTGATATGAACGACCATAATAAAACGGATTATCTGAATGCGGTGCTTTCTTACAATTGGAAAATAGATGAGAAAGACAGTTATTTAAAGGTGTTAGGCAACTATAATTATAAGTATGCCAACAAGGGAAATAGTTTCGTGGCATCTTATGAAGATTATGAGCCTTTGCATACGGATGAGTATAATCAATCAACCTCGAATGCCAATACAGGAAGTTTGCAGACGGATTTCCGTTATAATTTCCCTAGCAGTTTGGCGCTTCGCTTAGGTTCTAAATATGAGAATAATATCAGAACCACAGGATTGAACATCAGGAACAATCTCGTGGAGGGATATTTGACTTCAAGCGATTGGAAGTATCAGGAACAGGTTGCGGCTGCTTATCTCGGGTTGTCGAAGAACTTTGGAGAGAAGGTGTTTGCTTATCTGAGTATGCGAATGGAGAATACTTGGCAGAAGGGCATCAATCGCTTGACTGATAAAACAGAGGTGGATAAGCGATATACCAATTGGTTTCCTTATGCATACTTGTCTTATAAGTTCAATGACAAGAGTAGTATGAGTCTTACATATAGCAGCAGTATCAACCGTCCTTCGTTTGGTGATCTTACCAATAACAAGGAACGTATTTCAGCCGTTCTTTATACAACTGGCAATCCGAATGTGCAGCCATCTATCAGTAACTCCCTTATATGGGAGTTGACGCATGGTAACCATTCTCTGTCTTTCTCGTATAAGCATAGGAAAGATGTGATAGCTGAGTATTTTGAGACGATTGGTGACAAGACTTATCGTGATATAACCAATTTTGGCTCAGAGACCATCGTGGGGGCTGATTATGCTTTCAATGGGAAAATCTTGCCTTGGTGGAATCTCAATGTGGGGTTGGCTGGCTATTATGACGATATCCCAAAGAGTTATAATGTAAAGCACATTTGGGTGGTAAGAGGCAATTGCGTCAATTACTTCACCTTCAAGAAGATAGGTAGTCTTTCTGTGGAGGGAAATTATTCTACGAGCACGATAGATGCTAACTATAAAAGTCATCCTCTTGGCTACGTGTGTTTAGGGTATAATCGAACATTCTTGAAGGATGCCTTGTCGCTGGGTTTCAGCGTATTTGATGTCTTCCATACGCTTCGTCAGAAAGGCTATCAGCTCAATCCTGTCCTCGACTATGAGTTCTATCAGAAGGCATACTCCCGTTATAGCCTGACATTGACTTATAGCTTCCACAATAAGTATAAGGCTCGTAAAGGTCAGATTCAGAATGATAACTCTATTATCAATCGACTATAAAAAATGGGGAATCTGTTTTTGCAGGTTCCCCTTTTTCCTCTTTATCAATTCCTTGTTTTTTTACCTTTCAATTTCTTCTACAAGTCCCCCAGATGTCTTTCTATCGGAATTCCGCGGTTCTTGTCCTTGTCATCCTTGTTGATGTCTATCCAGTTGCGCAGGGTATCCATGGCGATGCGGGTGGCATGGCGGAGATGATCGCCGTCCTTCAGTCTTCCTACGATGATGCTGGAGAATATGTCGCCGGTGCCCGGGAACTGAACGGGGATTTCTTCGTAGGGCAGGAGGAAATACTCTTCTGTAAGATGATTGAAACCTACCACGGCATGCTGACCCTCTACGATGCACGAGGTGATGAGCACGGAGTGGGAACCGATGGCTCTCAGTTTATCTATCAGTTCATAGGCTTCCTTCTCCGAGATTCCCTCTTCCTTGTATTCCGAATCCGTCAGCAGGCAAGCCTCGGTATAGTTGGGAAAACAGAGATGCGATACGCTCAGCATCTCCTTCATGCATCTCACGGTACTCTCACTGGCTCCACCATAGAGCTTGCCGTAATCGCCCATCACGGGATCCACATAGATGTCGGTGCCCAGTGCTGCCTGTTCTCTGCAATAACGTGCCACCAGCTTAGCCTGACGCTCCGAAGCCATGAAACCCGTGGTGATGGCATCGAAGTGAATGCCCAGTTCGTTCCACTTCTGCAAGGCTTCCTCGATATACGAAGTGCATTCCAGAATGGCGTACTTGCCGTATGGGAAGGTGTTGCTGATGAGCATGGTGGGCAGATTGAACACGTCGAGTCCCATATAAGAGAGGATAGGCATCTGAACTGCGGCAGATACCTTTCCGTAGCCACACATATCGCTGATAATAAGGATATTACTTTTCGCTTTCATTCTTTCTTTTTTCTACTTGCTTTTCTTTCTTATCCTGATTATCTCTTAATAGCTGGCTGTACACTTGATGCCCAATGCCTCTACACGGTCCTTGATGGCATCAAGTACTTCCTTTGGTGCCTTTTCCAGCAACTTGTCTGGTGTTTCACGGGCGATGGTATAAACCATTACCTGCTGAGGCTGGATGTCTTTCACTGCCTCCAGCCAAGGAGCTACGAAGTGCTCGCTGGTATTGTCCAAACCGTCACCTCTCAGGAACATGGTCTGGATGATGACGTGCCCATTGAACATCTTCAGATATTTGATTACATCCTTCACGTCGTAGTTAGGCTGCTGAGGGCGGTCCAGCTTCTTGATGTAATCCATATCCACGGTATCCAGTTTCAGGATGTTGTTATCCACGAGCATCAGCGCCTCTCTCACTTCCTCCTTATATATATAGGTGGCATTGCTGAGTACGGATACTTGTGCTTCAGGGAAATATTTCTTGCAGAGTTCCATCGTATCTTCCACGATTCCCTTGAAGTCTGGGTGTCCCGTAGGTTCACCGTTTCCGGCGAAGGTGATGTCGTCCAAAGGCTGGTTGTTGTCGTGGCGCTCTTTCAGAACCTTCTCCAGTCCTTCTCTTACCTCCTCGCGGGTAGGGCGCTTCTTCTTAGGACGGAAGTCGGCGTTGAATCCGCATTCGCAATAAACGCAGTCGAATGAGCAGATCTTGCCATCAGATGGCATGAGGTTGATGCCCAGTGAAACTCCCAGACGGCGGGAGTTCACCGGACCGAATATCGGTGATGGATAAATAATCGTTGACATAATCTTATTCTCCTTTATCTAATCTATTCTTTATTTTATCTTGGTAATACCTAATTTTATACCAATCTTATTTACTTGTTCGTAATTTGATGGGCAAAAGTACTAAAAAATGTTGGAATGAACAAATAAATCAACTGAAAATCGATTTATCCTTACCATTTGTCTTCTATCTCCGATAGATTGTGTACTTTTGCATTCCAATCCGGGGAGAATCTTGGAGATTTCGATTCGGATTTAAAGGAAAAAACAAAAAAGTTGATGTTTTGCTTAGTTTTTCGCTTGGCTCAACTGTATAGATAGTGTATGAACAGAAAAAAGGACATAGAACAGTTATTCCGTCAGCATTACGCGAAGATGTACAATCTGGCCAGATGCATTCTTTCGGATGATGACGAGAGCAAGGATGTGGTGAGCGAAGTATTCGCCCAGATTCTTGCCGATGATGTGGTTCTGGTGCCTGGGAGTGAGGAAGGTTACTTGATGCGGAGCGTACGCAACCGCTGTCTCAACCTGATAGCTCATAAGAGCGTGAAGGAAAGGGTGGCGAAGCTGCTGCTGGATGATGCCGACGTGATTCTCTTAGAAGAGACCGATGAACGGCTCGACCGGCTGATGCTTCTCATCGAAGACCTGGAACCGCCTATCCGGCAACTCATTTTCCGTCTGCGCTATCTTCAGGAGAAATCTTATCAGGAGGTGGCTGATGAAGTGGGAGTGAGCAAGGTGACGGTATTCAACCATCTCTCGAAGGCGATGGACTGGATTAAGAAACAATTTAAATGAGCAAGACAATGACAAACATGAGTAAAGAAGAAAAGCGGATGATGCTCTTTGACATGCAGGAGCATCCCGAGAAATATACCGACGAGCAGGTGGAGCGCCTGCTTGACGATGAGGAAGTGAAGGAGTTCTTCCATGAACTGGCGATGGCGAGAATGGCTGGCAAGAAAGCCAATCCGAAGGAGGTGGATGTGGATGGGGCTTGGAAGGAATTTGTTCAGGCTCATCACGAGGATAAGATGTCGATAGATGCCGGCAAATCCAAGGGTGCTTATCGTAACCGGATGAAGATTGCTGCATCCATCGTTGGCATCATCTTCCTTTCGGGGGTAGCCTTGGCTGCGATTCACAATGGCTGGTTGGGGTTCCCGGCTTCTGATCAGACAGCGGATAACAAGGCTGCGACAGAACAGCTGGCAACAACCCGGGTGCTTGCGAATGACAGTCTTCGTGTTGCAACAGCAGAGAAGAAGGATTCTCTTGATATGAAACCCGTGGTGTTTGATGATGCTGAATTGGGAACCATCCTGGCTCAGCTATCCGGTTTCTATCATGTCAAGGTGGAGTATGTGGATGCCGGTGCCCAGCACATCCGTCTCTTCTTCAACTGGAACAAGACGAAGACTTTGGAGCAGAACCTGGAGATTTTGAATGCTTTCGACCGCATACAGATAGAGTATATTGACGGTACATTGATGGTGAAATAAGATAGGAGGATATATTTATGAGAGATTTTTGGAAACCAATGCCCGTTAGCGGCAAGCTTATCAGAGAGCTTCTTCTTCTCTTCCTGCTGTTTGGGGTTCAGCAGTCTTATGCCCAGCGCATTACCCGACAATATAATAATGTGTCGTTCTCGGCGGCGTTGAAGGATTTGAACGCCCGCCAGCATAAGTATACCATCAACTTCGTGTATGATGAACTGGAGGATTTCAGGGTAACCAAGAGTATCCGAAACCAGAGTGTTCCCGATGCCATCATACAACTGATAGGATTCTATCCCATCAGGATGACGCAGATGGAGGATAATATCATGGTGGAGTGTGCGCAGAAGACAACACTTCGTTATAAGGGACGTATTATAGATGAGAGTGGCAATGCTGCCGAATATGCAAATATAACCTTGTTGTCGCCCATTGATTCTACGATCGTAGGACATGGTGTGAGTAATGAGAATGGAAGTTTTGTCATTCCTTGTAATTCCCGGAAGGTGTTAGCCCGTATCACATACGTTGGTTATAAGACAATCAACCGTATATACGGCAATCCGGAAATGGGAATCATCAAATTGCAGCCTGAAACGATGATTATCAAGGGAGTTGTAGTGAAGGGTGAAAGACCTCAGTATAAAATGTCGCCTGTAGGAGTGGAGGTTGCCGTAGAGCATACCTTGCTTTCTAAGATGGCAAACACTTTTGATGTCCTGAACCTGTTGCCCCGTGTCACTGTTGATGGACAAAAGATATCCGTGTTTGGTAAAGGCACACCGATTGTTTATATCAACAACAAGCGTGTGAATGACAATAATGAGATTGTAAATATCACTCCCGACAACATCAAGTCGATTTCCGTGATAACAAGTCCTGGAGCAGAATATGATGCCGAGGTAGAATCGGTAATTCGTATCCGCACCAAAGAGCGGCGTGCCAATGGGTTCAGCTTGCGTGCAGATGCTTTTGGTAAATACAACAAATGGATGTCGGATTACGAGCTTGTCAGCACCCGGTATCAGACCAAGAAATTTGAGATAGCCAATAGCTTATGGACGGGGGACTCTCATTTTGGTGAGGATAATCTTCTGAACACCGATATCAATTTGCCCGACAAGCATTATCACAACGACCAGCATTTTAATTCGGATACCAATAACCGCTTCTTGTCGGAAAAACTCTCAGCCGACTATTCGCTCAACGACAGCAATTCCATTGGTGGCTCTTATCGCTACTATGGCATGTTGAATGGCAGGACGAAAGGTAGTAGCCAACAGAATGTATTTCTGAACGGTGTGGCACAGGGCAGCATTGAGCAGAATGAGGTTGGAAAGCCTCACCTTGGTTCACATGAGGCAGAAATCTATTATGTGGGAAAGATAGGACAGGTAGGCATCGATTTCAACGCCACATACTATACGGTCAATAACAGACGTAGTGACGAGATTATTGAAAACAGCAAGGAGTTGGGTAATCAGGAGGTACACTCAAGCAATCGTCAGAATAGCGATATGTGGGCAGGCAAGTTGGTTGTGAATATTCCTCTGTGGAAAGGAAATATGTCTGTAGGAACGGAGCTGTCGAAGACCGACTCTCATGGAACGTTCCTGAACGAAGAGCAGTTGGTGCCATCTACAGAGACGGATATCCATGAAAGAAATGTTGCTGGCTTTGTGCAATATGGACTGTCCCTCAGCAAGTGGAACATTGGTTTGGGTGTGCGTTTCGAGAATATCATTCGCGACTATTTCTCTGGTGGAGTAAAGCAGGATGATGTAAGTAGAAGATACAGCAACTTCTTTCCTAACCTCAGCATATCATGGAACAAAGGTAACTGGAATTGGCAGTTGAATGTCAACGAGAAAATAAATCGTCCAAGTTATCGACAGTTGGGCAACTTCATGCAGTTTGATAACCGTTTCCTTTATGAAGGCGGAAATCCTACCTTGCAACCGGAGGAGGTGTTCAATGTTGAGGCAATGATGTTATATAAGTGGCTGAATGTATCTGTAGGTTACAAATACCTGAAGGATGTGATAGAGTGGACCAAGTATATCTATCCTGGAAAGGAATTTGCTTATAGTACGTCGTTGAATTTCGACCATAAGCAGCTGCTTTATGCTTCTGTCAATGTTTCGCCAAAGTTCGGCATCTTCCGTCCTACGTGGGGATTCAATTATAACCAGCAGTTCTTCGATACCAGGAAGTATGGTGCCAGCAAGGCATTAAGCAGACCTTTGCTGTTGTGCTTGCTCGACAATAATTTCGCTCTTTCAGAAACCATGAACGCAGCTATCAGCCTGAATGCAGCAACACCCAATGCAGATGGATTTCTTATGAGGAAGAGTAATTACAGCGTCGATCTGCGGTTCGACAAGTCGTTTGCCAATCGCACATGGATCATTTATCTTTCTGCAAATGACATCTTCAAGACTACAAAGGAACGTTGGACGATGTACGGACTGGGAGCGGGTACTATAAAAGACTGCTACAACTACACACGCAACATCTCCTTGCAGGTTACGTATAATTTCAATGCCAAGCGCAGTAAGTATAAGGGTACGGGAGCCGGCAATGAAGAAAAGAGCCGCTTGTAGTTTTTGTTAGGAAGAAACTCTCTTAATACAACAACAAATATATGGCAATCGGTCAAGCGAAGGCAAAACCATATTGGTTTGCTCTTTGCTTGACCGATTAAAATTTTATACACATATTTCTAAATCCTGATGAACTACATTTAATATAGGAGCTTGGAGAGCATCCTCAATAGATACAAGAGTGTCTATTGTAAAATTATGTGTTCCCCGCATCCATTTGCTTATTTCCGCTTCCCGTTTTCCGAGTAGAAGGGCTAGGTCTTTCTGCTTCATCCCTTTAGAAACCAGAATGTCATGTATCCTATCTACGATTTGGAAAGACAAATCTACAGACCTGCGAATCTCAGGATCAACATGTTTGCGGCGTTCTTCTAAAATCTTACTTCTTCTTCTGAGCATGTGCTCTAAGCGGTTTTTATCTCTACTTCGTTCTTTCATATACTAAGATTTTATCACGTTCTCTATAATGGCTCGTTTACCCATATTGTAATGATGTTGTTTCTTAACTGCAAAGGTACACTTTTTATTCGAAAGAGTAAGCTTTTATCTAGTTTTTTATTATCTTTGCATAGGTTTTTCGAAAAAAGTAGAAGATTTCTTCATTTTAGGGGTAATTGATTTCAGGAAAGCTTGTATATAAGAGTAGAAACAAGAAGAAAATGACGTGATGACAGAAGAAAATGAACAGCGGATGGAACGGCTGTTCCACGACCATTACGAGCAGATGTATCGCTTCGCCTTTGCCTTGCTCCATGATAATGAGGAGGCGAGGGATGTGGTGAGCGATGTGTTCTCCAGATTGTGGGATAAACAGCTGGTTCCAGACCGGGCTTACCTGATGCGGAGCGTGAAGAATGCCTGCATCAATCTTATAGCCAGAAAGAAGAGAGATGAACGACTGAAACGGCTTCTCCCTCTCTCGGAAGAGAAATTGACGGAGGAAGAACCTTCTAGTCTGGAAGAGCGATGGCAGGCTGCCGTGGATTGTATCGACCATGACCTGACCGACCAGACTGCTTCCGTCATCCGATTGTGCTATCGGGAAGGAATGTCGTATAAGGATACGGCGGAGGAACTGGGCATCAGTATCTCGGCTGTGAACAAGCATATCGTGAAAGGTTTGCGAACGCTCAGAGAAAAGTTGAAAGGAAAATAATCCGCCAGGTGTTCCGACGGATTTGCAATCCGTCGTTAAAAAAGGTTCGACCTCTTTATTTTGCGGATTTGCAATCCGCTTATACAATAACCCTAAAATGAAGAAAGGAAAAGAAAATGAAACATGAATTATCTGACATAAATCCTCAGAAGATGGATCCTCAGAAATGGGATTTGCTCCTCGATCTCCTGGAGTATCCCGAAAAGTATTCCGAAACCCAGAAGGATGAACTTTTGGGCGAAGAGGAAGTGAATGAACTCTATCAGCAGCTGATAGAGACCCGACAGTCTCTGGATTTCGCCAAGCCGAAGGAAGGGATGAAGATGCCTTCGATTGATGCAGAATGGGAGAAGCTGAAAGACGAGATGAAGCTGAAAGAAAAGCAGCAGAAAGAAGAAAAGCAGCAGAAAGAAGAGATGAGTCAGAATGCAGAAACCCAGCAAACCGCCAAGTTGTTTCCTCTCTGGCGCCCGATGAGAAAGGTGGCTGCCGTTGCAGCCGTCCTTGTCGTCTCCGGCATCACCTTTGCAGCCATTCATCTGGTAACCCGTTCTCATCAGGCATCAGATAAGCACAATACCGAACTCGTGTCATCCCGAAAGGATTCTATCCAGCAGGTTTCTGCTCCTCAGAAATCCAACATAGAAGAAAAGACAGATTCTGCAAGTCTTGCCCAGCTCCCATTGGTTTACGAAAACGCTGAGCTTCAGAATATCCTGACTCCTATTGCCGGGCATTTCCATCTCCAGGTAACTTATCAGAACGAGTCGGCTCGCCACATTCGTCTTTTCCTGCAACTGGAGAAGAACATGAGTCTGGATGATATCATCGAACTGTTGAATCATTTCGAGAAAGTGAATATTCGTCATGAAGGTCAAACTTTAATCGTGGAATAAGATGAAAAGATTAAGATATATCATGCTGCTGGCAAGTCTGATGAGCCTTTCTCTTCAGACCATCTATGCCCAACGCATCACCCGCAGCTTCCGCAACACTTCTATGTCAGAAGCACTCACCATCCTTGCCAAAAGCACCAAGGATTATCGTATCAACTTTATGTATGATGAACTGGAAGATTTCACGGTTACCACAAGTATCGTGAAGCGAACAGCTCCGGATGCCATCCGCCAGATCATGGGTTTCTATCCGATGAAGATGACGATAGATGGCGAAAACATCTTTGTGGAGTGTACGCAGAAGACTCCCACCAAGATGATAGGTCGCATTGTGGATGCGCATCATCGCCCTGTAGATTTCGCCAATGTAGCCCTGCTGAATGTTCGTGATTCTTCATTGATAAATGGCGGCGTGACGAATGAAAACGGCCAGTTCGTGATTCCCTGCGAGGCGAGAAAGGCGATAGTAAGAGTTAGTTGCGTGGGCTATATTACGACAAGCAATACATATAATATAGGCAAGATAGGAACTATCGTGTTGCATGAGAATACGATAAACCTTAAAGGCGTGAAGGTAAAAGCTATGCGCCAGAATATAAAGTTGGGCAAAGAGGGAATGCTTGTGGATATAGAGCACTCAGAGCTTAACAAAATTGGTACTGCAACTGATGTGTTGCGCGAAATACCTCGCGTTGATGTCAGTTCGGATGGAACGGTGAATGTGTTTGCCAAAGGTTCACCGCTTATTTATATCAACAACCGACTGGTGAACGATCTCAAAGAGCTTCATCAACTGAAGTCGGATAATATTAAGAATGTAGAGATAGTAACCGCTCCTGGTGCCAAATACAATGCGGAGATTAAGTCTGTAATTCGTATCAGGACAATTCGTCGTCAAGGCGAAGGATGGAGTGGCGAGAACTATACTACTACAAAGTTCAACAAGTGGTGGGGTGGTTCGCAATACCTATCGTCAACATATCGCACAGGAAAAGCAGAAGTGTTTGGCGAACTTTGGGGAACAACGACACCAGGCGGTGAGGATAATGTATTGTCTACCGAAATCAATGGCACGAAGAATATATTTATAGAACAGACTTCACCGATTAAGTATCGCTCAAAGGGAACTGGCGCAAAGGTTGCTTTTGCTTATTTATAGATGATGACAATACATTTGGATTGAGCTATGAGAATCAGTATGGTTCGGGCAAAGGAGGAACGACCGACTCTTATCAGAAGATAATGGAAGACGGGGTGCAAACAGCATTCGTAAACGAAGCGACCAATATAAGTGATTGCTTTAGTCCGGTGCATAATGCTAACGCCTATTATGTGGGTAAGATTGGTAAAGTGGGTGTGGACTTCAACGCCACTTATTTCTGGAAAAAGAAAGGCAGGACTATGTCAATCAAAGAAAGCAGCGCAGATATTGAGAGTCGCGACGTTCATACACGTAACAGACAGCATAGTGACATGGCTGCTGCCAAACTCATTTTGTCTTACCCCGTTTGGAAGGGAGTACTAAGTGTAGGCTCCGAATTTATTTCATCCCGTATTCGTGGCGAATATGCCAATGCCGAGCAATATGTAGATGCATCGAATACAAAGATTAACGAACAGAGCATAGCCGGCTTTGCTGAGTATGGTTTGAAGTTTGGAGCATTCTCTGCAAATGCAGGTGTAAGATACGAGTATGTAAAGTCTCATTATTATTATTTCGGGGAATTGCAGACTGAGCCGAGTCGTAGATATTCCGATTGGTTTCCTTCTGCTTCTATGTCATGGAACAGTGGCAAATGGGCATTGCAACTTGCCTATACCTGCAAGACACGGCGCCCAAGCTATAACAGTCTGCGAGATGAGGTGCAGTATGACAACCGCTATACTTATGAGGGGGGAAATCCTTATCTCCGTCCATGTATAACAAATAATGTTGATTTGAATGTGGCGTACGACTGGTTGTCGTTGAATGCTGGCTACAACTATATAGATAAGCCGATGGTGTGGGTAGCCACACTCTATCAAGGCAAAGACATTGTTTTTCTACGCAATGTCAACTTCAATAATAGTCAGGATGTGTATGTTTCGATAGTGGCTTCGCCCCGTTTTGGTTGGTATAATTCTATGGTAGAGATAGACTACACACAGTCGTTCTTGTGTACTGACGGTTTTGATGTCAACAAACTGTCAAACAGGCCATGCTTCAACTTCCGTCTAAACAATCGTTTCAACATAACGCCTACACTAAAGGCTTTTCTCAATATGAGATATAAGACGGGTAGGCTTAATGACCTGCAAAAAACAAAGTCATTTGCTCGTGTGGATATGAAATTCACAAAGTCGTTCCTTAACGACGCTCTTGTAATAGGCGTTTATGCCAACGACTTGTTCAAGACCGACACGGAACAATGGACAATGTATGGCAGCCATACTGTAATGGAAAAAGACTGTTATGGCTATGAACGTTGTGTAGGTATGAGCTTATCTTATAACTTCAATGCTACCAAGAGCAAGTATAAGGGTACGGGTGCTGGTAATACTGAAAAGAGCCGCTTGTAGTTCTTGTTAGGAAGAAACTCTCTTAATAAACAATGAATATATGACAATCGGTCAAGCGAAGGCAAAACCATATTGGCTTGCTCTTTGCTTGACCGATGTTTTTATTTTTCTTCAGTTAGATACTCCTTTATTTGTTGTGCTCTAGGCGGTTTTTATCTCTACTTCGTTCTCTCATATACTAAGATTTTATCACGTTCTACTGATTCCTGTGCAAAAGGAAGTAAGTTTCCTTCTGAGACCAAATCAACTTTTCTACCTAAGAGTTCTTCCAAATCACTCCACATGCCGAAGAATTTTAAACCTATAGGTTTACTCTTGTCCAAAGAAACCATAATATCGACATCGCTATCCTTCGTTTCTTCCCCTCTGGAGAAAGAACCGAACAGCCAGGCTTTCAGTACGGGTTGGGTGCTGAAATAATGGCGTAAAGCTTCTATGATGGCTCGTTTACCCATAATATAATGATGTTGTTTCTTGGTGCAAAGATACACTTTTTATTCGAAAGAGCAAGCTTTTTTCTAGTTTTTTATTACCTTTGCATAGGTTTTCCGAAAATAATCTATGTTTTGCTTAGTTTTTCGCTTGGCTCAACTGTATAGATAATAAGAAACAGAAAAAAGAAAAACTGATGTATATGAAAATACTTTTTCGTGTGCGTATAAGCTCGATGTTAAATCAAAAAAGAATCTGATATGAAAACTTATAGATACCCCCCAAAAATTACGTCCCGATGTAGACTTTACCACATGGCGACGTAATCTTTCCTACATCACGACACAGATATTCCTGCGTTGCCATGTAATTTCAAGGACATCGGGAGAGATTACACGGATTCTTTATGAGATTATAATCGCTTCATGTAGCTTTTTCCAGAAAGAAACTCTCTTAAAACAATGAATATATGACAATCGGTCAAGCGAAGGCAAAACCATATTGGCTTGCTCTTTGCTTGACCGATGTTTTTATTAAGCCACTTTTTTCCCTTGTTTGTACAGGAAATCTGGGGCAAAATCAATTCCATTGTACCATTCCAAAGTCCAATGGGTAAGTCCAAATTGAATAAACTTATTCATGTCTTTAAGTTCTTCTCGCTTATTGCCTTTTAGTAATGGGAGAAAGTCAATGCGTCTTGTTTCGCCATTACTGAACTTTAAGTCCATGGTATAATCCTTAATGTAATCAACATCAACGATTCTTATTAAATCAATGTCAACCATAATTCAACTTATTTAAGAGGTTCAATTTTTATTATTTCCTTGCCTTCCTGTAATCGCTTCCAATTCATTTCAAGTTCGTTTTGATGAATCTCCATCCACTTGAATACGTCTTTAAGTACCTTTTTAGGCAATTCTCCTTTTACGATTCCATCTTGTATGGTAATAATGGCTTCGTAGTCTCCATATCTCACATGAAAATGTGGAGGATTGTGATCATCTCCAAACATGGCAATGATAATTCCGAAAAAACGACTTAGTTCTGGCATAATCTTTATTATTTTTTGGCAAAGATAAAAAAAACTATTGAATGTTCCAAATCTTTTTATTACTTTTGCATTGCTTTTCCAAAAAAAGTAGAAGATTTCTTCATTTTAGGGGTAATTGATTTCAGGAAAGCTTGTATATAAGAGTAGAAACAAGAAGAAAATGACGTGATGACAGAAGAAAATGAACAGCGGATGGAACGGCTGTTCCACGACCATTACGAGCAGATGTATCGCTTCGCCTTTGCCTTGCTCCATGATAATGAGGAGGCGAGGGATGTGGTGAGCGACGTGTTCTCCAGATTGTGGGATAAACAGCTGGTTCCAGACCGGGCTTACCTGATGCGGAGCGTGAAGAATGCCTGCATCAATCTCATAGCCAGAAAGAAGAGAGATGAAAGACTGAAACGGCTTCTCCCTCTCTCGGAAGAGAAATTGACGGAGGAAGAACCTTCTCGTCTGGAAGAGCGATGGCAGGCTGCGGTGGATTGCATCGACCACGACCTGACCGACCAGACTGCTTCCGTCATCCGATTGTGCTATCGGGAAGGTATGTCGTATAAGAATACGGCGGAGGAGCTGGGCATCAGCGTCTCGGCAGTGAACAAGCATATCGTAAAAGGTTTGCGAACGCTCAGAGAAAAGTTGAAAGGCAAATAATCCGCCAGTCGTTCCGACAAGATAGTCTTTGCCGCAAGAAAGTCCTCCGCCAGTCGTTCCGACGGATTTACAATCCGTCGTTAAAAAAGGTTCGACCTCTTTATTTTGCGGATTTGCAATCCGCTTATACAATAACTCTAAAATGAAGAAAGGAAAAGAAAATGAAACATGAATTATCTGACATAAATCCTCAGAAGATGGATTCTCAGAAATGGGATATGCTCCTCGATCTCCTGGAGCATCCCGAAAAGTATTCCGAAACCCAGAAGGATGAACTTTTGGGCGAAGAGGAAGTGAACGAACTCTATCAGCAGCTGATAGAGACCCGACAGTCTCTGGATTTCGCCAAGTCGAAGGAAGAAATGAAGATGCCTTCGATTGATGCAGAATGGGAGAAGCTGAAAGATGAGATGAAGCTGAAAGATGAGATGAAGCTGAAAGAAAAGCAGCAGAAAGAAGAGATGAGTCAGAATGCAGAAACCCAGCAAACCGCCAAGTTGTTTCCTCTCTGGAGTCCGATGAGAAAGGTGGCTGCCGTTGCAGCCGTCCTTGTCGTCTCTGGCATCACCTTTGCTGCCATTCATCTGGTAACCCGTTCTCATCAGCCATCAGATAAGTACAATACCGAACTCGTGGCATCCCGAAAGGATTCTATCCAGCAGGTTTCTGCTCCTCAGAAATCCAACATAGAAGAAAAGGCAGATTCTGCAAGTCTTGCCCAGCTCCCATTGGTTTACGAAAACGCTGAGCTTCAGAATATCCTGACTCCTATTGCCGGGCATTTCCATCTCCAGGTAACTTATCAGAACGAGTCGGCTCGCCATATCCGTCTCTTCCTGCAACTGGAGAAGAACATGAGTCTGGATGATATCATCGAACTGTTGAATCATTTCGAGAAAGTGAATATTCGTCATGAAGGTCAAACTTTAATCGTAGAATAAGATGAAAAGATTAAGATATATCATGCTGCTGGCAGGTCTGATGAGCCTTTCTCTTCAGACCATCTATGCCCAACGCATCACCCGCAGCTTCCGCAACACTTCTATGTCAGAAGCGCTCACTATCCTTGCCAAGAGCACCAAGGATTATCGTATCAACTTTATGTATGATGAACTGGAGGATTTCACGGTTACAACGAGTATCGTGAAGCGAACTGCTCCGGATGCCATCCGCCAGATTATGGGCTTCTATCCGATGAAGATGACGATAGATGGCGAAAACATCTTTGTGGAGTGTACGCAGAAGACTCCCACCAAGATGATAGGCCGCATCATCGACAATAAGAAGCGCCCTGTAGATTTTGCCAATGTGGCCCTGCTGAATGTTCGTGATTCTTCATTGATAAATGGCGGCGTGACGAATGAGAACGGCCAGTTCGTGATTCCCTGCGGAGCTAGAAAGGCGATAGTAAGAGTAAGTTGCGTGGGCTATATTACGACAAGTAATACATATAATACAGGTAAGATAGGGACAATAACTCTGAAAGAGGCAACAATGAACCTGCAGAAGGTGGTTGTAAAAGGACATCGTAAAACCTTTGAGATGACGAATGAAGGACTTGTTACTCAGGTGAAAGGAACACCTTTGAGCGAAGCTGGTACTGCCAACGATGTTATGGCGCAAGTGCCGAGTGTTTATGGCAGTGATGGAAAATATCGTGTTTATGGCAAGGGTGAAGCATTGGTATATGTGAATGGAAGGAAGTTGACGGATGAGGGGGAACTGGATAGAATAAGTTCCAAAGACATCGCCTCCGTAACTCTCAACAACAATCCTGGAGCAAAATATGATGCTACGGTAAAGGCTGTCATTGTGATCAGAACGAATAAGAAACAAGGTGATGGATTGAGCGGTGGGTTTACTTCTATGGCTCGGCAGGGACATTCTACATCTTTGTCTGAGGGCAGTAATTTAAACTGGCGTAGAGGAGGACTGGATATATTCGGAAGTCTTTATTATGATTTGACGCAAAGGTATCAGCATCAGATAGATAAAAAGACTGTCATTAAAGATGGAGAAATGTGGCAAATGCATAGCGACATCGGGATATTCCCCAAAAGCAAAGCCCAAATTGCCACAAAGATAGGTTTCAATTATGTCTTCAATGAGAAACATTCCATAGGTGCTACTTATAATGTAAACTTTTTACCAAATAGTACTGCTTCATGGCCTACATATCAACGTGTAATGAAGAATGGGACAGAGTTGGAATCCATATCCTATGATATGAAATGGAATCGCAAGACGCCTCCTGCTCATTATGTGAATGCTTATTATCGGGGAGAATTTGGAAAATGGAATGTCGTTTTTGATAATGACTTGGTTGTTAGCCAGAACAAGGCTGTGCAGAATATTAAGGAGCAGAGTAGTGCTTCTGGTGAAAGTAATGTTAACAGCACAAACAAGGCGGACAATGTAATGGCTGCTTCTAAATTGGCGCTGTCTTATCCTGTTGGGAAAGGAAAGCTAGAAGGTGGTGGTGAGTTTATCTATACAGACCGCAAGGAAACTTACAACAATGTGGAACAGATAATAGCTTCTACAGATGACCATATCAGGGAAAATAAGTTGGCTGGATTCTTGACCTATTATCTTCCATTGGGAAAAATTGATTTAGAAGCAGGTCTGAGGTATGAACATACCGTTTCTGATTATTATGAGAAAGGAATCTGGATTGATGGACAAAGTCGTCGGTATGATAAATTGTTTCCGAATGCAAGTTTATCATTTCCGATAGGCAAAGCCAATTTCTCGTTGGATTATACGATGAAGACTCGTCGTCCGTCTTATCAGGAATTGAGCAGCAATATGCAATATGATGACGTCTTCACTTATGAAAAGGGAAATCCTCTTCTGAAGCCTGAAATTATCCATGACATAACCTTCGCAGGATTATACAAATGGGTATATTTAAATTTCAGTTTTCAACATATCAATGACTTCATAGTGAATACGATAGATTTGCAGCCGGGTGAAGGTAAACCGCTCAACATTCTAACGAATGTCAATCGTTCCCACATGAATACATATACGGCAGTTCTATCATTGTCGCCAAGTATAGGGATTTGGTCTCCTCGCTTGTCTTTGGTATTGATGGGACAGAATTTTGAAATGGTTCATTATGGGCAAATGCTCAAGTTGAACAATCCGTTGTTGATGACCAATTGGTTTAATTCTTTCTCTATTTCAAGAGGTTATATACTGACGGCTGATATGATAGGGCATACTTCTGGTGATAATACGATAGCAACCCTGAAGCCGAGTTTTCAGTTGAATTTGGGAATAACAAAGATGTTTAAACAATGGACTTTTCAATTTCAGGCAACGGATGTCTTTCGTACAGCCCGTAACTCTATGTTTACCTATGGTACAAGTATGTTGCTCGATAAATGGAACTATAGCGATTCGCAAGCTGTTAAGCTAACTATAAGCTATCGTTTCAACTCTGTTAACAGCAAGTACAAAGGCACAGGTGCTGGCAATGAAGAAAAGAGCCGCTTGTAGTTTTTGTTAGGAAGAAACTCTCTTAATAAACAATGAATATATGACAATCGGTCAAGCGAAGGCAAAACCATATTGGCTTGCTCTTTGCTTGACCGATATTTTTTATAATTCTTCTATCATCTTATTGATTGTTTCTAACATTCCAGGGAGTTTGTTTTTGACTACATCAAAGACAATAGATTCATCTATGTCAAAGTAGTGATGAGCAATAATGTCACGGATTCCCATAGCTCCTTTCCAATCTACTTCTGGGTAGTTAGGAAGAAGTTGCTTCCGCGTCATTTTATCAATCCCCTTGATGCTTTCTCCTATTGCAAGAAGCAACATACAGGTACTTTCGAGGCGTTCCATGCCAGCAGGAGAAAGTACATAATATTGTGAATCATCAATCGCTTGAGAATTATTGATGATTCTTTCAATAGTCGAAGCTATTCGTTTGAGTGAATAGTATAAGAGTTCTTCGTCATGCGTAGATTCCATCTCTTTTAATTTGCTTCAAAAGCATCGGATTCATGTTATTGCGAAGTCGGACTATATCTACAGGCTTACCAAAGAGCTCTTGCAGTTCTTCCTTGATGTGAACCATTGTAAATAAGTCGGGCTTTTTCATTTCCACACAAACATCTACATCGCTGTCTTCGGTCTGTTCGTTTCTAGCCACAGATCCAAAGATTCCAATCTTTGTAATACCATAAGCATCAGCTTTGGTGCTCAGATATTTGCGAAGTATGGTAATATAATCGTTTGTCGTTTTCATTATCTTTCCATTTTAGCCACAAATATACGATTTTATTTTTTATGTTCCAAGTTTTTGCAGGGTTTTCTTGCAATAATAGTTCAAATTACTTGGTTTTATGGTGTTTTTTATTACTTTTGCATAGGTTTTTCCAAAAAAATAGAAGATTTCTTCATTTTAGGGGTAATTGATTTCAGGAATGCTTGTATATAAGAGTAGAAACAAGAAGAAAATGGCGTGATAACAGAGGAAAATGAACAGCGGATGGAACGGCTGTTCCACGACCATTACGAGCAGATGTATCGCTTCGCCTTTGCCTTGCTCCATGATAATGAGGAGGCGAGGGATGTGGTGAGCGACGTGTTCTCCAGATTGTGGGATAAACAGCTGGTTCCAGACCGGACTTACCTGATGCGGAGCGTGAAGAATGCCTGCATCAATCTTATAGCCAGAAAGAAGAGAGATGAACGACTGAAACGGCTTCTCCCTCTCTCGGAAGAGAAATTGACGGAGGAAGAACCTTCTCGTCTGGAAGAGCGATGGCAGGCTGCCGTGGATTGCATCGACCATGACCTGACCGACCAGGCAGCTTCCGTCATCCGACTGTGCTATCGGGAAGGAATGTCGTATTCTGATTATGAGGTGAAAGAAGATGGGAAGCATGTAGGCAAAGTGAAATATGATGACGATGAAAGTCGTACGATTCTAGGTCCTGTTCATGAGGTGGATGCTATGAGTTAGGTTTTTTAAGAGATGATGTATAACAAAAAACGGGAATACATTCAGGCTAGGAGGGATGAAGAACTGGATGGAATTGGTAATTTGATGCAGTTATACAAATTTAACGGAAGAGATGTAATGGCTTTGGATAATAATGTGTACTTTTGTACTAGATAATGATGAAATAAAAACATATATAAAACCACTGCTGTCCCGTTTAGAAATCATCGGGCCTGAAAAGGCTAGGATATAGCCAATCCTCCGTCTTTTCTGTTGGAACAGCTTTGTTAAACAATTCATTTAAAGGAGTCTTGTCCGTAAGGAATAGAC
>OLIL01000292.1_pt1 | contig 34272 bp, 36 predicted proteins | sample 1609701 | NCBI WGS metagenome assembly OLIL01 (sample SAMEA4350146, study PRJEB24818) | metagenome | biome: human; feature: gut; material: faeces | place: Denmark | collected 2013-09
GCTTTCGGCTCTTTCAAGGCGATTTCTCGACAGATATTCACCAACGGAGCCGATTGCTATGTTTCACTCAGAATGACCACACTGGTCAGACTGGATTCAAAATATGCTCCTTTTTAAAGTGGGGTCATATATTTAGAATAAAGATTAAGTTATATTATTTATGAGTGATAAATTAAATCAGAATAGTTCAGAAAAGAAGCCATTCTCAGGGATGCTGTATCAGCTCAATGTATCCCTTTTTGCTAACAAACTGACGAATTGGTATTTTTCTAAGGCTACACTGCCATATTGGTGCATCATGGTACTCGATAGCATCGCTATCGTAGTGGCTGGAATGATTGCAACCTATATCGCAGGAGGAGGCGAGCTGATAGCTTCCCATTTCTGGAACTATCTCCTCACGTTCATTTGTTCCCTGCCACTCTTCGTAGTCGGCATGCGAATCTTCCATACCTATTCCGGTATCATACGCTACTCGTCATTCGTTGACCTGCTTCGCATTTCCGGAGCCCTCGTTGTCGGTTTCATTCTGAACAGCATTCTTCTCATGGTGGTGCCAGACAGTATCCGCTGTGAGCTTACCACGGAGGCTATTGTCGTCATGCTCTTCATATCCATGATAGAGATGTGGACGATGCGAATCCTCGTGAAGTATATGTACGACTCCAGTTTTTCAGCTGAAACCAAGACTCCGGTTTTCATACTCGGAGTAAGAGAGGGTGGTATCTCCTTGGCAAAGTCCATGCGCAACGACCATCCTTCACAGTATGTCGTCAAAGGATTCTCTACCGAAGAAGCCGCAGTGGTAGGCAGATTCCTGCTGGGTTGCGAAGTCTATTCCTATGATGAGACTTTGATAGGCGTCATGCACAAGATGAATGTCAAGACCCTCTTTGTAAGCCCTCTGGTCACAGAGAAGTTCCTGGAGAAGCAGGATATGATTGACAAGCTTACTGCAGAAGGCATCAAGATTATGATGATGCCGAAGGCACTGAGCTGGGACGGCAAGTCAAACCTCCGTTATCAGATGATGCACGAGGTAGATATCGAAGACCTTCTTCTACGAGACAAAATCGAAGTGGATATGAAGGCGATAGGAAAGCTCCTCTGCGGTCGCACCATTCTGATTACAGGAGCAGCCGGCAGTATCGGTTCCGAGATGGTGAAGCAGATTGCCATCTATAAGCCACAGCGCCTGATTCTCGTTGATGAGGCTGAGACCCCAATGCACGATGTCCGCCTCTTCATGAACAAGAACTATGCTGATCTTCCTTGCGAAACCATCGTAACCAGCATCACCAATGCCACCCGTATGGAGCGCATCTTCTCCGAGTACCATCCAGACTATGTATTCCATGCTGCAGCCTATAAGCATGTACCGATGATGGAGGACAACCCATCAGAGGCTGTGCAGAATAATATATATGGTACGCGCGTGATAGCCGATATGGCTGTGAAGTACGGCACCAAGAAGTTTGTGATGATCTCTACCGATAAGGCTGTGAATCCAACCAACGTGATGGGCTGCAGCAAGCGAATCTGCGAGATCTACTGCCAGGCATTGAACAAGGCGATTGTGGATGGCGAGGTAAAGGGTGTTACCCAGTTTGTAACCACAAGATTCGGCAATGTCTTGGGAAGTAACGGTTCCGTTATCCCAATCTTCAAGAAGCAGATTGCGATGGGCGGTCCGATCACCGTCACCCATCCCGACATCATCCGTTTCTTCATGCTCATCCCTGAAGCCTGCAAGTTGGTATTGGAGGCTGGAACCATGGGTAAGGGAGGCGAGATCTTCGTCTTCGATATGGGCAAGCCAGTCCGCATCGCCGACCTGGCAAAGCGTATGATAGCCCTTTCGGGAGTAGATGGCATCGACATCAAGTACGTTGGACTCCGAGATGGTGAGAAACTCTTCGAGGAAGTTCTGAACGACAAGGAGGCGACCGTTCCAACCCATCATCCAAAGATTATGGTAGCCAAGGTTCGTGAGTATCCATACGAATTGGCACGCAAGAACGAGGAAGACCTCTATCAGCTCTCCTTCACCTACGATGACATGGCGATAGTGAAGAAGATGAAGGAGATAGTGCCAGAGTACAAGAGCCAACACTCGAAGTACGCTGCCCTAGATAAGAATTAAACATTTTACATTTAACATTAAAAATAAGAAAAGATGTTATAACTCATATTAATCCTTTTCGGAGTTCTCTCTGTCATAGCCCTTCTCATCATCCTTTGGGACTATTTCAAGCATGGAGGTGCTGCGGTATGGGACCCAGAACATCCCGGTAGAATCATTACCCTGAAGGAAGCCAAGGCCAGAATTTCCTTCAGCCATTCCTTGACATCGAAGCAAGGACAGCTCTTGCGAACCCAGGGGAGGTCGCGATGGCCTAGAATCTCGGTATCGGGATAGTCGAGGGAGAGACCGTAGAGGAGGTCTTCCAGAGAATCCTTCTGGGCTGGAGTGCGAGTGTCGGCAGGCTTGCCTTTCTCGTCGAGACCACCCTCGTAGCAGATTCCGATGCTGTGGGCGTTGTAGTGACGGGCGTGAGCCCCCACCTCGTTTGACGGATTTCCAGTTTACTTTCATGATGATTAGTGATTAATGATTAGTGTGGGAAACCAAGAAGGAAGCGGGCAGGATGAGCAAGCATCCGTTCAGGACGATGAATTGACGATGTTGAATGCTGAGTGATTTCGTAAATCCATAGACGTTTGTTATAATGTTGAATGTTAAATGTTGAATGTTGAATTTTTCCCACACGGATACCATCCATAAGTATGATACTTAGCTGTCGTAACCAAGATACTTAGCTATCGTAACCAAGATACTTAATCCTCCATGGTATCGTTAGGATCGATGACGGCATCGCTGTTGATTTCGCAACCCTCCTTCTCGATGACGGCCCAGCCGTTGCCGTGCTCCTTGTGAATCTTCTTGAATCCCAGACGAGACATCACGGCACCGATGTTGTGAGAGTTTAGGTTCTGGCGCAGAGCAGGGTTGACACCAATCTTCTCCAGAATCTCCGAGGTGTAGCGGAACTTGATGTACTCCAGTGGCGTGTCGGGCAATGGCACCTTGTAATACTTCAGTATCTGCTCCTCGGCATAGTTGGCAACCATGAAGAGGCGGTTGTGGAGGCGCATCAGCTCGATGTCATCGCGAGTCAGCCAGAATGTCCAGTTCAGAGGCGAGTTCTTGAAGAAAGCCTCAAGGTCGTAGGCAAGTCCGGCGCATCGGGTGATGTCAGCGCAAGCCTTGTCGCACTCCAGTCCCAGCAGATGCTCGTAGTAGCTCTGCGCCTTCTCCAGCATCAGGTGGAAGAGGTCGAGGATGGCGACGTCCTCGTTGTCAGAAGGCGAATACTTGCAGAATATATGGAAACCCCTGCCGCTGATGCTGCGATGCACCACCATGGTATGCTCATCCTTCACGATGAGTTGCTTGATGTGCTCCATCTGGTCGCCTGGCACGGTGTCTTAGGGATATTTTAAATCCACTATAACCCATTGATACATATTTCTTTATATTCTTTAGCATGCGCTGCTTATAAAAAGAGTGAAACGCTAAAGTTCAGCTTCAGCCCTCGTTCTTGAAAGCTGCTGCAAAGATATGAAAAAAGGTTGAAACCGCCGGGAATCCTGTACCAGAGACCAGGTGATGCAGATAATGGACTATCTGGACAACATAGAAGAGGAGTATCACAAGTCCTATCCCGACGATCCCTGCCCGATGGAAGGCGGCTACAAGGCGAGCTTAGAAAGGTTGGTGATAGAATCCATAGGAGCAGAGTGAGATTTACCACCTGAGACCGAATAAGTCTAAGAAATCTGTGTTAATCTGGGGGAGATTAGAGCAAGAAGCAAAAACTCCCCCCAAAAATTTGGTAGTTTCATCAAAAAAACTTATATTTGCAGCCAATAATTAGAATATTACGATTATGGCAACATTGGTACTCGATAATACATTATATCAAGGCTATGCAACAATTGCAGAGCAGAATAACATCAGTGTGACTGATGCTATGGCAGAAGCTTTGCGATTATTGAAGCAACAGCTGAAAAAGAAGCCAAGCCTTTCGTTAAGGCAACGACTTGAGAAGCGAATTCTTGAACTTCGAGATTTGCCAGCGAATTGGGATTACGCAGGTTCCCCTTCCATATCATCAGAAGCATGTGATTATTCTCAGAAGGTTGTTTCATCCTGTAGCGAATCATTGCTTCAGGGATTAGCAATATTCCCAAATACCAATGGCTATATATTAATGCAATGGAAGACCTCCAAAGGAGATGCCTGTTTATCTATTCTTAGTGATAGGATAGTGTATGATGTCAATTATGGAGAGACAGAGAAAGAGGGCATCCTCCCACTTTCGGAACTCCCTAAATTTTTGGAAGTCTTAAAGAACATAGCCTAATGGAATGTGATATAACATTTGAGAAACCAGTATTGAAAGATAGGGAGGAGATAGCTCGATTGTTGTCCTCTCCAGCCTTTTATGACGAAAATACTCATCAGTTGAATTTTGCGGCATTCTTTTCAAAAAGACAGAAAGCCATTATGTGGGTTATGCTCTTTTTACTCCAAGGTATTTAGCAAACTTACATGATAGATTAAGAATATATCCTGTTAAAGCAGGTCTTAGTGATCATTGTGGAATGTTTTTCTTGGGAAAGGATAAGAAGATAGTTTGTGATGACTTGACGATTCGACCTTATACATTAAAGACATTGCGTTCACTTTGTGACTTATTACAAGCTAATGTTGTTTTAAAATAGGGGTAGTACCCTCACTCTTAGCAAGATAATAGCAAACTATAGCAAGATAATAGCAAGTTGTAGCAAGGCGGTTCCATCCCGCAAAACTATGGTAGGGATTTAGGGCTTGGGTATAGGGTAAGGACCCCCTCTTCGCAAGAGGGGGACAGGGGAGTCGAAAAAAATAATAAGTAGCTTACGTTATGAACATAGAAGAAAAAAAGCAGATAAGGAAGCCCTATCAAAAGTAGAATAAACAATATTCCTCATTCGAGCGACGACAAGTGCAGAGCGATACTGCAATGAGGAACAAATATAACTTTTTTCAAAAAACTGATAGGTGTCACTACTTGTAATATAGTAGTGACGCTGTATTGGTGATAAACGGAAGTCTGTCAGAATCTCCTGATTGTGGAAATTTCTTACAAATTCAAGATTTAATCTCTTCAAAACTTACGGATTTCCGACCAGGAAATCTTTCTTGGAGAATATCTGAAATATAGCAAAGATGTATAAATATCAGAAAATCAGCATGTTATCTAAATTTGTAGGTTGCGTCAAAAAACAGAATTCTGCAGTTGTACAACTAAGACCCTTATAGTTGTACAACCATAACTCCAGAGTTGTACAACCATAGCATATATAGTTGTACAACTGCAGACTTACGGTCGTACAACTATAGGTTATTCGTTCTGCAAAGAGCACGAAATGCGATATAAACTCGATAGAATTAGGTCATCGCAGCCATCTAGATTGAAAATCTGGAAATCGCGATAATTCAGAAACAAAATTTGACAAGGTCATATTCCCGAAGAACAAATCTGAAATCTGTGGGACTTTTCAGCATAAAGCAAAAAAATCCCCCAAAAGTTTGGTAGTTTCAAAGAAAACCCTTATATTTGCACTGAAGATTAAAAATAGGAGGTTTTATGGAAACATTGAATAAGGAATTTTGGGAAAAGCGTGATGCTGCGATGAAAAGATTCATGGCATCAAAGGAAAGAAAAAGAAAGCGTATGGCAGAGTTAGAGCAGATGCTCCGTCAGGATTATCTAGCTCGCACTGGAGAAGAACCAAAGTTTGTAAATGTTTGGTGACGCCGCAGAACCGGTAAGGAAGCAGAATCATTTTGTGTGTTGTAATGTTTAGCCATAAGCCAAGTATAGGTTAATAAATGCATTTTTTCTCTTAAATCCTTGGTGATTACGAAATTAAATCGTATTTTTGTCGCTATGTTAGCAATAAAAATGTATGATTATGGCAAACGACAATAATATACAGCCTGTGGCTGATGATTCACAGATAGTACTTTATCAACCAGATGATAGCATTAGGTTGGAGGTGAAACTGGATCAAGATACAGTTTGGCTTACCCAAGCACAGATGACAGAGTTGTTTCGTACAACTCGTAACAATATAACTATGCATATTCGTAACATCTTTAAAGAGAAAGAGTTAGACGAAAAATCAGTATGTAAGGAAACCTTACATACTGCTGCAGACGGCAAAAGATATCGTACTAAAATCTATAATTTGGATGTTATAATCTCTGTAGGCTATAGAGTAAAGAGTCCAATAGGAACCCGTTTCCGTCAGTGGGCGAATGCTGTTATAAAGCAATACCTGCTTCAAGGTTATTCCGTAAACCGTCACTTGATAGCCCTACAGGAGAATATGGACAAGCGTATGACCCATATTGAGGACGTTCAAGCCAAGCAGCAACAGCAGCTCGACTTCTTTATTCGAACCTCCACTCCTCCAGCAGAGATGGTCTTCTTCGAAGGTGATTTCTATACAGCAAGAGTTGCTTTAGAGAACCTTGTTCGTTCTGCAAATCATAGAGTAATCATCATAGATGGCTATGTTTCATCGCTAACCCTGAGTGTGTTAGATGTTCGTAAACCGGAAGTTTCAGCGACAGTTTATACTGTAGGTATAGGTCAAGGAATGCAACGTCTCATGGATGAGTATGACCGTCTATTCCCCGATAATCATATAGACATTAGAAAATGGCGTAACGAGTCTCATGATCGCTGGCTTATTATAGATGATAGCCTCTATCATTGTGGTCATTCCTTAAACGCCAATGGCGGTCATAAGATTTCCGCCATAACCCTGATGGGCACCTCTCCAGAGGTAATCCTATCAAAAGTAGAATAAACAATAATATTCCTCATTCTTTAAAATAGGTGTAGTACCCCCATCTTTAGCAAGATAATAGCAAACTATAGCAAGGTAATCGCAAGTTATACCCAGGCGGTCCCATCCCGCATAATATGGCGAAGACCTCTGATGGTCCGCCAACCTTATAGCGTAGCGGTTCCGAGCACCGGAGGGCGGTTACATCCTCTCGTCCCTGAGGGAAGAGAGGCTTGGTGAGAAAGGTGGAGCCTTCCTTACCGGTAAGGAAGGACGGGTAGGTTTTCGAAAAATAATTAATAAGTAGCTTACGTTATGAACATAGAAGAAAAAAAAGCAGATAAGGAAGCAGAATCTTTTTGTGTGTTGTAATGTTTAGCCATAAGCCAAGCATAGGTTAATAAATGCATTTTTTCTCTTAAATCCTTGGTGATTACGAAAGAAAGTCGTAAATTTGCAGACAAAGATTAAAATAAAGGAGAATGTATTATGTTGATAAGTAATGTATCACAAGATAGAACCATTCCTTATTGGGATGAAATCAGGAATTTAAGCATTGAGGATAAATATTCCTTGATAGCTAAAATTGAGTCTTCTTTGGGCGATGTTGATATGAGTGAGTCGACTAATTCGATTCATGGGATACCACGTGAGGTGATGATTGCAGCTGCAGAATATGCTCTGAAGGAAAATAGAGCAGGTCGCTGCATTCCAAATTCGCAAGTTGAGTCTTTTATCAAAGCTAGAAGAGGATGGAAGTAGTTTGGTCAGACTTAGCTTTGACGCAGTTAGATGAAGTCATAGACTATGTGGAAGAACATTTTGGCTTATTAACCTCTCAAAAAGTTCTCCATAATATCTTGGAAAAGACAGATGAACTGGCTCAATATTCCACACATGGCATATATGATGCTCGCTACACTTCATGGGTATCTGGTCAGGATATGGTTATACGCCATTTATTGTTAGCCCCCAACCGTGTCTATTATTTGATAGATGGCGAGCAAGTTGTAATTATGGGAATAGTTCATGTCAAGCGGTCACCGCAAGCTGTAACTTCCATGATCAAACGCTTCTTAGAAGAATATGACAAATAGTTAAGTCTTCAGAAAATTGATGCAGTCAGCAACTGTTCGGAAATTCCGAACAGTTAATAAAGAAGGCAATCGTATGATTACACGTAATATGGATTACTATAATCTTGATATGATTATTAATCCTATCAAAAGTAGAATAAACAATTTTCCTCATTCGAGTGGCGACTAGTGCAGAGCGATACTGCAATGAGGAACAATATTACGGCGGGTTACCCTGCCCATCATAAGCAATAGAAAAATAAGCGTTTTACGATTGTCGCTTAACAATCCAACAATCGTACTGCTTCTACATTTTATAATACTCAATCAATTTATGATTAATTTAAGAATCACTGGTCTTTACAACAGAGGCCAACAGGATGAGTACGTCGAATTGGAAGCAGCGGCACGTTGCGACCTCGAAGGACTCATGCTCGTACGTTATCTCTACAATGCGGAAGGCTTCCCTATTTATAGCCAGGCCCGCCTCTAAGAGTTTCCCGATACGAATCTTCGCAAGGGAAACCGAGTTCGTCTCTATTCGGGCTTCACCAAAGAGAAGAAAGTGCGTACTCCAGAAGGAGTAACCTACAACTTCTCTTGGAACCTCGATACCCCAATATGGGATGGCAACCATGTAGAGTGTTACATTATGAGTCCAGACGAGCGAATCGGTTATGCTCCATGCGATCCTATTGAAGACCATGAGTCTCCTGCCGAGCGAGGTTCCTTCCTACCATTAGGAGAGGAGCTAGGTATGTCATTAGCCAGAGCCATTGTCGAAGGCAATGTGCAGGTGCATGATGAAACCCTAGGTTTTGTTCCACTGAAAGTAACTGGTGTTCCCGAAGACGAGAAAGTCTTTTTCGAGAATGGCAACTTCGAAGGTCTCCTCAAACACATGCAGGAAAAGGGTGAGATAGGAACCGCCAAGCCTCCAAAGAAGGTTAAGAAAAGCAAGAAGAGTAAGTAACGTACCGCTCACCTCCCTGCGCCGAAGGCGTGGGGAGGTTCTTATAATTTTCTTTGAAAACTTTTTGATAGAATATACTTGTAATATGGAGGGACGCTATATTTGAAATATAAGCAAGTATGTCTGTAGCTCAAATCTTTGAGATATATAGGGATTTTAGATAATCATTGAAGAAAAGTAATTTTAGATTCATGGCAAAAATTAATGAAGAACTATTGCAAAAGTTTGATACTTTTCAAAACTTTATGCAAGCTGCAAAATATACATCGACTCCAATAGTTGTTAAAGACAAACGTCCGCAGCATGAAAGTTCTTTGGAGTATGTAAAAGCATTAGAATGTACAGAGTCATTTGGCAATTCATATATTTCAATAGAAGTGAAAAATGGTGATTCAGACCATTTTAGTGCAAAATTAATGACTGATGAAATTTCTAGTAAAATATTGTTGAGATATGATTCTGCAGGAACAAGTCATCGAAATAATTTTGATGATATTCCTTTGTCTGAGCAATTAGTAACAACTCCTCATATTCACAAGTATGATGAAAAAGGTCGTTTAATTGCTACAAAAACAGATGCGATACAGGCAAATCCTGCAGCATCTAATATTACTGAAGGCTTTCCGATTTTTTGCTCAGAAGGTAATATTTATGGGAAGTTGACAACTATAAGTCCAAAAATACAAGTAGGTGAGCAACCTGCCATTCCTTTTGAGCATATTGAAGTTGATCCTTGTGAAGGTGTGCCATTTTAAAAAAAAAGACAATCTTATGGATGAGATTATAAACGAGATAATTACTGCATTTTCTGCATTGTGGCATGTTAGAAGAGTAGGAAACAGTTATGAGATAATAACACCTGTTCCAACATCTAATGATATGTTTGTTTCTGTCTTTCTTACAAAGCGGGAAAATGAATATGTAGTTACGGATGCTGGGTGGATTGACTCTGGTGTTTATGATATAGATGAAATCGGAGATTCGGTTTACAAGAAGATAACTGCATATTATACGGAAAATTATGGTATCAAGACAATCAAAGCTCGAAATTTGCTTTATTACTATAAAAAGACAACAAAGAGATTTCTTGTACCTAATCTTATCTTTGATGTATCTGCATTTATTAGTGGCTTAGTAAGTACATCTTGTGCAGAAATTGCTCAAACTACTGATAAATCTTATAATATCTTCAGAAAGAAGGCACATACGTTTCTTCGGTCATTTATCCCTAATGATAATTTCTTATCAAAGAATGAGATAAAAGAGTACTTTCCAACTTTAACTTTTGGAGCAGCAATCCAGAGCCAAAATAAAATTGCATTACTGGATTTTGCAACAGGTTCAAATGATAATTACTATATAAATAGTTTGTGTAAGTCTCAAACTTCTTTTGAGATTGTACAAAGGTCAGGAGCAAATGACCGATTTAGTAGTAGGATACTATTAATGGATGATTTGAAGAAGTCTTTGGCAACAGAAAGAGTAGGAGTCATAGTAAAACTCATTCGTGATAAACAAATATGTGATCTTGATACTTGGAGTAACAGAAATATACTTAAAGACAAACTCATAGTATAAAATTGTACTTCATTAACGATTCCGAGTACCAGAGGGCGGTTATGGTCCTTGCCTTTAATGGTGCAGGGAATATCGAGATATGTGATAGACATATGAATAGACTCATACTTAGATAAAATAAAGAACTTATAGTGTAAATAGAAGAGTAATATTAATTTGTAAGTTTTATGGAAACATTAAAGATTGTCATCTCTCATATTAAGAATATTAAAAAAGCGGAACTCGAAATACCGTTTGACAATGGAATCTATACGTTTGTTGGAGCTAATGGTTGTGGAAAGAGTACGTTGATGCTGTGTATGGCTCAGCTATTATCGAAAAATCAATTAGGAAAACTACGTATAGGCGATATTGATAATTATTCTTTCGTGGAATATAAAAATGATGATTTAGTACAAAAATGGTGTTGGAATTCAACTGGTCATTTAGTGTCTAAAGGACAAGCCTTTAAGTACAATGGAATGTATGAGGGTAGCCTTTTTTATGGTACTAGATTTGAAGATTCTACCAATATTGAGCAAATGATTCAAGAAGGTAAAATTACAGATGAAAGAATAGCTGATGCCGACAAACAAGTTAAAGAACAACTTAGTTATATTATTCATGGTGACTTGAAGCATTATGGAACACTTATGAGATTGAAAAACAAAAAGGTTGCAGAAGAGTTAGGAATAACAAATAGACCTTATTTCATACGGGTTGGCTCATGCCTGATTAGCCAATACCGTATGAGTTCTGGAGAGTGTTTGCTAATATCGTTACTTCATTTCTTATACAATTCCATTGAGCGTAGGTCATTGCCTGTGGATAAAAAAGTTTTAGTATTAATAGATGAATTGGAATTAGCTTTACATCCTATTGCTATCAATCGCCTTATGGAGTATTTGCAGAAATTGGTAAATGAACATTCTAATTTAGTGATTTATCTGTCAAGTCATTCTCCGGAGGTAATCCGACGTATGAGTCCTTCTTCTTTGTATAGGCTGAATAATGTTGATGGTAATTTGACATTGGAATCTAATTGCTATCCTAGTTATCTTATCCGAGATCTTTATAGTAATGTTGCTCCAGACTTTCTGTTATTGGTTGAGGATCACCTTGCACAATTTGTAGTCAATCGAGTTCTTTCTCTGAATAACTTGAGGAGTAGTAAATTGATTCATTGTGTTCCTGTTGGAGGCGCTAACAATGTTTTAGAATTGCATAGGGAATTATATTCGAAGAAGATTCTTGGTACAAATGCCAAGATTTTGTCTATATTGGATGGCGATATGCAAGGAAATCTAAGTAAAAATCAAAAGAAGTTACCTCATTTGTTTTTGCCAATAATGAGTGTAGAGAAATTTTTGTATTCTGTTATAAAGGAAAATAGTAATCCTGCATTACGACGTATTATCAATGATAAATATTTTATAGTTTCTTCCTTGAATGATATTGTGGCAGAATATAATAAAGGAACGTTAGAAGGTGCTACAGACAATAACAAAAATTTCTATAAAGTATTATGTAATCAGCTTGTTTCGATTGGTACATCAGAGGAGGTCTTTGTTTCTGGGCTTTGTGATGATATTGTAGAAAATATTGATTTTACCAAATTTGTCCGTAATTTAAAACAGAAACTTAACGAACTGTAAGTAGTAAACTCAATATTCAAATGATAAAAAGAGAATTGTAAAGAAGGTCTTGTTTGACATGCAAGATAACGCCAGATATGCACAGTAGCTTTTCTGTGCCTTATGCAAGTATATATTGCTAGAAGTTTGTCATTATCGATGTTTCTTCTGGATCTTTTTATTGAGTTAAGAATTAATATGTTACCATTATGGATACAGATTGGATTGATGTATTGATACCCATCCTTGCAGCTTTGCTAGGAGGATTTGTGGGTGCGTGGTTTCAAAATTTGTTCTTGCAGCATAGGACTAATAAGGTACGCAAAATTGCCATAAGAGGATTGCGTGTGTTTAAGAAGTATGCCAAGGATGGACAGACTTATGATACTGCAGCCTCAGACTTTAATAATGAGTTGAATGTCGTGGAAAAGCGTGCTGTATTAGTGGCTTTATGTAAATTAGGCATTCCTGTTGTTAAGCCAGTGGATAATGTTTTCGATATAGCTCACATACGTTTTGAACATGTAGTGATCTCCAAGGATTCATTATTCTTGATGACAGAACAAATTAATAAAGGCAATTGCGATACGATGTTCTTCTCTGATGTAGATGAATATTTCTCTTCAAACAGCAGATTGTATGCTACTCGGGCAGTAGCAAAGAAATACGTGGATATTGATTTGTCAAAGTGTAGTTTAGAAAAGAATAATCAACAGATTACTCATCCTACTTTGACAACCACTCTTTTCACTCCTGGTGAACTAAATGTATTAAACGTATTCCGTTATCATACAAATTTGGACACCTATTTTGATGGGACAGGAAAAGCTGATCAGTCTAAAATGCAACAACTTAAAAAGGAAATAGATTTAGGATTATGGGATACTTACCTGTTCTGGGATTGGGAGGCTTACCAAAGTGTAAGAAATCAAAATAATATGGCTGTTGTCTTTGCCAATGTTATGCAGAATAACTCTGCACAGAAATGTACAACTCAGATTGATAATAAAGATAGAGTAGAGTTGAACACACAACAAGCTTCAGACAATCATTAATATACTGGTAAAAGCAGATAAAAGTACCGATTCTAGATTGAGCCTTTCTGTCAGCTATAATCGTTAACCAAGGCGGTCCCATCCCGCACAACCATGGCGTAGACCTTTGATGGTCCGCCAACCTTATAGCGTAGCGGTTCTGAGCACCGGAGGGCGGTTACATCCCTAATCCCTATGGTAGGGATTTAGGGCTTGGGTATAGGGTAAGGACCCTCCCGCTGGGGAGGGACAGGTGGGGCAAAAACAGCACTAAGGGCGGTTACATCCTCTCGTTCCTGAGGTTTCTGTCCCCCGCAAACGGGGGAACCGAAGGGGGTGTAAAGACCATTGAAGAGAGGCTTGGTGAGAAAGGTGGAACTCTCTTTGGCTAAAGGGAGACGGAGGGATTCGAAATGATGACTTCTTTAACGGTAAGGAAGGACGGGTAGGTTTTCGAAAAGATGACTTCTTTAATGGTAAGGAAGGACGGGTAGGTTTTCGAAACAATAACAATATTATTCGGTAGGCGAAGCACCACTAGCATTTTTTATGAGCTACTTTTCGCTTTTGGTGTGGAGCCTGCCTTTTAAATAACGATATAAAGTTAAAACAAAGATATAAAGCCATGAAAGGAATAGTGTTAGCAGGTGGTAGCGGAACACGCTTGTATCCTATCACAAAGGGTATCAGCAAGCAGCTGATACCAATCTTTGACAAGCCGATGATATATTATCCAATATCAGTATTGATGTTGGCAGGTATCCGTGAGATACTCATAATCTCAACCCCTTTCGATTTGCCAGGCTTCAAGCGCCTATTAGGCGATGGAAGCCAGTTAGGTGTCAAGTTCGAATACGCCGAGCAGCCATCACCAGATGGCTTAGCCCAAGCTTTCATTATCGGAGAGAAATTCATTGGTAATGATTCCGCTTGCCTCGTATTAGGCGATAATATCTTCTATGGTGCAGGATTGAACCAGATGTTACATCAGGCAGTAGTAGATGCAGAGCAGAACAACAAGGCAACAGTCTTTGGCTATCGTGTTAGCGATCCGGAGCGATATGGCGTGGCAGAGTTTGATGAACAAGGCAATTGCTTAAGTATCGAAGAAAAGCCTCAGCATCCAAAGAGTAACTATGCCGTAGTAGGCTTATACTTCTATCCTAACAAGGTAGTAGAAGTAGCCAAGCATATCAAGCCATCCGCTCGTGGTGAATTGGAAATCACCACCGTTAACCAGGAGTTCCTGAAGGATAAGGAGCTGAAGGTACAGACCATGGCAAGAGGATTTGCCTGGCTTGATACCGGAACCCATGATTCCCTTTCTGAAGCATCCACCTTTATTGAAGTTCTGGAGAAGCGCCAGGGCTTGAAGGTGGCTTGTTTGGAAGGTATCGCATACCGTCAAGGTTGGATTACCGCAGAGCAACTCAGAGAAAACGCTCAACCTATGTTGAAGAACGATTATGGAAGATATTTGCTTTCTATACTTAATGAAAGTAAGGACACTTTAAAGCAAAACTTAGAATTTTAAACAATTGTCTTTCTGTTTCCAAAATATAAGACAGAAGACATAAAAATCATATATCTAATGGATAAGAAATTGATAACAGTAACATCTCCGTTACTGCCAAACTTGGATGATTTTCATGCTGAACTCCAGAAAATCTGGGACAGCAAGTGGATAACAAATAATGGTGATTATCATAAGAAACTGGAGGCTGCTCTTGCCGAGTATCTCAAAGTTCCATACGTGAGTCTTTTTACCAATGGTACCTTACCATTGCTTACTGCATTGCAGGCACTCCGTGTAACAGGTGAGGTTATTACTACTCCATATAGCTTCGTAGCTACTACCCACAGTATTTGGTGGAATGGTTGCAAGCCAGTTTTCGTAGACATAGATCCTACTACTGGTAATATCGATCCAAATAAGATTGAGGCTGCTATTACTCCAAGAACAACAGCTATTATGCCAGTCCATGTATATGGCAAGCCATGCGATACTAAGGCAATTCAAGAAATTGCTGATAAATATGGCTTGAAGGTCATTTATGATGCAGCTCATGCTTTTGGTGTAGAGGTAAATGGCGAGAGCATCTTGAATGCTGGTGATATGAGTACATTGAGTTTCCACGCAACGAAGGTCTATAACACCATCGAAGGCGGTGCATTGATTATGCATGACGAGAAAACCAAGAAACGTATTGATTACTTGAAGAACTTCGGCTTTGCAGGAGAAACCGAGGTTGTTGGTCCAGGTATTAATAGTAAGATGGATGAGATGCGTAGTGCATACGGCTTGCTCAACTTGAAGCAGGTTGATGCAGCTATTGAGGCTCGTCATCAGGTGGCTGTTAAGTATCGTGAGGCGTTGCGAAATGTGGAAGGCATCACTTTCTTCGAAGATATGCCTGGTGTTCGTCATAATTATAGCTATTTCCCAATCTTCATTGATGCTCAGAAGTATGGTATGACCCGTGATGAACTTTATGCAAAGATGAAGTCACAGAATGTATTGGGTCGTCGCTACTTCTATCCATTGATTAGTGAGTTCTCTACCTATCGTGGTTTGGAGAGTGCTGATCCAACAAATTTGCCAAATGCTCATAAGATGGCAGATAGCGTAATCTGCCTGCCTATGCATCATGCATTGAGTGATGAGGATATTCATAGAACATTGGATTGTATCTTAAAATAAATAGGAACAATGTCACAAAAGAAAATACTCTTGTTGGGTGGTTCTGCCCAACAAGTCATTGCCATCAAGACTGCTAAGGAACTTGGTTATTATACAGTATTGTGTGACTATCTGTCTGATAATCCTGGCCAGTATGTAGCAGATAAATATTATAATGCCAGTACTACAGATGTTGAGGCTGTTTATCAAATAGCGAAAGACGAACAGGTTGATGGTATCCTTGCTTATGCTTCAGATCCAGCTGCACTTCCAGCAGCAATTGTTGCAGAGCGTTTAGGTCTTCCTACTAATCCAGCCAAGAGCGTAGAGGTTTTAGGATTGAAATATCCTTGGCGTCAGTTCTTGCAGAGCCATGGTTTTGCTTGTCCTAAGGTTTATTCTTTCCATCCAGAAACCTCACTGAATGAGATTAAGAAAAATGCGAAGAATTTTACTTTCCCAGTAGTAGTTAAACCAACAGATTCATCTGGTAGCAAAGGTGTAACTATGTTGGAAAACTGGGATGGCTTGGAGAAGGCAATCGCTTGGGCTGATTCATATTCAAGAAATAAGGTTCTGCTTGTAGAGGAATATATACAGAGAGGTTTCCCTTCAGTTGTTGGTGGTGACATCTTTGTTTGGGATGGAAAGGTTGTTCTCTATGGAGAGATGGAGTGCCTTAGAGATACCAAGAGAAGTCCTCTTATTCCAATTGGTAAGAAAAAACCTTTGTGTACATCTGAAAAGCAGACTTCTAATATTCATAGAGAATTACAGCGTATTGTTACTGCACTTGACGTTCGTTTTGGTGAATTAAACATCGAGATTATTCTTGATAAAAATGATAATGTCCATTTCTTAGAATTAGGTCCTCGTGCAGGTGGCAACATGATTCCAATTCAGTTGAGTGATGCATACGGTATTGATTTAGTGAAGGCTAATGTTCAAGCTGCAATGGGAGAAAAGCCTGAGTTCTTGGAGCAGCCAGTAAAGTCTTTGCCAGGTTGCTATATGCACTATGTACTCCATAGCTACGAAGCAGGAACTTTCAAGGGTGTTGAAATCGATGAAAGTATAGCCAAGAATGTTTATCGTCAGGTAATCTATAAAAAAGAAGGTGATCCTGTAGAAGTATTCGATGGTGCTGGAAAAGCATTAGGAATCATCTTCCTTCACTTTGATACAGTGGAACAGATGGAGGATTTTTGCAAGAACTACAATACATTAATAAAAGTGGTACTTAAATGAACGAAAGAACAATAACTCCTATAGGAGGTTATTTCGAATTAGAACTTCCTCACTTTCCTGAAATTCATTCAGAAGCGATTGCTTTGAATAGTGGTCGTTTCTGCTTGGAATATATTTTGAGGTGCAGGAATTATAAGAAGGTATATGTTCCTTATTTTACTTGTGATTCTGCTATAGAGCCAATTGTTAAGCTTGGAATTTTATATGAGTTTTATCATATAGATAAAAACTATCGTATAGTTGAAGATATCAACCTGCAGGAAAATGAAGCACTGCTGTACACCAATTATTGGGGATTGCATGATGACTATTGTTGGAAACTTGTAAACAAGTATAAAAAACAATTGATTCTTGATTATACTCAGGCCTTTTTCTCCAGACCGATAGATGGGATAGATACTTTCTATAGTTGCAGAAAGTTCTTTGGTGTTCCTGATGGTGGTTATCTTTATACAGATGCAATTGCTGATTTCCAATTGGAGCAAGATGAATCATATACCCGTATGGATTCTTTGGTGAAACGTATAGACTTATCACCTGAGGCAGGTTATGATGATTTCCATAGAACGAGTAAGGAATTCCATCATATACCAATTCGTCGTATGTCGAACTTTACCAAGCGAATGATGCAAGGAATTGATTATGGTAGTGTTGCTCAACGCCGTTTGGATAATTATAATGTTTTGTGTAAACATTTAGGTGGTAGACAACTCAATTATGGTGAAATTCCGATGATATATCCACTTGAGTCTGAACTTGGTCAAGAACTTCGTAAAAAACTGATAGCAAATAAGGTTTTTGTAGCAAAATACTGGCCAAATGTTGATGAATGGGCAGGAAAAGATGCTTTAGAAACTTGGATGGCAAATTACATTCTTCCGTTACCTATAGATCAAAGATATGGGAAAGAAGATATGGAAAGAATAATTCAAATTTTAAAATTATGAACGTAAGAATTAGACCGTTAAAAGAACAGGATGCATATACATCGGTAAAATGGAGAAATGATCCTGAAGTTTTCAAGTTTACAGGAAATATATATAACCACGAAATCACGATTGATAATGAATTAGAATGGATTCGCAAAGTAACTGCTAATCCTACTGATTACCGTTGTGCGATTTTGGTGGATGAGGTTTATGTTGGAAACATTTATTTGACTGATATTAAAGAAGGTACAGCTCATTTTCATATTTTTATTGGTGATAAAAGCTATTGGGGAAAGGGAGTGGCGAAAAGGGCTTCTTTGCTTATATTGGAATATGCTTTTAATGTTTTAAATATAAAAGAAGTTCTTCTCCGTGTAAGAAATGTGAACACGAGTGCTTATAATCTGTATCTCCGTTTAGGATTTAAAGATGTTAAGGTAGATGGAATCTGGACTTTGATGAAATTATCCAACTTATAATTGATAATAGTTAGATAGGTTTTAGAGAATAGTTCAAAATAACTGCCGTATTTGTTTGTAATAATTATGTTAGATAATTAATAAGGATTTAAATATTATGATTGTCTGCATAAGTGGCAATAATATTTTAGTATGCATCAAGAATCATTAAAGAATAAAACTATAAAAGGTGTAGGGTGGAGTGCTGCTGATGCTTTACTAGGGCAAGGAGTAACATTTATTGTAGGGTTGGTATTAGCTCGCCTCTTATCACCTGATGAATACGGATTGATAGGTATTTGCTTAATCTTTACAACGGTACTGAATGGCATTGTTGATAGTGGATTTAGCAATGCTTTGATACGTAAGAAGGATGTTACAGATGAAGACTATAACACAATGTTTACGACTAATATGGCAATTAGTATTGTATTGTATGTTCTTCTTTTTATAAGTGCCCCTTTAGTTTCGAATTTCTTTCATCGAATTGAATTGACGGCATTAGTTCGAGTTACAGGCTTGATATTATTTTTAAATGCTCTATCTATAACACAAGTTACAATTCTTACAAAAAACATAGATTTTAAGACAAAGACTAAAGCTTCTCTAGTTTCTGCCATAATTAGTGGTGTGATAGGCATTGCTATGGCCTTTATGGGATATGGCGTTTGGTCTTTGGTAGCCCAACAACTTTCTAAACAGTTGTTATATACTTTATGTTTGTGGGTGTTGAACAAATGGTGGCCGAAATTTACTTTCTACAAAGATAGCTTTAGTTATATGTGGGGCTTTGGTTGGAAACTCCTTGCTAGTGGAATTCTGAATAATGTTTGGAATCAGCTATACCAAGTAGTTATAGGAAGATGCTATACTTCTTCAACGCTTGGGCATTATACTCGTGCAAATGAATATGCAAGCATATTTTCATCTAATCTTACCTCAATAGTCCAGCGCGTTAGTTATCCTGTTTTGGCAGAAATGCAGGATGATAAGGAACGTATGGTTCTGGGATATAGAAAAGTAATCAAGGTGACAATGTTTGTAACAGCTGTATGTATGATTTCGTTAGGGGCTGTTTCAGAACCCTTGATATATACTTTAATTGGAACAAAGTGGTATGAAGCTGCAACATATCTTCCTTTAATATGTATATCTATGTCTTTGTATCCCTTACACGCCATCAATCTTAACATTCTTCAAGTTTTGGGCAGAAGTGACATATTTCTTTATTTGGAGATTCTAAAAAAGTTCGTAGGATTAGTTCCGATAATAATAGGGATCTTTTGTGGTATTTACTATATGCTCTTGGCTTCTATTATAGCTGGTGTTATAAGTTTATATCTTAATACTTGGTATACTGGTAAAACCCTCAATTATACATTCCTTAAACAATTAAGAGATATTGCGCCTTCATATGGAACAGCTTTAGTTATAGCAATAGCAGTATACTTTTTGAAGTATTTACCTTTTCAATATTATATTGTATTGGTAATACAAATAATAGTAGGAATGATAGTTGGTTTTTGTATAAGTGAACTATTTAGATTTGAAGAATATAGAGAGTTAAAATCAATAGTGATTAAAGCAATAAATAAAAAAAAGAAATAATATGGTGTATCCGGATTTTAAAGTCTGTGTGAGATGTTTTACATTTAACCAGGCAAAATATATTGAAGAAACAATGAATGGCTTCACTATGCAGCAAACAAACTTTCCCTTTGTTTGCTGTATTGTAGATGATGCCTCAACAGATGGAGAACAGGAAGTTATTTTGAAATATTTGGAAAAATATTTCAAAATAAACGACAATTCCCTTTCTACAGTAAGGGAAACTGATTACGCTCGTATTATATATTCTCAGCATAATAATAATGTTAATTGTTATTTTGCAGTTTTATTGTTGAAAGAAAACTTGTATTCTAAAAATGAAAGTAATAAAAAAATAAATTATATTTCGAGTTGGTCTGAGCAATGTAAATATGAAGCAATATGTGAAGGGGATGATTATTGGATAAAGGCAGAAAAGCTGCAAAAACAAGTAGATTTTTTGGATGAGCATCCTGATTTTACATTGTGTTTTCATAATGCAATAATACAATATGAACAAAACGATAAACTACCTCATTTGTTTAATCAAATTCAGGAATCTAAAGAAATTAAGATTAAAGATATAGTTAATAATTGGATAATCCCTACTGCTAGTATTCTAGTGAGACGCTCTATTCTACCTTTGCCAAAATGGAAGGATGAAATATATAGTAGTGATCAAACATTGGCATTATGGAGTATATATAAGGGAAAAGTCTTTTCTTTTAATGATATTATGTCTGTTTATAGACGTAATTTTTGTTCTGATAGTGCTAGCTCTTTTATTTTGAGAAAGCCTTCAGATTTTTCTGCAAAAGAACATATAAAGTTATATGAATATTTTCAAAAAGAAACTGATGGTTGTTTCTCTGATGTTATTTGTCCTCATTTAGATTATTTGAAAAAAGAGGTTAAACTCATAAATTATCGCAATCATTATGGACTTCTTTCTTTTTTTCTTATGCCATTATTTATTATTAGAAAAATTTTAATGAAGATGAACTTATGAAGACGATTTTCTACTCTTTAATTTGTCTGGTTATTTTATATATATATATATATTCTCCAGCTTTACAGTTGGTTAATTTCGGTTTAGATAAAATAATCCTTGTATTGTCTATTATATATATTTTTTACAGAAAGCGTTATTTTCTATACCTAAAGTTGTTTAAGAAAGAATTAGTGCTTCTGTTTTGTATATTTGTGTTTTCAGTACTTGTAATGTCATTAAATCAAACTAGTTTAGAACAAAGTTTGGTTGTTTATGATTCATTTGTCTTATTGGAATGTCTTTTTGTTCCATTTGCTGTTATAAGTTTTGCTAATTCAATGCGTACTTTTTCGGTAGATAAATTGTTGTTAACAAATGGTGTTTTAGCTTCATTAATAACAATTTTCTTATTGTTAAATCCGTCATTGGCTAGCTTTGTAAAGGATAGTGTATTAAGATTACCAGATGTAGTAAATGAACATTTTGCATTTCGAGGTTTTGGACTTTCTGATGGTTTGTTGTTCGGTTATCCTGTAGTTCAAGGATTTTTGTGTTCGTTCATTATTTGTGGTACCTACTCTAATAAGAAAATTTGGCATAATATCTTATTATTGCCATTAATTGTATCTATTTTTGTTAATGCAAGATCTGGTATAATTCCTATATTTGTAGCTTTTTTGTTGGTTCTAAGGTTTTATTCATTTGGTAAAATATTAAAGATAGCTTTAGCTATTTTCTTATTAGTTGTTTTGGGAGCAGAGGTTCTTAGTTCATATACAAATAGCCAACTTGGTGAGTCAATGTCATGGGGACTTAATACTTTTGAATTGATTCTTGATTTAATGAATGGTAAAGATGTTGAAAATATGGATGCTTTAACAAAGGATATGGTTCAAATCCCTCATGATTTTAATATTTGGCTTTATGGATGTGGAAAAAATATTTTTAGTATAACTGTTCCTGAGTATTCAACTTCTGATATAGGCTATTGCATTCGTCTTATGTATGGAGGTATATTTTATTGCTGTTTATGGTTATTTTTAATTATTTATATGTTTATGCGAATGTTAAAGGCTAACAAAACTTGTGCGCTGATATTATTTTTATCACTTGTTTACATGAATTGGAAATCAGATTTTTTTGTTGTAACTCCAGCATCTAGATTTTTCTTCTTTATTTATGTATATTGTATTTTAAAAAATAAAACATATTCGGTTCGATTTAGAAAACATCATCTTCAGAAAGCTAAGAGATACAAAACTGCATCATGTGCTTAGAGGATGTATAATTTTAACAATTAAAAAGCGTCTCGTCTTAAGAGATATTAGAGAAATGAAACATATTTATGTAGGCTGTTTGGTAACTCCTGGACAGGAGCATTTTATTTTCGATATGGCTAAAGCTCGAATTACACAAAGTGCAACAACTTTTCAGCGAGCTTTCTTGTCAGGATTTGATTCTGATCAATTTAAACCAGAAATTATCAATGCTGCAGATATAGGTAGTTGGCCAAAAAGATGCTCTAAAGTAGTCATTCCTGGGAGTGAAGAATCTTTGTATGGTATGAAATGTCATAATGTACAGTTCTTTAATATTACCAGGCTCAAGCAGATAAGTATATATAAATCTATATATCGTTCTCTTTTGAAAATCTGCAAGCAAAATTCAAATGAAGAGGTGTTGATCACCTTATATTCATTATTATATCCTTATTTGAAAGCTGTTGCAGATATTAAAAAACGTTTTTCAAATATAAAAATCTGTTGCATTGTGCCTGATTTGCCTGAATATTTTGGAGGTGCCAATATTTTGCTTGATAAAGTATTTGGGCAAGCTGATAATATATATGATTGTGCTAAATATATAGACTTCTATATCTTATTAACTGAGCCAATGAGAGAACGTTTATTTGATAAGCCCTATATGGTTATGGAGGGTATTTATAGCTTCCGTGAAACTCAAAAGGTTTCTAAGGTACCATTGTCTCTTTTATATACTGGTAAGCTTGATAGTCGTTTTGGCTTAAAAATGCTTGTTGATGGATTTTGTCAACTCAAAGACCCAAATTTGCAATTATGGATTTGTGGTGATGGCGACGATCGTAATTATATTATAAAGAAAGCTAAAGAGGATTCGCGAATTTCATATTTAGGTTTATTAAAACAAGAGGAAGTTTTTCGCTTACAAGCAAAGGCAAGTGTTTTAATAAATCCTAGAAGTCCTATTGGTGAGTATACTAAATATAGTTTTCCTTCAAAGACAATGGAATATATGGCTTCTGGTACTCCGACAATGATGTATAAATTGCCGGGAATGCCTAGCGAATATGAACCTCATCTAATTCTTTTTGATGATATGTCACAAGAAACATTTATCAAAACTCTTGATGAATGGTTGCATAAACCTACAGCAGAATTACAAGAGTTTGGTTTTGCTGCAAGGCAATTTATTTTAAATAATAAAACAAGTAAGAAACAAATAGAGAGATATCATAATTTTATAAAAGTTTGTTATGGGCTCATTTAAAACTATTTTATTTTATTCGAGTGTTAAAGATAAATCGTTGTTTTACACACAAAGGTTTTACCAAATAGATATTGATATTCTAAAGGATTTAGGATATACAGTTGTGCTGTCTAATAAGATAACAGACGCCCTTAAGTTTTGGAAATATAATTGTGTATTTGCTTACTTTTATAGGTGGTCTTTTTTTGTAGCTTTGATTGCTAAAATATTTGGACGTAATACTTATTTTACTGGTGGCATTGATGCTCTAAATAAATCTACCAATTCTAAAAAGAACTATTTTGTTCAGGTATTGTTCTTTTATTTGTGTCATTTAGTTGCAAAGAAATGCATAATTGTCTCTAACACTGATATGCAACATGTTAATTATATTGTTGGTAAAAGTAAAAAATTGGTTTATTCAGAGCATACCGTAAAAACGTCTAATTTTATCAATGACTTTGATCCTATTCTTAAAAATAACGATTTTGTAACTATATGTTGGCAGGGTGATAAATCAAATATCGAAAGGAAGGGTGTTGATTTAGCTCTTGTTCTTTTTAGTAATTTGATAAAAAAAGCCGAGTTTAGAAAATCGAATTTTTATATTTTAGGAAGAACGGGAAATGGAACCCACTATCTTTCTCAAATAATTGAAAGCTTAGGATTAAAAGAACGTGTGTTTATCATAGGTGAAGTTTCTGAAGAAGAAAAAATTGAATATTTGACTCGGAACAAGTTTTATTTTCAACTCTCTCAATATGAGGGCTTTGGAATTGCTGCATTAGAAGCTTTGCTCTCTGGAGATATAATTATACATTCTGGTCAGGGTGGGTTGTCTAATAAAATATTTAAAAAACATATAGAGGTAGATATTTATGGCGATATAGAAAAACTTTCTGCTGATTTATATAAGCGTTTATTAACAATTGATCAAAACCAGCTTAATAAAGTTATTCAAGTTTGTTTTTCTTATTACGATAATTCACGTCGTAAAGATGATTTTTGTAAAATCTTGAACAATAATAAATTATAATTTTTAAATATAAGAAACTATGTCAGTATTTAAAGACAAAACCCTCTTGATTACAGGAGGTACTGGTTCATTCGGTAATGCCGTTTTGAACAGATTCTTGAGAACAGATATTGGTGAAATCCGTATCTTTAGTCGTGATGAGAAGAAGCAGGATGACATGCGTCATGAGTATCAGGTGAAATTCCCTGATGTGGCTCATAAGATTAAGTTCTTTATCGGTGACGTCCGCAACCTGCAGAGCTGCCGCAATGCGATGCCTGGAGTTGATTACATCTTCCATGCTGCAGCATTGAAGCAGGTTCCTTCTTGTGAGTTCTTCCCAATGGAAGCTGTACAGACTAATGTTATTGGTACAGATAACGTATTGACAGCTGCAATAGAAGCTGGCGTTGGTGCAGTCATTTGTCTCTCTACAGATAAGGCTGCTTACCCAATCAACGCAATGGGTATCACCAAAGCTATTGAGGAGAAAATAGCTGTGGCTAAGAGCCGTTACTCTGGCAAGACCAAGATTTGCTGCACACGTTATGGTAACGTGATGTGTTCTCGTGGTTCTGTGATTCCTCTTTGGATAGAACAGATTCGTGGTGGTAACCCTATCACATTGACTGAACCTAAGATGACTCGTTTCATCATGTCTTTGGAAGAGGCTGTTGACTTGGTTCTCTTCGCATTCGAGAATGGACATAATGGTGATATCCTCGTTCAGAAGGCACCTGCTTGTACCATCCAGACTCAGGCAGAGGCCGTTTGTGAACTCTTCGGTGGTAAGAAGGAGGATATCAAGGTAATCGGTATCCGTCATGGTGAAAAGATGTACGAGACCCTGTTGACAAAGGAGGAGTGTGCCAAGGCTGTAGATATGGGTAACTTCTACCGTGTTCCTGCTGACAACCGTGACTTGAACTATGATAAGTTCTTCCGTGAGGGTGATGCCAAGCGTGTAACCATCGAGGAATTCAACTCAGATAATACCTATCGCCTGAACTTGGAGGAAACCAAGGATAAGATTGCTTCTCTGGAGTATATCCAGCATGAGCTTTCAGGTGAGGGTAACTTTGTTCAGTAATCAAGATAACTTATGAAGATTCTTGTAACAGGTGCAAAAGGCTTTGTCGGTAAAAACCTTTGTGCCGCATTGAATAACATCAAGGATGGAAAAGACAAGACTCGCCCTTCATTGTTAATTGATGAAGTATATGAGTACGATCTCGATTCTACCTTAGAGGAGTTGGACTCCTGGTGTAAGGATTGTGATTTCGTATTCAACCTGGCTGGTGTCAATCGTCCAAAGGATAACTCTGAGTTTATGAGGGGCAACTTTGGCTTTGCCTCTACACTCCTTGATACATTAAAGAAGTATAAGAATACCTGTCCTGTCATGCTCTCCAGCTCACAGCAGGCTTCCCTGACCGGACGCTTCGGCAACAGTGAGTATGGTAGAAGCAAGAAAGCAGGTGAGGATTTGTTCCTGGATTATCAGAATGAGACGGGTGCCAAGGTTCTGGTATATCGTTTCCCTAATCTCTTTGGTAAATGGTGCCGTCCTAACTATAATTCAGCTGTCGCAACATTCTGTAACAACATCGCCAACGATTTACCGATTCAGGTAAACGATCCTTCTGTAGAACTGGAATTGCTTTATATTGATGATCTCGTAGCCGAGATGCTTGATGCATTGGAGGAGAAGGAACATCATTGCGAGTTCGAAGGTTTGGAAGTCGTTGCCGGACCTTTGGGCAAGTACTGCTATTGTCCAGTCACGCACAAGGCAACCTTGGGAGAAATCGTAGATTTGATTCATCAGTTTGCTAATCAACCAAACACCTTATTGATTCCGGAGATGCCAAATGGCAGTTTCGCCAAGAAACTCTATTCCACCTATCTCAGTTATCTTCCAAAGGAAAAGGCTATCTTTGACTTGAAGATGAATGTAGATCAGCGTGGTTCCTTCACCGAGTTGGTTCATACCTTGAACTGCGGACAGGTGAGTATCAATATCTCTAAGCCGGGTATTACCAAGGGGCAGCATTGGCACAACACCAAGTGGGAACAGTTCATCGTTGTTTCAGGTCATGGTTTGATTCAGCTCCGCAAGGAAGGTACCGATGAGGTGCTTAATTATGAGGTGAGTGGCAATAAAATTCAGAGCGTTATCATGCTTCCTGGATATACACACAACATCATCAATCTTTCTGAAACAGAAGATCTGGTAACCGTGATGTATTGCAATGAAGTCTTTGATAGCAGCAAGCCTGATACATTTTTTGATCCAGTAGAAAAAGATTAATATGGAACAGCAACCAAAATTTGATTATTCAGATATTAAGTGGCAGGAGAATGGCAAGTTGAAGCTTGTCATCGTAGTAGGTACTCGTCCAGAGATTATCCGTCTTGCTGCCGTTATCAACAAGTGCCGCAAGTACTTTGATGTAATTCTGGCACATACCGGTCAGAACTATGACTATAACCTTAATGGTATCTTCTTCAAGGATTTGAAGCTTGCAGAGCCAGAGGTATATATGGATGCCGTGGGTGATGACTTAGGAGCTACATGTGGTAACATCATCAATTGTTCTTACAAGCTCTTTGCCCAGACCAAGCCTGATGGAGTACTCGTATTGGGTGATACCAATTCATGCCTGAGCGTGATTGGAGCCAAGCGCCTTCATATCCCAATCTTCCACATGGAAGCTGGTAACCGATGCAAGGACGAGTGTCTTCCAGAAGAGACCAACCGCCGTATCGTGGATATTATCAGTGATGTGAATATGGCATATTCAGAACATGCCCGTCGTTATTTGGCTGACTGCGGTTTACCTAAGGAGCGTACCTATGTAACAGGTTCCCCTATGGCAGAGGTTCTCCATCAGAATCTGGATGAGATTGAGGCAAGCGATATCCATGAGCGTTTGGGCTTAAAGAAGGGTCATTATATCTTATTGAGTGCCCATCGTGAGGAGAATATCGATACAGAGAAGAACTTTACATCCCTCTTTACTGCAATCAACAAGATGGCAGAGAAGTATGATATGCCTATTCTCTACAGCTGCCATCCACGTAGCCGTAACCGTTTAGCTTCATCAGGCTTCAAATTAGATGAGCGAGTAATCCAGCATGAGCCTCTTGGCTTCCATGATTACAACTGTCTTCAGATGAATGCCTTTGCGGTAGTTTCTGATAGCGGAACCCTTCCAGAGGAGTCTTCTTTCTTCACTAGTGTAGGTCATCCGTTCCCTGCTATCTGCATCCGTACTTCTACTGAGCGTCCGGAGGCTATTGACAAGGGTGATTTCATCATTGCAGGTATTGATGAGAAAAGCCTTCTTCAGGCAGTTGATACTGCTGTAGAACTCAACAAGGATGGTCAGCTTGGTATCCCAGTACCAGACTATGTAGAGGAGAATGTTTCTACCAAAGTAGTAAAGATTATCCAAAGCTATGTAGGAATTGTGAACAAGATGGTTTGGAGAAAATTCTAATGTGGAAAGTGCGTGCACAGGTGGGCTAATTGTCATGGTTCAATACCATCACGCACTACATTTACGAATTATTACATATTTAGATACCATAAGTTTTTTATGAATAAGAAAATCTTAATACATTCTTTGATATTTAGTCCTGATGGAGTGAGTACTGCGTATCTTTATAATGATATTGCGTTGGCTTTTAAACGAGCAGGATATGACGTAGTGGTACTTTCAACCACACCGCATTTTAACATCGTTCCTGAACAGCTTGAGAAACAACCTATGAAATGGGGTATATGGGGGCTTTATAAGAAAAGTCTCTTTGAGGGTATTCCTGTATATCATGTACCGCAGAAAAAATTTAAGAGTACTTTATTGAGATTGATAGGTTTTGTATATTGGCACATTGTATCATTCTTTATTGGCCTCTTTATTAAGAATGTTGCTGTGATCGTGTCTCCTTCACCTCCATTAACAATTGGACGTTTAAATAATTGGTTGGGGAAAATAAAGGGCTGTAAGGTTGTTTACAATGTACAGGAGATATATCCTGATATTCTGAATAAGCCTGAGACAAGTTTTATTCATCGTTATCTCCGGGGTATGGAAAAACGAGTGTATAACAATTCAGCTGCAGTAACTACCATTGATCAGGTTTTCTATGATACTATAGTGGGTCGTTTTGATGATAAGTCTAAACTCCATATCATTCCTAATTTTGTTGATACTGATCTTTATCATGATGGAGTTTCCACAAAGGAGCTTGATAGGAAATTATTCCCGGAAACGGATAGTATAAAGTTACTGTATGCAGGAAATATTGGTTTTGCTCAAGATTGGGAGCCCCTGATTAGATTGGCAGAAAAAACTCGTAATCAAAACATTGAGTATTTCCTCATAGGTATGGGTGTGAAGAAAAAATGGGTAGAAGAGCAGAAAACCCTTTTAGGGTTAGACAAACTTCATATCTTGGATTACCAACCTCGCCATATGATGCCTGCAATTCTTGCTTATAGTGACTTGCAATATATCTTTATGACTCCAGAACAGGAGGGAATGGGCTTCCCATCTAAGGTATATACGATTATGGCCTGTGCTCGTCCTTTATTGGTATGTTCTGGTGATAATACGCCAATTGTCAATTTCCTTAAGCCGGTAGGTTGTGCAAAGTTGGTTACTGACCATGATTTGGAGAGGAAGACAGATGAAATGGCTAAGTGGCTCTCTACTATTACTAGAGCTGATTTGAGACAGATGGGAGTAAAAGGTGAATCTGTCATAAACCAATCCTACACTAAAGAAAAAGTTACAAGGCAATATGTTGAATTAGTCGATTCAATTTTAAAATAAACAATGATTAAAGTTTTGATTGCAGGCGCAGGCTCTTACGTAGGTGAGAGCGTGCGCAAATATATTCTTTCTACATCATCTGATTTCGAGATAGATGCTGTGGATACGATGGGAGATAATTGGAAGAAGGCTGATTACTCTCAATATGATGTGGTATATCATGTGGCTGGTATTGCACATGTAAATGCTGATCCTAAGATGGAACCTTTATATTATAAGGTGAATCGCGACTTGACGATTGCTGTTGCTGAGCATGCGAAAGCTGCAGGAGTGAAGCAGTTTATCTTCATGTCAAGTCAGATTGTTTTCCATGAGAGTCAGTCGTTGAAGAGTGAGGTGCTGACCAAGGATACCAAGGAGAATCCTAATGGTTTCTATGGCGATTCTAAACTCCAGGCAGAGATTGGTCTTCATAAGTTGGAGGATGAGAACTTCAAGGTTTGCATCCTTCGTCCTTGTATGATATATGGTCCGAATGCAAAGGGGAACTTCCCAAGACTTGCCAAGCTTGCAACGAAAGTACCTTTCTTCCCTTGCTGGCATAACAAGCGTTCGATGTTGTATATCGACAACCTTGCAGAGTTTGTGAAGCAGGCAATGCTTAGAGGACTGAGTGGTACTTTCTATCCTCAGAACAAGGAGCAGGCTGATACCGTAGAAATCATTCGCTTCTTTGCGAAGCATGCAGGACATAAGGTATGGATTAGCCATCTCTTCAATCCGTTCGTATGGCTTGGTTCCTTCGTGCTTCAGCCAATCAACAAAATGTTTGCTACCTACTATTATGACCCTGCTATGTCGAAAATGGATTTCGACTACCAGCTGGTCAGCTTTGAGGAAAGCCTGAAGAGGGTAGCGGATAGTCTTTAATATGATGATTGTTTAAATAGACTGTTATGAAGATAAAAAGCATAAAGATAGAAAAATTATATGGTAAGTATGATTTTGACTGGGATTTACGCAGTGATATAAATATCATAGCAGGCGATAATGGCTCATATAAAACTACGCTCTTGAATATCATAGCTAGTTTATGTGAGCCTAAAAGCGTACCAGAAAGTTATATCCTTGAGGGAGCTACTTTGGTAATGACAGAAGATATCTCTGTAAAATTCCGTAGCTTTAGGGATAGTTTGCTCAAATTAAAGAAAGATGCTGCCAACGATGAAATGTTGACGGAATTGGTAACGAAATTTCAGGCAGAAATTGATGAGAAAAATGAAAAAAATCTTTCTGATCTTACTCTAAACGCTAGTGTCATTGCGATAAAGCAAGGTGAGAGTAAGCTATCTGTTGGCAACTTTAAGAAACTTCGTATATTCAATAAAATATCTACATTTGATGTTCCTGCACTGAAAAATGAAATGAGTAGTGTCTTGGATCAACAATTGGAAGTTCTTGAAAGTGAATATGCATATTATTTGTCAGATCTTTCTAAACAGCTTTCTGATCTTATTCACCAAGCAGGAAAAGTTGATATGGAAGATATGAAAAAAATATATGCGCACAATGATATGTTTATTGAGATTGTCAATGAAGCTTTTAAACGTACAAATAAAACTGTTGACACAACGAAAAGTAAATTGCAATTTAAGATAGGGGACGAATTGCTGGAAAGTAATAAGCGTTTATCTTCTGGTGAAAAGCAGTTTATCATCGTTATGCTTACGATTTTGTTGCAGCGTAATCAAGAGAGCATTTTAATCATGGATGAACCTGAAATTTCGATGCACTTGGATTGGCAGAGAAATTTGATTCAGAATATTCAGAAGTTGAACCCAAATTGTCAGATTATATTAGCTACGCATTCTCCTGGTATCATTATGGATGGATGGGAACAACTGGTTACTAATATTTCTGATTTGATTTCTGTAAAAGATTAATTGGTATGAGTGAACTAGGACAGAATTTGACCAGTAGTTGGGTTAGAGCTGCTGGACGATTTGGACATACACCAGAAAAACCTCTTGTTATGTTTTACGTTGAGGGGGATGAGGATGTTCCTTTTTGGAAAGAAATCATCAAGCCTTATCTGGCTAAATATGATATTCAAGTCTGTACAAATAAGGCTGTAAATCCTGACGAGGGAAATGGTAAGACCTTTCTATTGAAAATGTCCGGTTTGGGAACTAATAAAATAGTGGCCGTTGATGCTGATTTCGATTTGCTGATTGACGATTATTCCGAATATACAGAAATGGTTCGAAATCATCCATATGTCATAAACACTACATGGTATTCTTTGGAAAATATTCTAATGCAGAAAGTTAGCTCTGTTTCCTTGTTAAAGAACTTTTCAAGAGTATTTAAAGGCTATTTCGTGAGATATTTGATAGGGGTTTCGAATAAAAGCATAAAGCCCAAAGTTGGTTTCGGAGAAATGTTGCAGAAACTGAACATTCAAAAATTAGCACTTGAAGGTGATTTTTCTGGTATTGTTAATAGTGAAGAAATTGATGTGCAGGATTCTGCTTCTTTTCAAGAAAAATTCGATAAAATGGGGATTACTGATGCAGATTTGTGGAAACTTATGCGTGGACATAATCTATGGAATACGATAGTTAAGCCTGTGGAGGAAAAACTGTTGAACTGTAAAATCCATGAGATCATTCAAGAAAACTTAAAGGAAAGTAATTCTATTGATCGACATAAAGCTATGCAGACGTTAGGTATTAACTGTAGCGTGAAAGAATATCTCGATAGATCCTTTTATTATAATCAACTGGAATCAGTTTCTGCTCCTAGGGAAACACAGAATAAGCTTAATCGTCTTTTTTCTTAAGATTCTATTGTTTGGGTATATTTTAAGTATGGTAACATATATTATTATTTTCGTTCTGCTTTTTATAGCAGAACTTGTTTATTTCCGTATTGCGGATAAGTGTAATATCATTGATAAGCCGAATGAAAGATCATCTCATACTTCTATCGTGTTGAGAGGTGGTGGCATCATCTTCCTGATAGGGGCTTGGGTATGGAGTGGATTCTTCGGATTTCCTTATCCTTGGTTTCTGGCTGGTTTGACATTGATTGCAGGTGTCAGCTTTGTGGATGATATCCGCTCGCTGCCTGACAGTGTGAGATTGGTGGCGCAGTTTGCTTCTGCTGCCCTGGCTTTCTATCAGCTGAATATCTTGCATTGGTCTATGTGGTGGGTGATTATCCTGGCACTCATCGTGTATGTGGGTGCAACGAATGTCATCAACTTTATGGATGGTATCAATGGTATCACTGCAGGTTATTCGCTGGCGGTATTGGTACCATTGGCATTGGTGAATATGAATGAGGAGTATATGGAGCAGAGTTTGGTTGTCTCTACCATCCTTGCTTCATTGGTATTCTGCATCTTCAACTTCCGCCCAAAGGGTAAGGCAAGGTGCTTTGCTGGTGATGTAGGTTCTATAGGTATCGCTTTTATAATGTTGTTCCTCCTGGGCAACGTCATCATCAAGACTCAGGATGTTACCTGGCTTATCTTCCTGTTGGTATATGGTGTGGATGGCTGTCTGACGATTGTTCATCGCATTATGTTGCATGAAAATCTGGGTGAGGCTCATCGCAAGCATGCTTATCAGTTGATGGCAAATGAGTTGAAGATTGGACACGTGAAGGTTTCTTCCTTGTATATGGCGATGCAGTTGGTGATTTCATTGGGATTTATCTATCTGTGTCCTGATAATGTAGCGTGCCACTGGATGTATCTTGTGGGCGCATTGCTTGTGTTGTCACTTGCTTATGTGCTTTTCAAGAAGAAGTATTATCATCTTCACGAGGAGTATCTTGCTTCTCTTAAGAAATAAGAATCATGAATATATTGGAAATAAACAAAGATTTCTTGGATTCTCTTTTTGCCAAGGCAAAGGAGAATCCTCGCTTGCGCCAGAACTATGATCTTCGTACAAGCGCAGAGGATCAAAGCCAGAGAATGCTCAATGCTCTGCTGCCTGGTACTGAAGTGGCGATACATCGTCATCCGAATTCATCAGAGAGTGTCATCTGTCTTTGTGGCAGAATGGATGAAGTGATATACGAGGAGGTGGTATCGTATCTTCAGAATGGTGGGGATACCGTAAGAAAGGTTTCTTATCAAGAGATTGAGAGAATCCATCTTAATCCGAAGAATGGGGTGTATGCATGCCAAGTGCCTAAAGGGGCATGGCATAAGGTAGAGGTTTATGAACCTAGCGTCATCTTTGAAGCGAAAGATGGGGCGTATGGGGAGGATGGGAGCGAGGCTGCCAGGTTTTAAAGGGATTCTTTAAGAAATCTTCTTTGGAAAATCATCCCGTCCTTCTTTAGCCAAAAGGAGTTTTTTCGAAAACCTACCCGTCCTTCCTTACCCTTAAGGAAGGCTCCACCTTTCTTACCAAGCCTCTCTTCAATAGTCTTTACGCCCCCTTCGGTTCCCCCAGTTCTGGGGGACAGAAATCCTCAGGGACGAGAGGATGTAACCGCCCTACAGTGCTGTATTTGCCCCACCTGTCCCTCCCCAACGGGAGGGTCCTTAACCCACTCCCAAGCCCTCGCCCTTTCCAAAAGGGCAAGGGATGTAACCGCCCTCCGGTGCTCGGAACCGCTTCGCTCTAAGGTTGGCGGGGCATCAAAGCCCTCGCCAGGTTTTTGCGGGATGGGACCGCCTGGGGACTGCAGTTTACAATTTATAATATACAATTAATAGTTTGCTGTTTATAGCTTACTGTTGATTTGGAGGTAATTTGCTGATAATTTGCAGATTTCTTTCAATTTTCTTGGTGGTTTCGTAGAAAAAGCGTAACTTTGCGACATTATTAAACGTTTAAAATGAAAGGTTATGGCATTAGAAATAAGAAGTATTCCTG
>OLIL01000298.1_pt1 | contig 33945 bp, 31 predicted proteins | sample 1609701 | NCBI WGS metagenome assembly OLIL01 (sample SAMEA4350146, study PRJEB24818) | metagenome | biome: human; feature: gut; material: faeces | place: Denmark | collected 2013-09
ACAACTATTATATTTTGATTTATTATTCTGTAAAACAGTTAGTTACAAAAATATTCTTTGAAAAGGGTAACGGTTTAGCAACGTGCTATCTACCTTTATACTTTTTCATTTGCATCGTTTCAAATAACTCATTACAAAGGTAATACTTAATTTTTTAATATAAATACTTCTTTGTTTAATTATTCATTTTATGACTTTTGAATATAGACGGTCGCTCTTTAAAATGTTTTTGGAAGAACTTGTTAAAAGCACTTTGAGAATCAAATCCTAACAAAAACGCTATCTCAACAAATGAAACATTTTCCTTTATATATCTTTCTGATAACTCAATACGAACATTGTTTAGTATTTCTCGAAATGAAGTGTTCTCGTTTCGTAGTCTTCGCTGTAACGTTCTCTCACCTAAGTTTAATTTTCGAGCAACAGTCTTTATATCAACATCAATGGATGGAAGGCATTGCAAAAGATATTTTATGATAAGGCTGGTCGTGAAGAGGATGTCCCCGCGTATAGGGCGTGCACGTACCTCGTGTTCGATGCCAGTACTGGGAAATTTGTATTCTAATTTGAATTGATAAAATCTTTGAGTATGAAATATTTAATTTTATTGCTGTTGGCTGTCCTTTGTCCCTCCTGCGGGAATGATATCCCCTGTGGGGATACCATGACAAAGGCGATCGGCTCCCCGGATTCCATACCGGACCCGGAAGGTGGAGCGTCTATCACGATCACGATCGATACCACGTGGAATGAGCATGTCGTGACGGTATATTTCCCTATAGATTAAAGGACATTTAGGGGGGGAGAAAAAAGTCCTTGTATATATTCAAAAGAAGAAAAGAAAATGAAAGGATTTGAGGAGGTTTTTATCGTCGCGTGGATAGTCTTCGGGCTGTACATGCTGGTGTTCATGGTCGTAGGCGCTGACCTGTGGAGTGGCGTGAGGAAGGCAAAGCGAAGGGGTGAGGTGAGATCGAGCTACGGTTTCAAGCGGACGGTTGACAAGCTGGCAAGGTATTACAACCTGCTCATAGCGTTGACTGTAGTTGACTGCATGCAGATGGGAGGTGTTTGGTACCTTGATGGCTACTACGGCTATCATATCCCGATCTTCCCTGTCATAACATTGATCGGCGCGATAGGGCTGGGCTGTATCGAGGTAAAAAGCATCTTTGAGAAAGCCGAGGACAAGGTAAGAAGCGATTACCAGCAAGTGTTGATGCTGGCCGGAGAGATCACCAAGTACCGGACTGATCCGGAGGAGATAGCGAAAGCGGTTGTTGATTATATAAATAAGGGGAGTGGAAAATGAGAAATAATAGTCTGCCCAGAGGGTTGAGAAACAACAACCCCGGGAACATCAGAAAGAATAGCGATGTCTTCCAAGGCGAGAAGACAAGCTCAGACAAAGAGTTCAAGCAATTTAAATCGATGGCATACGGTTACAGGGCGATCTTCAAGATCCTGTCTAACTATTACCGGAACTATAAGCTGGATACGATCCGTAAGATGATAGGAAGATGGGCACCGGAAAACGAGAATAATACGAAGGCTTACATTAAGGCCGTGTCCGATTACGCCGGTATCCCTGCCGATGATCCGATCAATGTAAATGATCGTGAGCAAATGATCCGGATTGTGGCCGGGATGAGCAAGGTGGAGAATGGGAGAGAGGCTGATATGTCGGATGTTATTGCGGGGTGGAATTTATTATGAGAACGGGAATGATTTGCGGGGTGCTGGCGATAGCCGGTATCCTCTCCTTGTTCGGGTGTCGAACCAAGATACAGCCTGTCGCTATCGAGAGCCGTACCGACTCGATCTATATAGATAAGCTGGTGCCTTACCCTATGCCAGCCGACAGTGCTTCGATCCGTGCGCTGATGGAGTGTGATGAGAACGGCAAGGTTGTTCTCCGGTGGTTGGATATAGCGAACACGAAGAACGTGGAACTCATGTTCAAGCTGGATAGCCTCGGTAACGTGATCGCCAACATGAGGGTTCTCCGGGATACGTTATATCTCCCGTCAAAAGAGACCTATGTGGATCGGAAGGTAGAGGTTCCGATCCCGGTGGAGAGAGAATTATCCCGTTGGGAGAAAATAAAGATTGAGGTAGGAGGGTGGGCTATAGGCTTGTTATCTGGACTGGCCGTGGTTGGTATTGGTTATGTCGCAAGATGGTTGCTACGAAAGAGAAGATCGTAGTTTAATATTGGTATTAGTGTTTTTGGTTTTCAGCCGCTCTGCCTGTGAAGGTTGGGCGGCTTGATTCTTTTTAAACGATCGTTCTTGTCATTCATATGAAATATTCGTTATTCAAATAATGAATTATCTTTCTTACCTTCTCTCCCTGTACATTTGTACCGTAAGCTTACAGAGATAGTTAATTTATAGGCGGGTTCCGAAAAGCCTTTGAGAGAGTAGGATAAAATAATTATTATAAATATGAGTAATGCTCCAAAAACTTACACAATTAATGCGCCGAGAGCTTTAGGAGGTGTGCTTGCTGTTCAAACAGCATGGGATATTATAAAAGTAGATGGTGAAACTTTTCGTTATTTAGGGGATTCTAATAATGATTCTTCTATACAGTCATTTGAAATTACATCTTTAAGGAGTAGCAATGCCCTTGAAGCTGCAATGAATCATCAGCTTAACACGCATAGTGTCGTTATTTCTTAACTCAACTAGATAGGATTAATGGAAATATAAATTAGTCAACCTATCTTTTACATGGGGCTGTCCAAAAAGTTGGGTAGCCCCTTTTGATATTGTTTATTTCGGTAAAAAGTAGTAGCTTACCGTTACAAAAAAAACTCATAGCAATAACTAAGGTAGTATTTAAAAAGTTAACTTCCAATCAAAATGTACTTTTTCGGGTTAGTTTATTGGAAAAGATAGCTCCGAATCATCCCATTCGTAGTGTAAATAGTATATTCAGAACTGAAAACTGAGATTGACAAGATGCTGCATGGCAGGGACCAACATGACCATGCACAATACATCTATAAATAGCTTGAACGATGAGTTTAGAATTCCATTTAGCATGTTTCTCAGTGGCTATAAATATAATGAAATAGCAGATAAGCTTTGTGTCCCGTTAGGTACAGCGAAGAGTCGTATGTTTTTTTGTGCGAATGGAATTACAGAAAATTTTAAAGATTGATAGTGACCCCTCCCCAAGGAATTGAGGAGGAGTGATAATACTTGATGATGTAAATTGATCTCTCTATCTTCGATGGTTAAGATGTTTTTTGTTTTACAAATGTTTTACAAATAAAAATATCTATATTTGTATCGTTTTCTAGATAAGCCAATTAACTTATATAATAAATATATGTTACATTGTTGTTAAGATCGCTCATATAACATTTCTGCCGCAGGATATGTGTTAGTATAATAGATCATTAGGGATGCTACTTCCTATAATAATTATAATCCGTGACAAAACCCTCGCAAAGCCAGTTGGCCAAGGCTTGCCGATTGTTGCTGAGGATGATCCGTTGTTGGTCGTATTGGTTTTGTATGTTGCCCAATTCGACGAATACGGAGGTCGGGGTCGTGTGACGTAATACATATAAGTTACGATCGTCTACCGTGCCCGAGAATCCCCGGCCCGGCTGGTGGCGGTTGTATTTGCGCGAGAAAGTGGATTTCATCGTTTTAGCCAAGCGCTTGCTCGCTTGATCCTTGGGCTTATGATAGAAAAAGACATCGGTCCTTTGATGCCGGCTCCGGCTGTCCACATGGATGAATATCGCTCTCTTATAAGTTTCTTTATCTTTCCGGCTCAAGCTGTTTATCTTGGCGCAACGCTGATCCAGACGGCTTACTTGGCTGAGGGGGATCGGACTACCCATACAAGTTTCCCGTTTGCTGTTATTGAGAAATTGCTGGTCACGTATTCCGTCCTTTGCGTCTTGGATGATAATATATACCTTTGCGCCTCGCGTTAAAAGATTGCGTGCCAGACGTAGCATGATGTCGTAAGCGTATTCATCCTCATGCAATTCATGGGAGCCCATTTTACCGATCGCCCCGGGGTCTGGACCGCCATGACCGCTGACCAGATAAAAGCAAGCTCCCTTTAAATCGGAAGAGGTTACTTTGTAACTGGCTAGCGACTTGCCGAATAGGGGCTGATAATTCTTCTTCTGAGGGGCGGAGGCGAGCGGAGGCAAGGTATATTTTACGCCCATGCGCAGAGTGTTATTTTTACCCAACTTCCCTTTATTAAGCTCGATAAACTCTTTCTGATACGTCCCGCCGGTACGGTTGAAGCGTTTGAGAAAAAGAGTGATGCCCTCTCCGTTTTTCGGATACGCCTTTTCTTGGGCAGTCAAGGAACCTGTATATACGAGAGCGATAATAAAGAAGAAAATACGGATACTATGTTTCACAGACATCTTAAAAATTGATTCTACGCCGTAAAGATAATTAAATCAACCTATAGTCAAAAACGATAATTTATAAAAAGAATCAATCAACCCATAAATGAGAGGGAGGATATCCTATTATAAATTTCTTTGGTTAATTGAATATCATAGGACGCGTCGTGCAATTTCGCAGAATCTATTTGTATGCCTAAAGCCCTTGCCACCGTTTCCTGCTTGAAATCTGTCATCTCATGCCGTTTGCGCATCAAATGCTGGGTAGACAATACCATTACGTCGATCGAGTTCACCCAGAACCATGAGTAGAAATAATTATCTCCGTTCTGTACGAAGAAGGCTTTCAAGAAGTGATTATCGAAAGAGGCGTTGTTGTATCCAACGAGGAAGAACTTGTCTTTTTTATCAAATTTGTCCACGTATTTGGACAGCATGTTCACAAATTTAACGTACACCTCTCGCATGGGAGGATAAGCTTGTATCTGTTCCTTGGACACGTTACAAATGCGAAGCGCTTCTTCCTCTATCTCACATTGGGGATGTGGGCAGACATTGAAATTAAAAGATTCCTTCGTAACCCCATCAATTACGATCTCCCCACTTATTTGGTGGACGCCATTTCTCCAGTATTTTATGCCGGTAGTCTCTAAATCAAAAAAAAGTAGTTTCATAAATGCTTTTTGGTATAGGATGCAAAAGTAAGTTTTTTTATTCTTAAATGAGAGGATCTATAAGGTTTTCTCCGTTTATTTTATTATCTTTGCGAAAGTTTGAGTCTAGAATCATTATCGACATAGTTCTTCTTTTTATATTATTATTAAGCGGATCTCTCCTTTAATCATCAATTCTCACGCTAAGTTAGTATAAACAACGCTTCACGGAACGTGAGGCCCTAGTATAAATTAAAATCGACTGTATGGCAAAATACGCATCATTTGGTAAACGTGAAAACGAGAAAAAGAAACAAGCCCGCCGAGTAGAGAAACAGAATAGGAAAGAGGAAAGAAAATCGTCCGGCAAGGCGACTAGCTTTGAGGATATGATCGCTTATGTGGATGAAAATGGGATGATCACCTCTGTCCCTCCCGAACTTCGTCAAAAAGAAGAGATAAATCAGGAAGATATCTTGATCTCGACTCCTAAGAAAGAGGATGTGGCTCCCGTTATCTTAAGGGGCAGGGTAGACTATTTTAATGAGGCAAAAGGGTTCGGGTTTATCCGTGACTTGTCGGGGACGGAAAAGTATTTCTTTCACGTGAACAATGTTGTGGATGATATCTCCGTGAACGATATCGTGACGTTCGACCTTGAACGTGGCGACAGAGGCTTAAGTGCCGTGAATGTTTGTCTTGAAAATAAATAATAATACTTACCTTTGCGGCCGAAACAATTAATAAAAATATAATATGTCTGTCGCAAAAGTAGATGATAATAGAAAGGTGACCACACATCGCCTGATAGAGATGAAGCAGCGTGGCGAGAAAATATCCATGCTTACCGCCTATGATTATTCGATGGCGAAATTGATCGATCAAGCAGGAATGGATGTGATCTTGGTGGGAGACTCCGCTTCTAACGTAATGGCTGGAAACGTGACCACTTTGCCGATTACGCTCGACCAGATGATTTACCATGGTAAATCGGTCATGAAAGCGGTGAATCGTGCGCTGGTGGTGGTAGACCTGCCTTTCGGTACGTACCAAGGAAACTCTAAAGAAGCCTTGGCCTCCGCTATCCGGGTGATGAAAGAGACGCATGCCGATTGTATCAAGTTGGAAGGCGGGGCTGAGGTTCGGGAATCTATCGAACGTATCTTGTGTGCCGGTATTCCAATTATGGGACATTTAGGATTGACGCCGCAATCGATCAATAAATTCGGTACGTATACGGTACGTGCCCGTGAAGAGGCCGAGGCTAAGAAACTGATCGAGGATGCCCATTTGCTAGAGGAGATAGGTTGTTTCGCCTTGGTGTTGGAAAAGATCCCGGCGGAGTTGGCGGCTCGTGTCGCTTCGGAGCTTACGATCCCGGTTATCGGCATTGGCGCCGGTGGAGGCGTAGATGGTCAAGTGTTGGTTATGCATGATATGCTCGGTATCAATCAAGGCTTTTCTCCCCGTTTCTTACGTCGCTACGCTAATTTAGGGGAGGAGATTACCCGTGCCGTACAAGCGTACATCGAGGACGTGAAATCTCAAGACTTCCCGAACGAGAAGGAGCAATATTGATTTTTAAATCTACCAAAGCATGATATTTACCGATGCTCCGAGCGTCAAGGTCTGTAAGGTCTTATGATGCTCGAAGCGATCGGTTTCTTTTTGGGGGTTGGCTATGTATGATACGAATCGTGAGGGGATAAAAGTATAATCGAGAAATACCCGCACATTTAGATTAGGATGCAATATGTATGAGAAAGAGGCGTTTGTGCTATATCCTATATTAAACGCTTTATTCGTGTTTACGATCTCTTTCTCAATCGTTTCCGGTTTGCCTTCCTCCACGCCCAATGCTGATATTCGGGAGGCTGGGCTGTAATTACATCCGATTAGCAGTTTCGTGCCCAAGAGAAATCGATTGGTCACCGGATACGATAGGTAGGAGCCGATGTATCCGCCGATCATGTCGAGAGGATCGGATTTTAGGGCGTTCACTTGATAGGTCGTACCGGGAACTGTCGGATTCGCCAAGGGTTTCGTAAGGGATAAAGGCATGCTTGTCGCCGAGATGCGTCCGCCGAAGCCTATATAACGATTCATGAACCAAGCGCCTTCAAATCCGGCCGTACTTCCCGGCGATGCTTTTAATCGCACATCCGGAGCCAGATTAAACTTTGTCGGCATCAAGCTAAACCCCATATAGATTCCGAAAAAAGAGGGATTTCGCTGGTATTTGAATGTCTCGAATCCCAGATAGCTATGGGTGATACCTTTGTCCTTGAAGATCAGATCCGTTAGAAAATATCCGACCTCGGTCGATAAGATCCCGATTCCGGCACCAACCATTACATCCGATAGCCAGTGCTTGTTATTGAGCATACGGGATACGGCCGTGGCGGTCGCTACCGTATAGCCTCCTATACTATACCAAGGGCTACGGGTCGTCCCGTATTCTTTATGCAACATGGTGGCGACCATAAATGCCATGGCCGTGTGCCCGGAAGGGAAAGAATGATTGTTCGAACCATCCGGACGGGTGACATTTGCCGTATGTTTCACCGTATTGATGGTTGCTCCCATGATACTGGCGGTGATGGCTTCGGATACGAGCATTCGGGACCAAGAGCTTCTTCCTTGTACACCGCCTATTTTTAAGCCAAGCATCGCTACGGCAGGTAGATATTGCAGGTAATCGTCGTAATGGTATCGGAAATTTGGAATATATGTATTGCGCAAACTCTGAAAATGATCGTCCTCATTTTTGATAATCAAACCGCTAACGATCAACGGTACCCCGATATAGGTCATTTGGAAAACATTGCTGGTAATTATCTTGTCGGTTTGTCTTTGGATTCTTCCCCAAGTAGATAAAGGCACTAGACTGGAACTGTCGTTCCGGTGGGTAAAAGTGCTTGTTTGGGAAAAAGTCGTGCCCTGAAACATTGATATGCAACAAATACTATATAATATGGTTAATCTTGTTTTCACTAACTACTTATTCTTTTTGTTTCAGGCAGCGAATATAATAGGATCGATTTATAGTATAACAAGAATTTATGTTATTTCTATGTTACATTTACGAGTTGGTTTCATATCTTTGTTTCCCAGATATATTAGAAACAGAATACATGAGATCTCATTTGCTAATAGGTGCCGCTTCGTCGGGAAGCGGGAAGACTACTTTTACCTTAGGATTGCTTCGTGCCTTGAGAAATCGTTCTTTACGGGTGCAGCCTTTTAAGTGTGGGCCGGATTATATAGATACTCGTCATCATAAAAAGGCGGCTGGTTGCGCTTCCGTGAATTTGGATGGTTTCATGATGTCGGAAGGGCATATCAAGGATTTATATGCCCGGTATACCTCGAATGCGGATGTAGCCGTGACCGAAGGGGTGATGGGGCTGTTCGATGGCTACGATGCCATGCGAGGGAGTAGTGCGGAGATCTCCGGTTTATTGCGGATACCGATCGTATTGGTGGTGAACGCTAAAAGTACGGCTTATTCGGTAGCTCCCTTGCTTTATGGCTTCCGGAATTTTCGGAAAGATCTGAATGTCGTGGGGGCGGTATTTAATTTCGTGGCGTCGGAGAGTCATTATTCTTTCTTGAGACAAGCGTGTGAGGATGCGGGTGTGGAAGCGTTAGGCTATCTACCGAAGTGTGCGGATGTAGAGATCCCGAGCCGGCATTTGGGGTTGTCGTTGGATGAGGATTTTTGCTTTGAGGAGTTTGCAGACCGGGTTGCTTGCTTGGTGGAGGAGTATGTGGATATAGACCGCCTGTTGGCAATCACGGCTTTGCCAGAGCGACAGCCAGTTCCTCGGGTTAAGGAAGTCATGAGGACTGTTTCAAAGGCAAACTTAAATATAGCCATCGCCCGTGATCCCGCTTTTAATTTCTCATATGAGGAAAATATACATTTCTTATCTACTCTAGGCAAGATTACCTATTTCAGTCCATTGAGGGATGATTGTTTACCGGAGGCCGATTTTGTCTATTTGCCGGGTGGATATCCCGAGTTATATTTATCGGAGTTGAGCATGAATTCCGGGATGCGTGAATCGATTCATTCCTTTGTGGAAGTGGGGGGCAAGTTGCTGGCGGAATGTGGGGGGATGATGTATCTCTGTAAAGAGATTATCGGTACGGATGGGAATGCCTATCCAATGGCCGGTGTATTACCGCAATCCGCCACGATGGAGAACATGAAGTTACGTTTAGGGTATCGGACTTTATGCTATAAGAATGATGTCCTACGAGGGCATGAGTTCCATTATTCCCGGATCGTGCCTATGGAAAGCCCGCTGCCTTCGGTAGCGAAAGCCTTTACGGCGAAAGGAGGTCAAACGGATACCCCGCTATATCGCTACAAGAACGTATTGGCGGGGTACACGCATTTATATTGGGGAGATCCCTGTCGGAACGATTGGTTTATTGATTTTCTGTATGGGGAAGCCCCAGATTGTTCTCGATAAACATTTTCAATATATTGATGGCGATCTGGTTGCTTCCTCCTTCGGGTATAATTAGGTCGGCATATCGTTTGCTAGGCTCTATAAATTGCAGGTGCATAGGCTTTAGTACCCGGGTATAGCGTTCCATTACCGCTTCCGCCGTGCGTCCTCTCTCGATCATATCCCGTTGGATCACACGGATAAGACGTTCGTCCGAATCTGTATCGACAAATACTTTCAAGTCCATCAAGTCTCGTAATTGAGGGTCGCATAAAGCGAGGATCCCTTCGATGATGACAACATCACGAGGCTCGATATGAATGGTCTCGGGCAATCGGCAGCAGGTAAGATAAGAATAAGTCGGCTGCTCGATGCATTTCCCCTCTTTCAGCAAGGTGACTTGCTCTGAGAGGAGCGGCCAATCAAATGCGTCGGGATGGTCGAAATTAATATATTGACGTTTCTCTACTGGCACATGGCTGTTATCTTTGTAATAAGAATCTTGAGGGAGTAATACGACCTCGCCGGGAGGTAAACTTTCTATGATCTTTTTTACCACTGTAGTTTTCCCGGAACCAGTCCCGCCCGCTATACCTATAATTAGCATGATTTCTTATATTAATCCATATTTATGTTTATAAATGCAAAGGTACTAAATATTTATAGTGGTAGTATTTCGCTGTTAATAGAAAAAACGAGATAAAAAGAGCTGAATTCTATGTTGTATAGCATGTTTATCTTAAATAAGGTTAATGGATGAGCTTTTCTTGTTGGAAAATTATGCTGCATAACATAAAGTCTCTATATTTGCACTGTGTTTTTCATGGTATTAGATTTAAGGTTAACAATGAGATTGGCTGTCCGTGACGGATGGCCTTTTCTTTTATAGTAGGTCACCTCAACAATAATGATCGTTAGATGCGTTCCCCATTGTATTCATGATTTATTACTGTAGAACCTTCCTGTTGGATAAAGGTATTATCGGAAGTAGCTTGTACGCCTGTATCCAAAGATCTTTTCACGGATGTGAAATGATCTTTTCACAAGGGTGAAACGATCGTATCACGAGCGTGAAAAGATCTCTTCACATCCGTGAAAAGATCAGATCGTCCGGAGCTTGGCTATACTATCCACCGTTCTTATCCCGTGAGTGGGATTACTTGCGGCACAGATCTTCAATTGATTGTTACGATATCACGAGTCCATCCCCTTTATTTACTAAAGATGGGAATCAGATAGGTTAGTTTCGCGGATATTATTTGGCTGGAAGATTTAGAGAAAGTGTCTCCTTTACGGCTATTGAACATATCGCCCAGCGCATAGTAATAACGACCTTCCAACAGGAAAGAGCCTATTCCGGTGCGGAGCTCGATTCCCGGTCCGCCGCAAAGCCCCCAATCGAACTTCTTTTGGACTTCCAATGTATGTTGTTTGTCCGGACGGTTCGCGTTCGGGTTCTCGCCATTAAGGTTCGACTCCGTGCTTTCGCTCAGCGCATAACCGATTTTAGGCCCTAGATTGACGAATACACGCACTCGCTTGCTTCCGAAATGGATGTGCGTCAAGAACGGAAGCTCCATATAGTTTACCGTACGGCTATATTTATATTGAGGTTTCTCCTCAAACTTCTCTTCCCATCCATGTTGGGTAAAGTTCAATTCCGCCTGTATGCCTAAATTGGGTTCCGTATTCCAACGTATCGTCGCTCCCCCGTTAAATCCAAGTTTCATCTTCGTAGGGACTTTTGGGGCAAAACTTACGCTAGAGAAATTTAATCCGAAGGACGCTCCAACCGCAAGCTCTTGCTTAAAAGTACTTTTCTGCGCATGGCAAATCGATAAGCTTGCCATGCACAGAAATATCGCTACAAATATCTTTTTCGTCATCATATCAATTATCTTACCTCACTGCGGGTTACCGTATAATCATTCTTGTAATGTACAATAAACAAGTTCGTATTGATAAAACCGCCCCAATTATTTACTCTATGGAAATCGAATCCGGTCTGGATGCTCTTATAATGGATCTTGTCTAAATTATTCTCGAAGTTCGAGCCATATTTATTGATGGCGCCTAGGAAATACATACCCGTGTCAAAGCCTAGGATTCCATATTTCGGGAATGTGTTGATTAAATTCTTGCTATACCAGTTTTTATAATCGGAATAAAAGCTATGGACTTCCGGAGATAAGTTGTCCGCATAAAAATTACTATAGATATAGGTGTTCAATGCGTAGAAGTCCTCCAGACACTCTCTTGTATAGGTCTGCCATTCCGGATAACCGAATAGGTTGACCATATAAGGCTCTTTCTCCTCCTCTTTCAACTCGGAAAGCATACGGAGCGGTGCCTTGATCTTATTCACCGCATCTAAGGAGGCGGAGGTTGGCAATACCACATTCCGCTTGTCCCTTACCATGGCTGCCTCTATATCCGTGGCGAAAGTATCCCCTTTATAAGTTACTTCCTTGAACGGGATATCGCGTTGCTGCATCTCCGTCTTGAAGGCTTTGATAAATTCCGGCTTTTCTTCTTTATCCTTTATATTGACAAGTATGATATTGTAATCCGAGAATAAATCGCATCCGGCTTGTGCCGCCTTGGAGTATAAATAGGAATGAGGTGTGTTTACTTGATAAACATTTGCGTTTGACAAGACATCATCATTCTTGGAGGTGAAAGGGATCACGTATTTGATATTATGCTTTTGGGCAAAATCAGCGATCAATCCGATTTGGTCGTTCTGTACGGCGCCAATGATCAAATTAGCGTTTGATAACGCATCTTCTTTCAATATCTCCTTGACTTTCTTCGTACCGTTTCCAGTATCATATACCGATAGCTCGATAGAGGTTCCCATATTTCGCAAGCTGTCGACCGCCAATAGCAATCCCTCGTAATATTCCACGAAACGGGAGGTTGCGGATGATTGCGTTGTCTCGTTCGTCATGAACGGCAACAATAAGGCGACTTGGATACGGTTCACCTTCTTTATATCTTTAGGAGTAGAGAGGAGGGCGTTCACCTCACGCTCTTCCGGCTGTCTTATGTTTTGGGTGATCACTTCTTCACTGGCTACCGGTATCTTGATAACCATGCCCGCTTTTACTCCGTTTTTCAGCTCGGGGTTGAGTCTTAAAAGCTCCACGCTGGAAATATCGAACTTTCGGCAGATACGGTACATGGTCTCTTTTTTCTGTATGGTATATTCCATTTCCTTCTGTACGGTCTTTTTTTCCGTAGTAGGCAAGGTTTCCAGTCGTGTCGGCGGGATCCGGATATTCTTGCCAATCGTAAAGGTCGATGTGGAGAGACCCGGATTGGCGGCGATAATATCCGTGGCGGGCACTGAATATTTAATGGATAAAGAGTACAAGGTCTCTTTCGGCTGGATCGTATGGTATGTATAGTTATCTGCTTTGCCGGAAGGTGCGATAGCGGAGTCCTTCTGCGGGATTCTTAACGTAGAACCGGCCTTGATCCCTTCTTTACTTTCCGGATTCAACCGATAAATATCCTCTACGCTTACGCCATACATGGTCGCTATGGCGTATACGGTTTGTCCGCGTTCGATGGTATGATAAAATATATCGCTCCCTTGTTCGTTAGTAAAAATAACTTGCTTATTATTCTTTTGGGAATAAACGGTTACGCTCGATAAACTTAAAAAGAACGTCAATGCGTATATACTAATCTTGTTCATTTGCTGTTCGGAGTATTTTGTGACAAAGATAGTGAATTTTGCTTATCATGCTACGTATGTCCTTTTATTTCCCTAATTTTGGAACCGTAATTTTTAGACTATATATGCTAAAGAAGGAATTAAGAAAGATACTGTTATCGCTAAGTTTTGTGTTTGTAGTGGCTGTCTCGTATGCTCAATATGTGGTCACGGGAGGAAGTGGTAGCCCGATGAAAGCATCGCAGAGTTCCGGCGATTCCGCCGAGCGGCTTGAGGTCTACTTGGTGTATGGAATGGATAATGTGACGATTAGTTATACTTCATCCTCTTCTTCTTCGCATCAATGGTACCGTTATAAAACCAAACGATTGGAGGCTGAGAAAGTCGCTTCCACCCAAAATGGAACTACTTCCACCATTCGGAATGTAGAGGAGGGATATGGCTATTTTGTCGAGGAAGGAGCCGTATCTCGTTACGTCTGGATCGTTGATTACAGCAAATACACCTTAAACATATCCAACCTGCATGTCTCCGATAATAGCGATCCATGTAGCGGATTGGTCTTGGCTGGGACAGGTACGATCCAACCTATTTATTATTATTGGCCGAATACGGGAACAAGACGTGAACTGTCTCGCCAATTTGATGTTATTTATAATACATTGGAATATAATTCGGATAAAAAAGAATATACCTCTAAACAAGAGACGGCGGTCATCGAGGGTAATTTGTTCGGTAAATCCATTCCCGCTCCTTGGTGTGATACGGAGATCTGTGTGAAAGGCGATTATTTCGCTCGTCATTTTGGAAAGGAGGTTACGCTTTGTATCGATGAATATCAGGCCGCTGCGGTAGATGCTCATATAGACACGTTGCTGATTGAGCAAGAGGCCCCGAATATGAATACGACGAAGAGCGGTTATTGCGCTCCCGCCACTGTTCAATTCTCGGCTATCGCGAATACGCCGACAGCCGCCCTGTTTAATTGGAAAATCTATCGGCAAGGGGAAGAAGATAATCCGGTTGTTCGTTTTACGGGTGAGGAAGTGGATTATACGTTCAACCAATCCGGGACTTTTATCATCAAGTTGGAAGTAAGCGACCAAAGCACTACTTGCAGCACGGAAGATGAGGTTCAGATTGATATCTCGGAGTCTTATCTGATGATACCGAACACATTCTCCCCGGGTACCACGCCCGGAATTAATGATGAGTTCCGGGTTGCCTATAAGTCGTTGGTGAAATTTAAGGCATGGATATTTAATCGCTGGGGCCTACAGATGTATTACTGGACAGATCCGGCCCAAGGATGGGATGGTAAGAAAGGTGGTAAATACGTTCAGCCGGGTGTGTATTTTTATGTGATAGAAGCCGAAGGTTCCGATGGTATTAAGTACAAGGAAAAAGGCGATATAAACATTCTTAGACCTAAAACAATTCAAGATGAAAATGAGAATATCCAAGAATAATTTAGCTAGTTTTTTATGTGGAGGCGTCGTTTGCTTGACCGCATGTATCTCGATGGGTTCGAATGACGTGGAAAAAGTGATAGAGAGCCGTCCGGTTGTCTCATCCATGACCCTGTCGCCGGATGTTCCGTCCTCGGTTCCTTTTTGTGGGAAACTAATCGATATTACCCGCTATGATATGCGGGAAGCCTATGACCGTGAACTGAGTAGCTTTACTTATTTCCATTCTACGACGATGCTTCTGATCAAGCGGGCGAACCGTTATTTCCCGGTGATCGAGCCGATCTTGAAGGCGAACGGCATTCCCGATGATTTCAAATATCTAGCGGTGATAGAAAGCCATTTGGACCCCCGTGTATCCTCTCCGGCTCGTGCTGTCGGGATGTGGCAATTACTGGAGGGCACGGCAAGGGAGTATGGTTTGACAATCACCCCGACGGTCGATGAGCGTTGCCATGTGGAGAAAGCGACCGGGGCGGCTTGCCGCTATTTGAAGGCCGCCTATAAGAAATATGGAGATTGGGCGGCGGTAGCCGCTTCTTATAATGGCGGCATGGGACGTATATCCGGTGAGCTGGTCAAACAAGATGCGGATTCCTCCTTTGATCTCTGGCTGGTGGAGGAGACTACCCGTTATATTTATCGAATCATGGCGATCAAGCAAATTTTCGAGAATCCGTCGAAGTACGGTTTTGTGCTTCGTGCCCGTGACCTGTATAAGCCGATCTCTACCGTAGACGTGGCTGTAAGCCAAGATATACAGAATCTATCGGCTTTCGCTAAAGAGCATGGGATCACTTATGCGGACTTGAAACGTTTTAATCCTTGGCTCCGTGATCGGAAGTTGGTGACAGGTGGAAAGACCTATAAATTAAGCATTCCTCAAGAAAAGGATATGTATTATAAGACCCCGAATACGGAAGTATACGATTCGGCTTGGGTCGTGTCGGAGAATTGATCCGATTTTTATTGATACAAAAAATAAAGTGTTTCATTTAGATGGTATAACAGCCCATCGTAATGAAACACTTTTTCTATACTACTTCTCGTTTAAACTGATTCAGTCTATTAGTCAACGATCGTCACACGGTGACCGTTGAACACGTTCAATCCGAGTTTATTCATTACATACTTAATAGCAAGCTGTGCCTTTACAGAGTTACCAGCTTGGTCAATAGGAGGAGCGAATGCGGAAATACCGAATTGTCCGGGAAGTACACCCATGACACCACCGCCTACGCCAGTTTTTGCGGGAATACCGGAAGTGTACAACCAATCACCGGTGTGTTCATAAAAACCTACGGTAGAGATCATGGAAGTGATCTTCGGAGATAATTCTGCATCGAATACTTGTTTCTTTGTCACAGGATTGAGACCTAAATTTGCGACCGTAGCGGCAGCGACAGATAGTTGCTTAGCCGTGATACCCAAAGAACATTGACGGGTATACAGATCCAAAGACATATCCGGATCGTCATAAATGCGATTGTAATTCTTTAGCAACCAAGCGATGGAGCGGTTATTGAAGTTTGTTGCGGACTCGGATTTATAGAGTTCGTCGATCAACTGCGGTGCGCTTCCGCACAAATCCGTGATATTGGCTACGATAGCATCCCACTTCTGTTTGGAATCACCGACAGGCTTCACCATACTACAAGCCGTGATAGCGCCGGCATTTACCAATGGGGTAGAAGGATGGTCGTTTTCCAATAAGATAGCGATGATGGAGTTAAATGGCAATCCGGTAGCGTCGGCACCAATCTTCTCCAATAATTCTTTCGCTCCGTATTGGCGCAGTACCAATATAGCGGTGTGTACTTTCGATACGGATTCGATACCGAAACGATATTCGGAATCTCCCACCTCGATGGTTTGTCCGTTTAAAAGGCAAATACTGATTCCGAATAGATTTTTATTGATATTCGCCAGATAAGGAATGTAATCGGCATTCTTACCATCCGTATTTGTCTTGTAAAGATCGTAAGCCTGTTGAGCTACTTCCTTTATTTGGGCGATCGTTATTTTTTTGTCCATATATGAATTGGATTAAAGAAGGCGTGTATGAAAACACTGATAGCCCTTTCATGCACGCCTTGATGAATTTTGTTTTTATTTCTTAGCGTTGCTCATTGCGGTGTGAGTAAATACCTTACCCTTAACCGGAACGTTTTTGTCTTGAGCGATGCGAGTAGGAGTCGGATATTCAAGTTTCTCCAATGCCTCTACAGCGTTCTTGATATCACCTAATAACATATCGGCCATATCACGGCTGAAACCTTGACGAACTACGACACGCATAACCACGTAGTTATCCAGCTTCTTCGGTAGTGTATACGCTGGAACCATCCAACCGCTTTGTTGCAATTTATCTTGCAAATCGTAAAGTGTCCATTTGGCGTTCTTAGCGTAATCCGGTTTCATGTACCAAATAAACAATGGATTCACAACCTCGTTGCTGTAATTAACGAATGGGGCCATCTTACCGATTTCTTGGTGGATGTATTTCGTGATTTCCATACTGTTATATTGGATTTGTTTGTAGCCCTCGAATCCGAGACGAATAAACTGATAGTATTGTCCGAGGATTTGTGCGGCAGGACGAGAGAAGTTCAAACCAACCTGAGTGATATTCGCTCCAAGATAGTTTACGCTGAATGCCATTTCTTCCGGCAAATATTTCTTGTCTTTCCAAACAACCCAACCCAATCCCGGGTAAACCAATCCGAATTTATGTCCGGATGTGCTGATAGAAAGAACCCATTTCAAACGGAAGTCCCATTTTGTCTCCGGGCTTAAGAACGGAAGGATAAAACCACCGCTGGCGGCATCTACGTGGATAGGTATATCATAACCGGTCTTGGCATTGTATGCGTCGAGCGCTTTGTCCAAGGCTTCTACGTCATCGTTCAGTCCTGTCCATGTTACACCTTGGATAGGAACGATACAAATCGTGTTCTCGTCACACATCTTAAGCGCTTCTTCCGGATCAAGTGTCGTCTTGTCTAAAGTCAAGGGAACTTCACGCATTTCGATTTGCCATAGCTGGGCGAATTTCTCCCATACGACTTGGAAGCCAGTAGAGATCACGAAATTAGGCTTGTCAGTTGGTTTACCTTGTGCTTGTCTCTTTTTGCGCCAACGTAACCAAGCGGCTACACCACCTAGCATACAAGCCTCTGAAGAACCGATAGCCAAGGCTCCGGTTTTCCATTTTTCTTGCTCGGGAGAATTCCAAAGACTCGCCATGATATTAATACATTTGGCGTTCATAACAGCGATTCTCGGATACTCTGTTTCGTCAATATAGTTGATGTTGATAGCTTCGTTCATCAATTTTGTTGCGTACTCGTCCATATACGTAGTAACGAATGTAGCTAGGTTCAAGCGAGGCTGTGTTTGTGCGAAAGTCTCGTCTTTAACCATTTGATAAGCGATCTCCGGGGTTGTAGGGCCATCAGGAATCTTATCTACTGGAGAGGGTGTCAACATCACTTCTGAGCCAAAAATCGCTGTTTTGGCATCGCCATTTCTGAAATTTGAGTCTTTCATTTTTCTTTAGTTTTTTTGTTAATAAAATGATTTGAGTCAATGGAATACTGCTTCCACTGAGCGTTTATGCCAAAACAGATTATGGATTGGAATGTTTTTTGGATTTACATTATTTGGGGTTTATTAGCGATACAAGTCCAGTCCTCTTGGAAAGAGCGAAAATGATGAACTTTCACATAAAATGTTTGTTTTGATTAGATAAAAACGTAAAACTAAATCTTTATGAGAATACAGACAGGCCGGGGCACAATTCCCCTTATAACTCTGGTAGGGATATGGTCTATCTCCGCTTTAAATGCATTACCGGGTTTAGCGGTTTCTCCGATATTAGGGAAACTTTCCGTTATTTTTCCTCATTCTACGGAACTGGATATTCAGATGCTTTCCTCTTTGCCATCGTTATTGATAATTCCATTTATTATATTGTCGGGTAAATTAACGGAGAAAGTAAATGAGATACGTCTATTGCAATTAGGCTTGGTGATCTTTGCCCTAAGTGGTATTCTATACTTACTCTCTAATAAGATGTGGCAGTTGATAGCGGTGAGCGCCTTAATGGGAATCGGATCTGGCTTGATCGTACCCTTATCGACCGGTTTGATTTCTCGTTTCTTTATCGGGAAATACCGGACGAAGCAATTTGGTTTAAGTTCTGCTATTACAAATGTAACGTTGGTATTAGCCACGATCTTAACGGGATATCTGGCGGAGGTGAATTGGCATTTACCGTTTGCCGTTTATCTATTGCCCTTGATTTCCATCGTACTTTCCGTATACTTGAAAAGGAGTATGGAGAATGAGCCGGCGATCGTATCGAAATCAGAAGTGAAAGCCCCTGTTGCGGCAGATCCCGTCACGGTTCCGGGTAAATATGGTGTGGATATAAAGCATCTGGTACAAATCATGTGTTTTTATGGATTGGCTACGTATTTAGTGATTATAGTTAGCTTTAACTTACCGTTTTTAATGAAGGAATATAAGTTTACAAGCGGTAATTCCGGATTAATGATTTCATTGTTTTTCTTGGCTATTATGGCTCCCGGTTTTATCTTGAATCAGATCGTTGATTTATTTAAGCAAAAGACAAAATTTGTCAGTCTATTGGCGATCGCTTTAGGGATGGCCTTGATTTTGATATCTCGTACGGAATGGCTAATTGGATTGGGATGTATTTTTATCGGTTTTGGATATGGTGTTATCCAGCCAATCGCTTATGATAAAACGACTCGTACGGCCATTCCTGAGAAAGTTACATTGGCATTAGCTTTCGTGATGGCGATGAATTATTTGGCGATATTACTTTGTCCGTTTATTATCGATTTCTTCCAGTCTATGCTCCATGTCAAGAGCCAGCAATTCGCGTTTATTTTTAATCTCTGTATTGCGCTGGTCGCTACGATCTGGGCTTATGTAAAACGAGACTCGTTCCTTTTCAACGATAAAATATGATTTACGAATATAAAACTAAAAAACGATAGACAGTGAAAAATAAGAAAACAGAAGCTAATATTAGCATGGTGGTCTCAAAAACTTTCAGTGGATTGAATATGAACGCCTTGAAATACTTGCTTCCCTTATGGATGAGCCCGTTGACGGGCGCTTCTTTCCGATGCGTGTTTGCGGCCGTGGCGTTTTGGGTGATCGGCTGGTTTATGAAACCGGAGGTTTCTACGACGAAAGATAAGGTGTGGCTATTCTTACTAGGCGCTATCGGTATCTATGGTTTTATGTTTCTTTATTTAGTGGGGCTTAGTAAGACAACGCCGGTCTCGAGTTCTATTTTCACGAGCTTGCAACCGATCTGGGTATTTTTGATTATGGTATTCTTTTATAAGGAAAAGGCTACTTGGATGAAAATACTCGGTATCTTGATTGGTTTATCCGGGGCCTTGGTTTGCATCTTGACCCAGCAAAGCGACGATTTAGCGGCGGACGCTTTTAATGGAAATATGCTATGTCTGGCTAGCTCCGTGTTTTATGCCGTGTATTTGGTCTTAAGCCAGCGGATCTTACAAAAAGTAGGGACGATGACGATGCTTCGATATACATTCACGGGCGCCGCTTTCTCCAGTCTATTGATTTTGCCGATAGAAGGCTTTCATGCTCCTTTATTCTCGGAGCCATTTCATTGGTGGCCTTTTGCCGTATTGATGTTTGTGCTTATTTTCCCTACGGTAATCAGTTATCTGTTGATTCCTATCGGATTGAAGTATTTGAAAACTACGTTGGTGGCTATTTATGGCTATCTGATCTTGATCGTGGCAACGATTACATCCCTATTGATCGGGCAAGACCGTTTCAGTTGGACACAGACGTTCGCCATTATCTGTATTTGCGCCGGGGTTTATCTGGTTGAGATAGCGGAAGGAAAAGAGAAAAAGACAGTCAAGGTTTGACTTATTAAATATGAACTATTAAATTGTAGCGTTATGGATAAAAAACAAGAAAAGAAAATCTGGAACTCTCAACTTGCGATTGAGAATCCGAAGAATGATAGGATCGCTGTTATTTACTCTGTAAAAGTTAGTAGTGTACGAATCCTAGAGAAACCTCGTAATCCGAAAAGAGGGAAGACCCGTTGACAATCATCATCCCCTATTCTATATATAAATATATGAATAGGGGATGACTGTCTATTTATTCTCCACTTCCATGCTCATGATATAATCGTTCATGAAATAGCCGTTTCCTATATGATGGTCCCGTGTGCCTATTTCCCGTAATCCCATATGTCTGTAGAAGCCTATGGCGGGATTGTAACGGTTTACGTATAATTCTATAGTGAAAGGCCCGGTATGTACCTCCTTCAAATAATTAATACCTTGTTCGATGATAAAACGCCCGATTCCCGTGCCATGCATTTCCGGTAGGGAATAGATCTTTTGAAAATTGTACGTGTTTTCACCTGTTTTCTCTATGGATAAATAGCCTGCCGGCATATCGTCCGCCAATATAATAAAATATTGATGATGTAACTCTTCCATTTGTTTAAGAATGTTATCCGGAGCGTACATCATATCGAACATATAATCCAATTGCTCTTTAGAAAGTATCTTTCCATACGTGTTCTCCCAAATGCGTGAGGCAAGGTCATGAATAAGAGAACGATCATCAATAGTCGCTTTTTTAATCGTAAACATGTTAATTTTGTATTTTGACTCACAAAGATACAAATAGACGAACAAAAATACAATATAGACGAATGTAAATAGAATTTTACTTGACTAGTGTTATTTTTTAGCTTGATTTCACACTTATTTTGATGTTAATCCGCGAAAAATAATAACTTTGTGGGCGTTTACTATTGAAAAATACAATTCAAATACATAATAGGAAATGGATACAAAGATTCAGGAACTAACAGACAAGATCTACAAGGAAGGTGTAGAGAAGGGGAACGAAGAAGCGGGGCGTATAATCGCCGAGGCCAATGCTCAAAAGGATACGATTCTTAAAGATGCGGAAGCGGAAGCGAAACGTATCGTAGCGGCTGCCGAGAAACAAGCTGCCGAGTTGAAGAAGAATACGGAAGCCGAATTGAAATTGTTCGCCACCCAGTCTGTCGAGGCATTAAAGAGCGAGGTGACAAACCTTATCACTGGTGATATCGCTAGTTCGAATGTGAAAGCGGCGTTGATGGATCCCGCCTATATGCAGAAAGTGATCCTTGAGCTTGTGAAAAGCTGGCCCGCTAATGAGTTCTTGACTATCCAAGCTTCTGATTCCGATGGCTTGAAGGCGTATTTTGAGGCCAATGCCAAAGGCTTGCTAGAGAAAGGGTATAAGATCGAGAAGGTAAGCGGAAAGAAAGCGTCTTTCTCTATTATCCCGGCGGATGGGTCTTATAAAGTGACGTTTGGCGAAGACGAGTTCATCGAGTTCTTTAAAGAGTTCTTGCGTCCGCAATTAGTAGAAATGCTGTTCTGATATGAGTAAGTATTACTACTTAATCTCCGGACTTCCTAACATAGCGTTGGATGATAGTAAACTAGCCTATTCGGTCTGTGAGTTCCGGACGGAAATAGAGGATATGCTATCTTCTAAGGATAAAAAGCTGATTGATTTATTTTATTTGAAATATGATAATATAAATCTGCTGGCTCACGCTAAAAGACCGGACTCCGATCCGGATCAAAGAGGAAGAATAACGTATGATGAGTTCAATACTTTATATAAAGCGTTGAAGGATGAGGAAAAAATTCCCAAAAATGATAATCTCCCGCCTTATTTCGTGGACTTTTTTAAACTGTATCTAGCCGAAGAGGCTAAGGACACCAAAAGTGAGAAAGAATATATATCATGGGAAGACCGCTTGGCTGCGTTATATTATGAATATGCCATGAAATGTGGGAATAAGTTCGTGGCCGATTGGTTCGAGCTTAACTTGAATATCAACAATGTTCTTACTGCGATCACTTGCCGTAAATATGGATTTGATAAGGCCAATTATATCGTGGGGCATAATGAGATAGCGGAAAATATCCGTACGTCGAACGCCCGTGATTTCGGCTTGGGCGATTCCGTGGAATATTTGCCCGAGTTACAACGCATCGCCGAAGAGACCGATCTGATCGTTCGTGAGAAGAAAATCGATCTTTTGAAATGGAAATGGCTGGACGATAATACCTTCTTCAAGACGTTCGACATAGAGAGTGTATTCGCTTATTTATTGAAATTGGAGATGATAGAGCGCTGGGTAACCTTGGATAAGGCGAGAGGCGAGAAGACTTTCCGTGAATTGGTAGGCGCCATGAAGATGGGTAGTGAGAATGCGTTGGAAGAATTTAAAAGAAACAATATAAAATAAATTATGGCTACGAAAGGAATTGTAAAAGGAATCGTATCCAACCTAGTAACCGTAGAGGTGGATGGTCCGGTTTCTCAGAATGAGATCTGTTACATTTCTGTCGGAGGCGTGAAGCTGATGTCGGAAGTAATCAAGGTGATAGGTAAGAATGCCTTTGTACAAGTATTTGAGAGCACACGTGGTATGCGTGTCGGCGACGAGGCTGAATTCCAAGGGCATATGTTGGAAGTTACGCTGGGTCCGGGTATGTTGTCCCGCAACTATGACGGTTTGCAGAACGACTTGGACAAGATGGAAGGTGTATTCTTGAAACGTGGCGATTATACGTTTGCGTTGGACAATGATAAGAAGTGGGATTTCAAGCCTCTGGCTAAAGCGGGCGATACCGTGAGCGCCGGTGATTGGCTGGGAGAGGTGGACGAGAATTTCCAACCTCATAAGATTATGGTCCCCTTTAAGTTCGAGGGATCTTATACTGTGAAATCGGTGGTTCCAGCCGGACAATATACCATCAATGATACGATGGCTGTCCTTACGGACGAAAATGGCACGGACGTAAACGTGACGATGATCCAGAAATGGCCGGTAAAGAAAGCCATCACTTGTTATAAGGAAAAGCCCCGTCCATTCAAATTGCTGGAGACGGGCGTTCGTACGATCGATACCGTGAACCCGATCGTTGAGGGTGGTACCGGATTTATCCCCGGTCCGTTCGGTACGGGCAAGACGGTGCTTCAGCACGCTATCTCTAAACAAGCGGAAGCGGATATCGTGATTATCGCTGCCTGCGGTGAGCGTGCGAATGAAGTAGTGGAGGTCTTTACGGAGTTTCCGGAATTGGTAGACCCGCATACGGGACGTAAATTGATGGAACGTACGATCATTATCGCCAATACATCCAACATGCCGGTAGCCGCTCGTGAGGCATCCGTATATACGGCGATGACCATCGCCGAGTATTATCGCAGCATGGGCTTGAAGGTTCTGTTGATGGCCGACTCTACTTCCCGCTGGGCACAGGCTTTGCGTGAGATGTCCAACCGTTTGGAGGAGTTGCCCGGACCGGATGCCTTCCCGATGGACTTGTCCGCTATCGTGGCGAACTTCTACGCTCGTGCGGGATTCGTCCATTTGAAAAACAACGCTACAGGTTCCGTCACTTTCATCGGTACGGTATCGCCGGCCGGTGGTAACTTGAAGGAGCCGGTGACCGAGAATACGAAGAAGGTGGCCCGTTGTTTCTATGCCTTGGAGCAGGAGCGTGCCGACCGTAAACGTTATCCGGCCGTAAACCCGATCGAGAGTTATTCCAAGTATATCGAGTATCCGGAGTTTCAGGAATACATCGCTAAACATATCTCCCCGGAATGGATCGAGAAAGTAAACGAGATCAAGACCCGTATGTTGCGTGGTAAGGAGATTTCCGAGCAAATCAATATCTTGGGTGATGATGGTGTGCCTGTCGAGTATCACGTTACATTCTGGAAGTCCGAGTTGATCGACTTCGTGATCTTGCAACAGGATGCTTTCGATGCCATCGATGCGGTTACTCCGTTGCAACGTCAGGAATTCATGCTGGATAGAGTCGTGAATGTTTGCCGTTCAGAGTTTAAGTTTGATAACTTCCTTGAGGTTATGGACTACTTTAAGAAGATGATCAACATCTTTAAGCAGATGAACTATTCGGAATATGAGAGTGACCAATTCAAGAAGTTTAATACGGAACTGGATGAACTTTTGAAGGAGAGAATCGAAAATTAAAAGAGTTATGGCAACAAAAGCATTTCAAAAAATATATACGAAGATTACCCAGATCACAAAAGCTACCTGTTCGCTGAAAGCAACGGGAGTTGGGTATGATGAGTTGGCCTCTGTAGACGGAAAGCTGGCTCAGGTGGTAAAGATTATCGGCGACGAGGTGACGTTGCAGGTATTCTCCGGAACGGAAGGTATCCGTACGAATGCCGAGGTGGTATTCATGGGGAAGGCCCCTTCCTTGAAAGTAGGTGACCAGTTAGCCGGACGTTTCTTCAACGCTTATGGCGAGCCTATCGATGGCGGTCCGATCCCCGAGGGACGTGAGGTCGAGATCGGTGGTCCGTCCGTGAACCCGGTACGTCGTAAACAACCCTCTGAATTAATCGCTACGGGTATCGCCGGTATCGACTTGAATAATACCTTGGTAACCGGTCAGAAGATCCCGTTCTTCGCCGACCCCGACCAGCCTTTCAACCAAGTTATGGCGATGGTAGCCTTGCGTGCGAAGTCCGATAAGATTATCTTGGGAGGTATGGGTATGACGAACGACGACTACCTGTTCTTTAAGAATACATTTAGTAACGCCGGTGCCCTAGACCGTATCGTTAGTTTTATCAACACGACCGAGGACCCGTCCGTAGAGCGTATCTTGATCCCGGATATGGCGTTGAGCGCCGCTGAGTATTTCGCCGTGGAGAAGAATGAGAAGGTCTTGGTATTGCTTACCGATATGACCAACTACGCCGATGCCTTGGCGATCGTATCAAACCGTATGGACCAGATCCCGTCTAAGGACTCTATGCCGGGTTCCTTGTATTCGGATTTGGCGAAGATTTACGAGAAAGCCGTTCAATTCCCGGCGGGAGGTTCTATCACGATTATCGCCGTAACGACCTTATCCGGTGGTGATATCACGCATGCCGTACCTGATAATACGGGTTATATCACGGAAGGTCAGTTGTATTTGCGTCGTGATAGCGATGTGGGTAAGGTCATCGTCGATCCGTTCCGAAGCTTGTCTCGTTTGAAACAGCTGGTAACCGGAAAGAAGACCCGTGAGGATCATCCACAGGTAATGAACGCCGCCGTACGTTTGTATGCCGATGCCGCCAACGCTAAGACCAAGCTGGAGAACGGTTTCGACTTGACCGACTACGACAACCGTACCTTGTCTTTCGCCAAGGATTATTCTTCTAAGCTGTTGGCTATCGACGTAAACTTGGATACGACGGAGATGCTGGACGTAGCTTGGGGATTGTTCGCTAGATATTTCAGCCCGGAGGAGGTAAATATCAAACAAGGATTGGTTGATAAGTACTGGAAGTAAATTAAATAAACATGGCAATAAAGTTTCAATATAATAAAACCTCTCTTCAGCAATTGGAAAAGCAACTGAAGATGCGTGAACGCTCCCTGCCTACGATCAAGAGCAAGGAGAGCGCCCTGCGTATCGAGGTGAAGCGGACCAAGGACGAAGTGAATAAATTGGAACTTCAGCTAGAACGAGAGATTCAGAGTTACGAGAATATGGTGGCTTTGTGGAACGAGTTCAATCCGGAGCTGATCTCCGTGAAGGACGTTACGCTCTCCACGAAGAAGATCGCCGGCGTGATCGTCCCGTTATTGGACGAGATCAAGTTCGAGATCGGACACTATAGTCTCTTTAATGCCCCCGCATGGTATACGGATGGTATCGAGTTGCTGAAAAAGCTGGCTCGTACCGGTATCGAGGCGGAGTTCTCGGGCATGAAGCTGGAGTTGTTGGAGCATGCTAGGAAAAAGACCACTCAGAAGGTGAACCTGTTTGAGAAGGTACAGATTCCGGGTTATAAGGATGCGATCCGTAAGGTGAAACGGTTTATGGAAGACGAGGAGAGTCTTTCTAAGTCCTCACAGAAGATCATGAGAGCCAATCAGGAGAAACGTAAGGCAAAAGAAGAAAAAGAGGAGGCCGAGGTATGATAGTAAAGATGAGTAAATATGCCTTTATGGTGTACCATAAGGAGTATGATACGTTCCTTTCTACGCTTCGTGACTTAGGTGTCGTCCATATCAAGGAGACAAACTCCGTGATGGATAACGAGAGGTTGCAAGAGCTTCTGGCTGAGCGTAAACAGATCAATACGCTGATGCGTTACTTTAAGAACCTCCATGCGGCGGAGAAAGACGTTAAGTTTGCCCCGGCCCGTGAGTTGACGAAAGAGGAAGGCTTGAAGTTGGTGCGTAAGATAGAGGAATTGCAAGATAAGAAAGCGCAATTGATCGCTTCCAAGCAATCGATCGAGAAGGATCTGGCTTATATGGAAATATGGGGTGAGTTCAGTTATCAGAATATCAACCGTCTGAAAAGAGCGGGATACGATGTTACGTTCTTTACCTGTCCGACCGCTAAGTACGAGCCGGAATGGGGCGTGCTGTATAACGCCATTCTGATCAATAACTTCCAATCGGTAACGTATTTTATCACGATTACCAAGGAAGGTACCTTGATCGATATAGACGCTGAACGTCCGAAGATGCCGGTTCAAGGATTGGCGAAGTTGCGTGCCCGTCTGGATCAACGTACCAAGGATATCCAGAATGTGGAGGATGAGCTGAAACATCGTGCCGTGGAGGATTATAAAACGTTGGAGGAATTCGATAAGAACCTGCAGGACGAGTTTAATCTTTCTAATGCGTTAGTGCAGACAGATCGGCAAGCGGGTGATAAGCTCATGTTGTTGGAAGGCTGGGTGCCGACGGAAAACGCTCCGGCCTTGGAGCACGAGCTGGATAAGCAAGGTTATTTCTTCCAGCAATTAGAGATCGAGGATGGGGATAAGGTGCCTATCAAGTTACGGAATAATAAATTCAGTAAGCTGTACGAGCCTATCACGAAGATGTTCTCCTTGCCTAATTACGGTGAACTTGATCCGACCCCTTTGTTCGCCCCGTTCTTTATGCTGTTCTTCGGACTTTGTTTCGGCGATGGCGGATACGGTTTGTTGGTCATGATCGCTTGTACGATCTTGAAGAAGAAGGTGAACCCGGACTTCAAGCCTTATTTGACCTTGTTCCAGTATTTAGGTTTCGCCGCCTTATTGGTGGGTACTTGTACGGGATCTTTCTTCGGAGTGGCCTTGGCGGATATCCCGGCTTTGTCAAAGATCAAGAACTACTTTGTGAATAGCGATAACTTGATGACATTCTCTATTGTCATCGGTTTGGTACAGATCATATTCGGTAAATGTGTCGCTGCTTACAAGATCAAGATACAGAAAGGAACGAAACACAGTATCGCTCCGTTCGCTTGGGTGTTCGTGATCATATCCTTGGCATTGGCGTTCGGACTTCCGATGTTGAACGTTCACTTGCCGAACGCTGTCGTTATGGTATGTTACGGAATCGCCATCTTGGGTCTGGTTGTCGCTTATTTGTACAATACACCGGGCAAGAACGTATTCTTGAACTTTGGTACCGGACTTTGGAACACGTACAATATGGCCTCCGGATTGCTGGGGGATACGTTATCATACATTCGTTTGTTCGCTATCGGTCTGACCGGTTCCATCTTGGGTGGCGTATTTAATACGTTGGCGGTTACGATGACAGACGGTATGAATATCGTGGCACGTGCGATCTGTATGTTGTTGATCTTGTTAGTGGGTCACTCCATCAATATCGCTCTTTGTACGATCAGCTCCTTGGTACACCCGCTTCGTTTGATCTTCGTGGAATATTACAAGAACGCAGAGTTCGAAGGTGGAGGTAAGGCTTATGAGCCATTCAGAAAAGCATAACAATTAAACGAGAAAATAAAACAATAAAAGAATAATTTAAAAACACATTTTATTATGGAACCAATTTTATTAGCTTATGTAGGTATTGCGTTGATGACAGGTTTAACTTTTATCGGCAGTAGTTATGGTGTTACGATCGCAGGTAATGCGGTGGTAGGTGCGATGAAGAAAAATCCGGATGCTCTGGGTACGTACATCGCTTTAAGTGCGTTGCCTTCTTCACAGGGTTTGTATGGATTCGTGGGCTACTTTATGATGCAGAAGTTCTTGGTCGCTGATATTTCCATGTTGGCCGCTACGGCTGTTTTCGGCGCTGGTTTAGTGTTAGGTTTCGCTGGTTTTTACTCTTCAATCCGCCAAGCTCAAGTTTGCGCGAATGGTATCGCTGGTGTTGGTGCCGGACACAACGTATTCGGTGCTACGATGGTAATGGCCGTATTCCCTGAGTTATACGCTATCTTGGCCTTATTGGTTGTGATCTTGATTGGCGGAACGATTCCTGTCGCCTAATCATTCAAACATCTGGATATAATAAAGGCCGTCCCGGACATTCCTGGGGCGGCTTTTTTGATTGGATCAATGAATAAACTATCTATTTTAGTTTATTAACTATACGAATTAGTTTGGTAACTAAAAGTTTTAGTTACTTTGTCGCAAACAAGATAAGGTTATGAAACGACTTACGGCGAAAGAAGAAGAAATCATGGGCTGGTTCTGGCAGAAAGGCCCATTGTTCGTGAAGGAGCTACTTGAATATTACGAGGAGCCTAAACCTCATTTCAATACCCTTTCTACGATTGTCCGAGGCTTGGAGGAGAAAGGTTTCCTCGCCCATAAGAATTTCGGGAATAGCTATCAATATTATGCGGTCTTAACAGAAAAGGAGTATAGCAACGGTACGTTGAAAAATGTGATCGCTAAGTATTTCAATAATTCTTATCTGGGGGTTGTCTCTACGCTGATCAAGGAAGAGGATATCTCTGTGGATGATCTGCGAAAACTAATAGATGATGTAGAACAAGGGAATCGTAAATAAGAACGAATATGGGAATCTTCTTTGTATATATCCTTAAATCATCCGTGTGCTTGACGATATTTTATCTGTTTTATAAGCTATTGTTGAGCCGTGATACCTTCCATCGTTTCAACCGGATCGCTTTATTAAGCTTGATCATGCTTTCGGTTATCATCCCATTTTGTGAGATTACTTTGGAGGAAGCGACGGCCATTCAGCGTCCGGTCATGGATTTGGAGAATTTGCTAGCGGCGGTTTCCATGAGAACGTCGGCAGAATCCGCTAGCCAACCTGTATGGTTACGAGTTATGGTGATAGCCTATATAATCGGAGGGATATTAACGCTTTGTCAATTCGCATATTCATTTTATGCCTTGTTTCGGTTGATGAGACAAGGTACACCGAAGCTGGTGGACGGAATCCATCTGATTCTTACGGACCAACCAGTCGTCCCGTTCAGTTGGATGCGAACGATCGTAATAAGCCGGAAGGATTTTGAGGAAAGTGGGATAGAGATCATGACGCATGAGATGGCGCATATAAAAGCCCGTCATTCCATTGATCTGCTGATCTCCGAGATTTGTATCCTGTTCCATTGGTTCAACCCATCTGTCTGGTTGTTGAGACAGGAATTGCAAAATATCCATGAATACGAGGCCGACGAGGGCGTATTAAATCAAGGCGTCGACGCAAAAAGATATCAATTATTATTAATCAAAAAAGCTGTTGGTGCACAGCGCTTCACTTCTATGGCCAACAGCTTTAATCACAGTTCACTTAAAAAGCGAATAGCTATGATGTTAAAACAAAAATCAAGTCCATGGGCACGGTTGAAGTATCTGTATGTACTCCCGTTGGCAGCCTTAACGGTGGTAGCCTTTGCCCGTCCGGAAATCTCTCACGAATTGGAGAAGATTTCGAGTGTCAAAATTAGCGAAATTATTCCGGTTCAGGAAAAAAAAGAGCCTAAAAGAAATGTAGAGGTTGAGACCCTCGCGAGGGATTCGGTCGTTTTTGAAAAAGATATGCAAGCGATACAGGAAAAGGTCTCGGCCGTGATGGAGAAATACCAGCCGGAGATTGACAAGGCGGTCGAAGAGGCTGTGAAAGCGGCGAATATCGACGAGATAGTTTCTGCGGAAATGGCGAAACACCAAGCTGAGATCGATAAGGCTGTGCAAGCGGCGATAGAGGCAGCCAAGATAAATGAGACAATCGCCGCCGAGATGGAGAAGATCCAACCGGAGATCAATCGAACCATAGAGGAGGCCATGAAAGCCATAGATATCAATGAGAAGGCTGTTAAGGAGGCATCAAAGGTAAAATCCTCTTTCTCCGGTATTGTTTACATCGATGGAGTGGAATCATCTAAAGAGAGGATGGACAATTTGAATCCCGATCGTATTGCGTCTATGAATGTGTACAAAGGAAACGAGGCGATCGCTAAATTCGGAGAGAAAGGTCGTAATGGTGTTATCGAGATAAAATTGAAGAAATAACTTTAGTCTTCCCCCTTTACTATTCTCATTCGTGAGATAGGGTAAAGGGGATCTCTTTTTAAATACATTTGTTCATTCATTTACAAAACAGTATTTAAAATAGGGATATGGATGAGAAAGGATTTGTAGAAGGTATGAGGGAGTATATAGCCCAGTTGAATCGAGAAAAGCGATATTCCTCGGCTAAGAGTTATCAAGACGCATTAAACTCCTTTATAAGGTATAGCGGAACCGACTGTATAGCTTACTCGGCTATTAATAAGGATAATCTTCGCCGGTACGAGGCTTATTTATTGGAGAACGGCTGTATGCGCAATACGATTTCCACTTATATGCGGCGTTTGCGTTGTATCTATAACAAAGCGGTGGAGAACGGTAAGGCGGAATTTATTCCCACTTTATTCAAGGGGATTTTTACGGGTGTGGAAAGTAAGCGTAAGAAGTCCTTGCCTATCGAGGATTTACACCGTCTGATGACAGTCCCGGTGGAGGATGGGAAGCAGAGAAAGACACAGTTGGCGCTTTGCTTGATGTTTCTGTTTGGGGGTATGTCTTTCGTTGACTTTGCCCACTTGAAGACCGGTAATATCAAAAACGGTATATTAGATTACAACCGTCAGAAGACCGGGACACCGATGAGACTGGAGATCTTGGAGACAGCCGAGACAATGTATAAGGAATTGTCAGGAGAGAAAGTGCGAGATTCCGGATATTTATTTCCCTTTCTGAGTGGCACCAGAGAGGGGCGTGAGGAATACCTCGAATACAATGCGGCACTATTTCGATTTAACCGGAATTTAAAAGCGTTGAAAGAATTTGCGGGAATTACCTCGGATGTCACCTCTTATACGATTCGCCATTCTTTTGCCATGACATTAAAAGAACAAAATGTCCCGATTGAAATGATCAGCGAACTATTGGGGCATAAATCGATCAAGACAACACAAATTTATTTAAGGAGTTTCTCTTTAGGGAAAATGACGGAGGTTAATAGCGCCTGCTTTGGCGGTGTCTATAATTATGAATCTCAAGCGGGGTGAGGCTACTTGGAGAGTAGCGTATTCTTTCACGGCGCAAATGTAATAAAAAATAGCTAAAAACAAGCGAATAGATCCGCTTGTTTGTTCATTATTGGTGTTTGACCCTCTCTATTCTTTGATTTTTCCATTTTTTCCTAGACGTATAGACACGGTGATGCGGGCGAAACGACTCCTTGTTTTCGGTATCATTCCGCCATGTCTCATAACCTGTGTGTATCCCTGTAGAGATGGGGCGTGCCCCGTCTCATCCCTTCAAAATGGTATTTAAAATTACTCCCAGACGGTGGGAGACGGGGCATGCCCCGTCTCTACAACCGGGTAATAACCATTCTCCTACCTTTTTACGCTACTCTCCAAGTAGCCTAAGATTTCGAGAGATGGTAATTTTCAGTAATGCCATATTTGAAAATATAAAACGCTGTTTATCAAGATGATATAAATGATTCTTGGTAGGGCTCTGAATTGCCATGGGGTCTGTTTTCGGGCCATGGGATAACCACTAGAAAAGATAATCATAGAGATGGATATATTGACAGGCAAGTGCTCGGATAGGTTCATGGCGCATGTTCGTAAGCGACGTGATCAAGAGGCTGTCCGCTGGTACGTGCTCACGCTTCCTACCGCCGGTGGCGGGCGTGACAAGATCAGCCCCTCGAAGGGACTGGACGTTGAGCTTTCCCGCCGCGAGCGTCGTGGGGAGGCCTTGTTCGAGTATTTCTCCCCCTCGTATGTAGAGGCGAGGAAGGTGGGCGGCAAGATGGTCAACACGAAACGGCCCCTGCTGTACAACTACGTGTTCATCCACGCCTCGGAGAACGAGATCTTTAGTCTGAAGCGTACGCTTCCCCTGTACAATTTCCTACCCCGGGTTTCCTCGGGTGGACAGTCTTACTTTCCCTACCTCTCGGATCGTGAGATGGAGACCTTACGTTGGGTCGCGGCGTCTTACTCCAACGAGCTTCCGGTGTACGTGCCTGATAGTGGCCACCTGTTGAAAGGCGACCGTGTGCGTATCACCTCCGGCCCGTTTGCCGACATGGAGGCCGAGGTGGTGGTACAGCCGGGCGGTGGCCATAAGGACGTGATGGTGCGTATCCTCGATTGCATGTGGGTTCCTTTGTTCGAGGTGAGGCGAGGCGAGTATGAGTTGATCGAGTTGAACACGGGGGGCAAGCACGCCTATACCCATTTGGACAACGACCGTCTGTCGGAAGGCTTGCACGATGCCTTGGGGCGTTACCATGCCTCCGGCGTGGTAGTGGATGAGGATGCCCGTCTGGCCCGTGAGGTCCTGCGTGGCTACGCCTCTCTCCGTGGTGAGACCGACGTGATCCGTTGCAAGCTTTACTCTTTGCTCCTTCCTGCCTATCTGCTTTTGGGCGAGTCGGATGAGTTCGATCGTTTGCGCTCCACGATGCGCAGCATGCTCCCGGTGATAAAAGCGGGGCAATCCCGTGCCTTGTTGCTGGTCACGCTGTACGGCTGTACGGACAGCAGCCTCTACCAGCGCATGGCGCACGAGTTGGTTGACCCTTGGATGGAGGAGGCTTCTCCCAAGAAGAGCAAGGCCGTGTTGATACGTCGTTTACGGGATTACGACCGTTGGCTCGGACACGGGATCAGTTGATAAGTAAAAGTTGAGCATAGCGATAAATGAAAGATATGAGAAAAGAGAGAGAGACGTGCGAGGTTCCTTCCGGCCTCCGGTTGATGAACCTGTTGCGTGAGCATTTGACAGAGATCATGGATCGTGAGCGTGCGAACCAAAACTCAATACACCTGTATTGTACGGGGGCTTACTGGGTGGCTTTTGAGTGTTCGGCCTATCAGTTGTATCGTGCATT
>OLIL01000299.1_pt1 | contig 33706 bp, 26 predicted proteins | sample 1609701 | NCBI WGS metagenome assembly OLIL01 (sample SAMEA4350146, study PRJEB24818) | metagenome | biome: human; feature: gut; material: faeces | place: Denmark | collected 2013-09
GGAAGATATCCCCTGCCAATGCCCTTTCACACGCGTTACTTGGGATATGGCCTTGTGGATTATCCATCTGCTTAAGTGTCATACATCCATTTCTGCCATTTCGGCCATGCTCTCTGTACATTGGAGTGCCATACAGAAAATACAAAAGCATATCATGGATAAGGCGTTGGCTGCCTTTGAAACCTGCCTGAAGAAAAGTAACTATCGCCCACGGTATTTGGCCGTAGATGAGTTCGCTATCCATAAGGGCCATCGCTATGCCACCTGCGTTATGGATTTGGAAACGGGATTCATCTTGTGGGCCGGCCTGGGCCGCTCCATGGCAGATTTTGAGCACTTCTTTAAGAGCAAGGTACTAAAAAGAATCAGATATGGGTACCGAAACATGGATTATTTCTTTACCCTTATCCGATTCCATTCTTTACCTAAAAATTATTCATCCCCCAAATTTCCGTGAAGAGCCAAAGAAGAGCCAAATAATATCCTTCAGAGGAACCTGAAGCTTTCTTGTATAGAAGTGCAGGAACAGAAGAAGCACTGGCAGCGAGGCAAGGCAGAAATCGACATCCCACTCGCCGAAGAATTTCCAGATGGCATCCATGCCCTTCACCTTCTTTCAAAACAAGAGCTTGTAAGGCGGAACCTATGAAGGAGTTATATCAAAATTATATAAAATACGTATTCTATACCTATTATAGATTATAAGCATTTGCAAATACAGTGAAGAAAATGCAAGGACATGGAGACTGCCAATCAAAGGGGAAAGGGAAAAGCCTGCCCGAGAAAGACGAGACAGCCTGAAGATAAAAAGAAAAGACTCGTTTTCATTGAAGGAAATCGCGCTTCAAGAAAACGAGTCGATGATATATGAGGAAATCTTGCATTAAAAGAGATTGATTCCCCCTCAACTTCGCCGCGCTTAACATGAGGAAATGGGGAGGGGAGGAGACGGGGTTGCTCGAGGGGAAAACAGAACGAAATTGGAAAACAAGCCAGCTTCGCAAAACACCATACGACCGAGCTGACGCTCGCAGAACCTTTTCATATTTTAAAAACCAATGAATACTGCACCCCTTTCTCTGGCAACAGTTAAAAGATAAGCCAGACGCTTTCCCCGCTGGGGCAGGTCAAAACCTTCCGTACCGGCGAGCGCGGCTACTATCAATGGCGATTTAAATGAGTTCACTGTAAATATAAACTATAAAGTGCTCGTTCGATGATATCCATCAGAATCGAAAAAACTGCCCATCGGGGTGGATCCAGCCTATCCTTATACTGACGCTGGTGAAAGGAGTGCAGTTCTTGAGCGATAGCGAGGTTGTATGGTTTTGCATTTGACCTTGCCCTGGAAGGGAAGGTGCCCGACCTCAAATTCTGATGTCGGGCGGATGAGTTGCATTTCGGACAGACGTTAGTCTGGTTTTCCGGTTTTAAATGCTTTCCATTTTTCCAATTTCCCCCAATAAAAAAGGACATGACTCATAAGATAGGGAAGAAGTCATGTCCTTGGAGGGGGCTATTTGCTGTATTTCTGGAGGAAGTCGGGGATGCTGAGGGGCTTGGAGTAGTAGTAGCGCTGAAGGTGGTCGACGCCGAAGGCTTTCATCTTGTCGGCCATTTCTTTTGTTTCTATGCCTTCGGCGGTGATCATGAGGCCCAGGGCATGCATGGTGGAGACGAGGTTCGGAAGGTAGGGGTCGGGATGGCTGCAGTAGTCTTTGACGAGGGAGATGTCGATCTTGATCTCGCTGAAGGGGAGGTCTTTCATGCGGCTGGCGTTGGAGTAGCCGGTGCCGTAGTCGTCGAGGACGATGTCGAAGCCCATTTCCTTGAGGAGGTTGATCTGCTTTTTCCCGTTCGGGTTGAGCGCTCCGTCTTCGATGAGTTCGAGGCGGATGGTGAAGAAGGGGATGAAGTATCTGCGGCGGATTTCGTTCAGGTGGTCGGCAAGGTCGAGGTTCAGACATTGGGTGGGAGCGAGGTTGACGTGGATCCAGTTCATGTTGCAGCGGGTAAGGCCTCCTGCGCTGATGAACTGGCAGGTCTTATCAAAGACCTGATCGTCGAGGGCGTTGATGACGCCGATGGAGTTGGAGAGCTCGATAAAATCACCCGGCGGTATGATAGTGTCGTCGTCGTAACGGAGGCGCGCGAGGGCTTCTGCACCGGTGAGTTCTTCTGTCTTGGCATCCATGAGCGGCTAAAGGAAGATTTCGATGGAGTCGGTTTCGATGGCTTTGCGGAGGATTTTGCGGATGTAGGTCTGGCGCTCGGCGCGCTGTTTGTATTTCTCGTCGACGACGATGTCCTTGTGCTCGAGGGTGTCGATGTCGTTGAAGGCAAGCTCCAGAGATTCGCGGAGTTCGGCAGGGCTAGAGTAGTTGAGGCGGTTGTCGATGTAGCAGCAGCCGATGTCAAAGGAGGCGGATTCGCCTTCCCTGATCCATGGGTCCTTGAATTGCTGATGGATTTTGGCAATGGCCGCATGAATGTCTATGAAGCCCGGGGAAACGATGAGGAAATGGCCGTTATCGAGATAGAAGCAGTATTTCTTCGGAAATTCGTTCCTGATGTATTCGCCGAAATGGGAAAGGTAGCGGTCGACGACGGCGCTTCCGTAGGAGACGCGGCACTGGTTGTAGCTGCGGATGGCAAATCCGAAGCCGCAGGCCTGATGGTGTTTCAGCGGCTCTTTCATGAGGAGATTGAAGGCAGCACTGGAGAGGAGGCCGGTTTTCTTGTCCTTGAAGAGGTCCGGGTTCCTGACGGTGATGTAAATACAGGAAACGCCGAGTGTGATGAAGAAGGGCAGGAAAAGGGTCTGCCAGTCGATGGCTTCGAGGATAGTGCCGGCGGCAATCAGGGCGCCGGAGAGGAGGAGGCCGTCGATCTGTTCTTTGTTTTCCTTGTTTTCCGATGTAGCCGCTGCGATGAAGCAGAAGACGAGGTAGAAGAGAAGGAATCCATAGAAAGGCACATAGAGGGGTCCCTGGAGGACGCCGAGGTCAGGGTCGATGGTGAAGAAGCACGCATGCCATGGTGTAGTGATGACGACGATGGCCATCACCGCGACGGGGATGGCGGAGAGCGTGAACCATTTCTTGTCGATCCGGTCAGCCATGTGGAGCGTTTCCATTGTGTAGCGGAAGGCGCAGAAAGCGGTCAGGAGGGAGCCTATGTAGTAAAGGACGTTGAAAAGGTAGATCAGCCAGTAGGGCACCTGCTTCCAGTGCGCGCAGACGGCAGCTCCCACGATGCCAAAGAGGATGGTGACGAGGGTCATGACCATCGTGTCCCTGAAATAGAGGGTATCTTTCAGCGGGATTTCGCGGTTCTTCATATAGAAATGAAGGAAGAGAAGGAGGATCGGAATCGAGGCAAGGCAGAAATCCACGTTCCAGTCGCCAAAGAAATTCCAGACCGCGTCCATTTTACTCGCCTTCTTTCTATGACCAGTGCGCAAAAGCAGCGCACTCTAAAACCAGCCGGATATATAAAGAAAGTATAAAACACTTTATCCTATCTTTATTATAAATGAGATTCCTTTGTATCAAAAGGAAATAAGCCATAAAAAGATGTAAATTATTCGATGAAATAAAAGAAAAATTTTATGGCGGTTGGGGGCAGATGGGTAAGTGGAAGAGTGAAGACAGGACGACCTTGCTGCGCTCGAGGAGATGATGTTTTCGGCGCATGCGCGCCACTTTCCCCGGTTTTCTTCTTTCCATCTCGCCCTCGGCTGCGGTTGTGAAGGTGCAATTGGAAAGCACTGTTTTTTCGGATTTCCTGATTCAAAAGTATCCTGCACAAAGTCTCTCAAAATTGTCGTAAAGTCCCATAAAATCTGCCTAAAAGTATACTTTCGGATAATTTAAATCGACCATCTTCCATGTTATATTTTAGATAGGGAATAGTAAGAAAGTGTTTATTTGTCTTCAAGGGGTGGGGATCATCATGGGGAGACGGGATGCTTTATTACGGTTATCGATTATGGCGGCATTGCTGCTCGGCGGGGCGATGGCGCCTGTTTTTGCTGCAGATGTGAAGAATCTGTCGGTGACAGTTTCTTTTGGCACGCAGGCGAATGCGTATGGGGGCTATACGATAGAGGAAGGGGCGAGTGCGCTTCAAAATGCGCTGACTCTTTCCGGCCCGGCGAAGGTGTTGGGGGCGTCTGCAGGGGGCTGGTCGCGCTGGGGGAATGCCGAGTGGAATACGCTGACGATCCGGCTGGATGAAGACGGTCTTTTAGGACCGTCGGACATTGTGGGCGGCGGTGTGGCTGAGTCGGAAGGCGGCGGCGCAGCCGTGCATAATACGGTGTATATAGAAAGCGGCACGGTCGAAGGCACTGTAGAAGGCGGGGTCGCTGTCGGGATCAATGGAGTTGGCGACGGTACCGGTGATGTTTTGTCCAATCAGGTCACCATGAGCGGGGGCACGGTCTATAGTGTTTTCGGCGGTGAGACAGGGGAAGGAAATGCCAATGACAACGTCGTGACGATCAAAGGCAGCGCGGCCGTGACCGGTAAGAGCAACGCGGTCTATGGCGGCTATACGATTGATGGAAACGCTTCCGGGAATATCGTAAACATCGAGGATGATGCGGATATTCATGGCGAGATCATGGGCGGCTATACCCGGGCAGGAAGCCTTATTTCCGGAAATAAAGTCAATGTGACCGGAGGAAATGTAAACGAGAATACGGTGTACGGCGCTTATACGGAGACGTCTCTGGGGTTTGCAAGCGCGGCGAGTGCTGATGTCACGAATAACAAAGTGGCCATCAGCGGCGGCTCCGGCGTGGCGGAGGTCTATGGCGGGCGCTCTTATTCCGGTCTGGCACAGGGAAATAAAGTAACGATCAGTGCGGCTTCTGTGTCCGGGAATGTCTACGGCGCTTATACGGCGTACGGCGACGTACTGGATAACCAGGCAGTCATCAAGGGGACGGGCCAGGCAGGAAGCAGCGATACCAATTCCGTCTATGCCGGCTTTACCAACATCGGAGCGGCAGCAGGGAATATCCTGTACATTCAGGATAGTGCGGAAATCGCAGGGTCGGCCTTCGCCGGGTATCAGGGCGGTTTCATATCGTCCGAAACGGTCGAGCGCAATCAGGTCTTCATGAGCGGAGGCTCGGTAGGCGGCGATCTGACGGGCGGCGGCAGCAATAATGGCGGAGAGACTCTCAATAACTATGTGGAAATCACCGGCGGCACTGTATCGGGCAATGTATACAGCGGTTTTACGGATTCGGCGGACGCTCTGGAGAATACGCTGACCGTTGCAGGCGGCCGTGTGGAAGGCAGCTTGTTTGGCGGTTACTCCAACACAGGCACGGCGAATGAGAACAAGCTGACCTTCAGCGCGGGCACGGCAGGATCTGATGCGTATGGCGGCTATGCCCAGGAAGGCGCAGATGGAAATGAAGCCGTACTCTCCGGCACGAGTGTACTGGAAGGAAATGCGGCAGGCGGATCCTCGGCAAGGGGAGAGGCTTCGGGCAACTCGCTGACCATCAAGGAAAATAGCGAGGTCAAGGGCGATGCCGCAGGCGGCGATGTCTACATGGGTACTATTTCAAAAAATATTATCACCATCCAGTATAACGCCTAGGCAGACGGCAATGTGTACGGCGGCATCCAGCAGATCGACCCGGCGCTGCTGGAGTCGGCGGAAGAGGCCATCGAAGAAATTAACAGCAATACGAATCTGAGTGATGAGGATAAGAAGGCGCGCGTGGCTGCCATCCAGACCCAGCTCGCGCAGATCCAGGCATCCATGACAGGAACGGCTGAAGGAAATGAAGTCACCCTGAACGGCGGTACTGTGGCCGGCAAGACATACGGCGGTTCCGTCATGGGGACGGGTAATGCTGAAGGAAACAGCGTCACGCTGAACGCAGGCTCGGTCAATGACGATATTTACGGCGGCTACGCGGCAAATGGAAGCGCGCTGGATAATACCGTCACAATTAAGGGCGGCACGATTGCGCCTGCTGCCAGCCTCTACGGCGGATACAGCACGACAGAAAGCAGCGGCAACAGCCTCAATTTCTACGTCAAAGATGTCACCGTGAAGAATCTGAAATATTTCCAGACACTCAATTTCTACGTACCCGCCGGTACGACGGCCGGGGAAACGATGCTCGAAGTCACGGACGCAGCAGACGTTTCCGGCGCGGCCATCAGGGCGGCTGTCGAAGATACGACTCAGCTTAACCCCGGTGAGGTCATCAACCTGATCCATACGACGGAAAGTCCGATCCTGACGGAAGGAACGACTTACGGCATGATGGACGGCAAGGACCAGGTGACGGACGTCAACCTTCTGCAGAGGACCGTTGGAATCAAGAAACAGGATGCGAATACCATCGTCCTCTATGTCCCGGGCGACAGTCCGATCACCACGGACCCGGGGACGAAAGTCATACCGGACGAAAGGGAATCCGGCACGACGCTTATCAGCGAAGGCAGCGATCTGGCGGTCAATGAAGGCTTCGAAAGCGCCCTTGCTGCGCACGAGGCAGGCTGGATCGAAGACCACTCCATCAAGGCGAAATTCATCCCTTACGTCGTCCTCGGCGGCCACAACCTGCGCTATGATACAGGTTCTGAAGTCGATTCGAACGGATTCAACGGCGAAGTGGGCTTCGTGAAACGGTCATATCATGAGGATTATATCGATACCATCATGCCGTTCTTTGAATACGGGGATGGAAACTACACCGTCCACTATGAAGACGCCCGCTCCGACGGAGACCAGCGCTATATCGGCGGCGGCATCCTCATCCGCCGGGATAAAGACGACGGCTTCCATTACGAAGGCATGATCCGCACCGGTCACTTCGACGGCGATCTCCACGGCACCGTTTCCGGCAATCACATCAGGTACGACACCGATTCCAACTACATCGCAGCGCACCTCGGCCTTGGAAAGACATACGTCCGCGATACGAACGAATACGACCTCTATGGCAAACTGTACTGGGCCCGCCTAGGCAGTGATACCATCCTGATCAAGAATGACCTTGGCAATACCACATATGAACTGGACAGCGTAGACTCCTTCCGCACCAGACTCGGCCTTCGCTGGACAAAGAATAAAAATGAAAGCAAATCCTACTACGCAGGCATCGCCTGGGACTACGAATTCGCAGGCAAAGCCAAAGCATGGCACGGCGACTACAGCACCCCGTCCTCCAGCCTGAAAGGCTCGAGCGCTTTCCTCGAACTCGGCTGGCAGACCAAGGTCACCGAAGAAGATCCTTGGGGCCTGGACCTCCGCGTCAGAGGATGGACCGGCAAGAAAGAAGGCTTCACCTACTCCGCGACGATTAGCAGGAGATTCTGAGTAAGCGTGTGCATATATTACGAAAAAAGGACCATACCTTGTGATTATACTTGGCACGGTCCTTTTGGATTTCTTTATGTTTCTTCCGCAGCGGCCGGTATTTCTACTGGTGTTTCGTAGTCGCGGATGGGTTTTCTTTCTATGAGGCTGACTCCTCCGAAGGTGAGGGCGCAGACAATCCATTCGGCGTAGATGACGTGGGGGAGGATGCGGACGGCGGGGACGAGCATCCAGAGGACGAGGACGGCGATGGAGGCGAGGAGGGTGTAGAGGGCGGCGCTTCTGGAGCAGAGCCGCGGGGCGTACATGGTCATGAGGACGATGACGGCGAAGGCGGTCATGAGGGAGAGGCCGGCCATGAGGGTGGAGATGATGCCGCTGATGGTGAGGGCGAAGCCGAGGGTCAGAAGACCCAGGGCGAGGACGGAGAGGCGGGTGATTTTCATGTATTTCCTTTCCGTCATGGATGGATCGACGAAGCGTTTATGGATGTCGTGGGAGTAGAGGGTGGCGGCGGAGAGGAGCAGGTTACATGCGGTGCTGACGTCGGCGGCCCAGAGGGAGGCGAGGGTGATGCCTGCGATCCATGGATTGAGCGTCATGATGAGGCGCGGAAGGGCGGTGGCTGCGTTAATATCCGGGTACATTTCAGCGGCGATGACGCCCAGGAGCGCGGAGAGGAAGCCGACGGGGAGCATAATGAGGCCGCCGATGATGAAGCCTTTCTGTGCGGTGCGGACGTCTTTGGCACCGAGGGAAATCTGGATGATGGCCTGGAGGGAGAGGTTCACGGTAATGAGGACGACGATCCAGGTGGTGATGGTCATTCCGCCCACGCCGCTGATGAAGTCGAGGGAGTGGATGGAGGGCATGTGAAGGGCGACGTTCGTCATGCCGCCGGCCAGCTGGACGATGATCCAGGAAGCGACGGTGATGCCGATGTATTGGAGGGTGACGTTCAGGAGGTTCGACTGGCTGGCGGACCACATGCCGCCGATTAGGGTGATGCCGATGAAGACGACGGCGCTTATCAGCATGCCGGTAAGAGGCGTGAAGAAATCAGGAAGGAGAGCCGAGAGGATGGCGCCGCCAGCGACAAACTGGAGGCTCATGATGACGAGTTGGACGAGGATCTGGCAGGCAATCCCTGCGATCATGCTGTTTCTTCCATAGTATCTTTCCAAGAGTTCCGGCACGGTCGTGATGTTCATACGGCGGTACCTTTTAGCGACCGTGAGGCCCATGACAATGGCGCCGATGCCCCAGGCAGCGGTGTACCAGCCGGCCGAGAGGCCCTTCGTGTACGCCTGCTCAGCCACGCCGATTGTAGACGCGCCGCCGACAGCCAGGCCGACCACGGAAACCATGACGAGCGGAGTCGTCAGCTTTCTTCCCGCGAGCACGTAGTTTTCGACCGAACCGGAAGAACGGTACTTCACGTACGCACTGATCAGGAAGAGCACGCCAATGTAGGCGCAGATGATGAGGATTTGAATGAGTGAGTTTTCCATAGCGGGCCTCCTTGAATTAAAATTTCCAAAAAAAATATCGCCCCTAATAGGGACGATGAGATCGCGGTACCACCCTGCTTACCCGTATAAATAAAAAAAGAGCGGTTCCAAGGCTCGAAAATTTCGAGGGACCACCCTGCACATACGGATCAACTTGAACGCCAGCTAACGGGGGCTTCCGGCAAAACCTACTGAAATTTCAGCTCTGCGGTTCGGGAAAGAACTTCACACTGCTTCACCTGCCGGTTTTCACCATCCACCGGCTCTCTGAGAGGCTCCGTAGTCCTACTTTTTTCCGTCAATACCTTTTTCTTTGGAAATATGTTATCTGTATTATACAGGAAATCCGGAAACGCGCAAGTGATTTTTGAAAATTTTTTCGATTTCTTACAGATTAAGCCGCACCATAAAAAATTTTGAGGCACTTCGGGCAGGGCATAAAATCATAAAACAGAGGGGCGGGCATGCGCCTGTCTTCTTAAATCATAGCTTAAATTGTATAATGGAGGTAAATATAGGACGTAGAAAATTATGAAAGAAGGGGTGAAATTGAATAAGAAAATAGGACTCTTTCTGGCGGCCGCAGCCCTTGCCATGACCATTTCCGGCTGCTCTGGCTCCGCCACGAGCGGCAAAGTCGCAAGCAGTGCACCGGACGGACGAGACTATGAGAGAATCGTCGTCATCTCCGACCTCCACTACCCGACAAAGACAGGCACGGACGATCCGGAACTCCGCCAGTATAAAATCGACAACAAGCAGAAGTGCCTTCAGGAAATCAACGGCTGGGACGACGTAGACCTCGTCGCATTCCCGGGCGATATGGTCGCCCTTACCGGCACCATGGACGAGATGAACACCGTCAAAGCCTTCACCGACAACCTGAACAAGCCGAAGGTATTCACCGCAGGCAACCATGAAATCTTCTATCGGGATGTCTTTACAAAAAAAGGCGACGTCATCTCCGCCAGCGAAAGCGTGAAGAAACAGCACCTCGAGAAGTACCAGAAGGTCTTCGGCCCCCTGCACAGCACGAAGGAAATGATGGGCTACCTCCTCATCTTCCTCTCGACCGATGACGTGACAGGAAACCTTCCGACAGAAATGTCCAAGGACGAACTCGAATGGTTCAAGAAGACACTCGACGCCAACAAGAAGAAACCAACCATCGTCTTCTTCCACGCCCCGCTGACCGGGACACTGATCCCTTATAACGACAAAGTGGGAAGCCCGAGAAGCTTCGCCCAGCCATCCGCCAAGATCGACCAGATCCTCATTCTGAACCCGCAGATCAAACTCTGGGTCTCCGGCCACACTCACACCCCGCCGACCCAGCCCACATTTGATAACGACATCAACTACTACCACGGAAAGATCCTCGATGTCTACAACCCCACCTGGGACGGCAAGACCATCTGGACCAACTCCCTCTACCTCTACAAAGACAAAATCGTCATCAAAACCTACGACATGGACAAACACGAGACACTCGATAATTTGACGAGAACCGTGCAGATAGATAGGTAAAGGAAAACCGGGGAAAACAGAACGACAGGGAACACAAGAAAACAAAAAAGACGTGCCGCAAATGGACACGTCTTTTTTGTGTGGAAATGAAACTGCGATGTACTGAGTCCTGACTTTCCAGAGCATCGCCAACACTTGCCTTCCCAGAGCGCCGCTAATACTCGCCTTCCCCGTCTGGGAAGGTCAACACCCTTAAACCTCGCTGCGCTCGTGAAAAATAGGAAATTTTTGCTTATCACTATCTTTATTATAAAAAATAGAATGACAAATGTAGTCATGTAAATAAAAAACTGCAGAAATATATGATCTCCGCAGTTTTTATATTCATTTTCTTTATCGTTTCAGGTAGACTTCGTCCAGTCTGTACATGTAGGCTCCATTTTCGAATGTCACTTTTTCGCATGTGACGTAACTTTCTTCGTTTGTGAAATGTATTCTTTTTGTTTCGCCCGCGAGATCTAAATACTGCCAGGAAGCCGCGCCGTTTTCCGTCTCAAAGAGAACGAAAAGATATGGTGTCAGTGCTGAAACCTCTGCCGGCACTGATGAAATGTCAGCAAGGATTTCGCCGAGTTCTATGGATCCGCCGTCAGGAAGGCTGGATTTCGGCGTAAATTCCTTGGGAACTGTCGTGAAGCTGTAGTAACGAAGGGGGAATTTCAGTTTCATAATTTCTCACTTTCATTGTTTCAAATAATTCTCATCGATAGACAGTGTCGCACTGCCGTCCTCTTTTGTATCTATCGTTGCTTTGACGCCTAGCGGAAGGAAGAGATTGTTTGCACCATGCCCGATAGGGAGGCCGCGGATCACAGGCTTGCCGGACAGTTTTGCATAGTAGTCGAGAACTTGATCTGTCGAAAACTCCCCGTTTTTGGGACTTGGGCTGTAGAAGTCGCCGAATGCGATAGCAGAAACTCTCTTGAGAAGGCCGTTTTGCCAGAGCTGCTGCATCAGGCGGTCGATGCGGTACGGGTCTTCGCCTGTATCTTCGAGAACAAGAATGTCGCCCTTGCCATCCAGTTCATAAGGAGTTCCGCAAAGAGAGACGACAACGGTCAGATTTCCTCCGATCAAGCGACCGCTAGCTTTCCCAGGCACGACAGTCTTGAGCGATGTACCCTGCGGCATGCGGATTTCCCCGGTGGGCAAACTTCCCGTCAGCCCGTTTTCAAAATTGTAGAGCGTGAAGGGTGTAAAGTTTTCTCCTTTGAAATTGCTGAGCATGGGGCCGTGGATGGTGACGAGATGGCTCTTTTCGCCGAGGGCTGCATGGAGCGCTGTCACGTCGGAAAAACCCACGAAAAGCTTTGGATGTTTTTCAATCATGGAATAATCGAGAAGCGAGAGAAGACGAGCCGAGCCATAGCCGCCCCGGAGGCAGACGATGGCTTTCACGGAGTCGTCTTTGAAGAAGTTATTGATATCTGCAGCTCGCTCTTCGTCGCTCCCCGCGAGATAGCCGTAATCGGCAGTAACCGAGGGGGCCAGTTTCACTTTGTATCCCATTTCTTCCAGGAAATGGATGGCCTGGTTATAATCCGTCATTCCGCCGTGCGTCCCGGGCGCAACGATACCAATCGTGTCACCCGGCCTCAGTGCGGACGGTTTCTCACGCGGGACAGCTGCGTCCCCTGCCGGCGAGAGGTAGGAAGTGACAGTCGGCATGACGGAAGAGTAAAGCGCAGGCAGCGACAATATCATCAAAGCCGCCGCTGCCGCTATATATTTTCTGTGTTTCTTTAGAAAAGAAATCATTTTAAAGACCTTTCTGTTTCTGAGTTCACTAGAAGCATTATACAGTATAGCACGGAAAGGACTGCTTTTATGCATGAGCAGAGAAATTTCATTTCATGTATACTATAAGAAAGAATTCATCAGCATACAAATGCTATTTTCATATTATAAGGAGCCATCATGACATTTGAAGAAATACTGCCTCATGTAGACCATACACTCCTTGCGGCCACGGCGACGAAGGGGGAAATCGAGAAGCTCTGTGAGGAAGCGGAGATGTATCATACGGCGTCTGTCTGTGTGCCGTCATCGTTTGTAAAGGAAATTCGGGAACGTCATCCGGGACTCCGGATCTGCGCTGTCGCAGGGTTCCCGCTGGGAAATATGTCGAAGGCGGCGAAGGTTTTCGAGTCCAGGCAGGCGGTCCTTGACGGGGCGGATGAGATCGACATCGTCCTCCACATCGGCGCGCTGAAAGACGGGAATGCGGAGTACGTCACGGACGAAATCGCGGCGGTCAAAGAGGCGATCGGGGATCATGTGCTGAAGGTCATCATCGAGACCTGCCTTTTGACGGAAGAGGAGAAGATCCTTGCGTGCGAATGCGTCACAAAGGGCGGGGCGGATTATATCAAGACATCGACCGGGTTCTCGACAAAAGGCGCGGATCTCTCGGATATTGCGCTTTTCAAAAAGCACATTGGAAAGAATGTGAAGATCAAAGCGGCAGGCGGAATCCATACGAAGAAGGAAATGGAAGACTTCCTTGCTGCCGGATGCGACCGGATCGGCGCCAGCGGCGCGGTGAAGGCGTACTTGAAGGAAAAAGGAATGTAGGAAAGGGAAAGAAAAAAAGAAAAATAGAAAGAGAAAAACCGAAATAACAAAACAAAAAACAGAAAAAGGACTGTCGAAATGATTGAGGATTTCGACGGTCCTTTTTGGTGGGGGAAATTAAATTAAAACCGTACGACCGAGCTACGCTCGAGGGAAAAGTAAAACATGAAAAACCATACAGCCGGCTTGCAGCCTGGGAAACGCTGTATCCGTTTACACCTTTCCTTCCAGGGCAAGGTCAAAGGCAATTCTTCCCTCCGTTTGTTTATTCTTGCGTTTGGTCGGGTTTGATGATTTGAACTTTCATGGTTCCTGTAACTCCCGGATAGAGCTGCCGGGCTTCTGCGATGCACTGGAGGAGGATTTCTTCATTCTTCCTGTCTACCATGCCGGAGATGCGGAAGAGGTCGATGATCCACCAGATTTCTCCGATAAAGCAGGTCCATAGCAGCCAGAAGATGATGTTCTTCACAGGATGGCCGAGATAGAAGTAATAGACGGCGAAGACGATCCAGAGGATGTAGGCTGTGGATTTCTTCTTTTCTCTTCCTGAGTAGAGGGTAAGGGCGTATTCTTTCTGCCGGGGCGTGAGGACGTTCAGGAGGGCTATGCCCTGTTCGCTGATGGTTTCTTTGCTCATAACGGGTACTTTCTTTGCTTTGGGTTATGGATAGAGGGCTTTGGCTTCTTCGATGCATGTTCCGAGGATTTCTTCGTTGGTCTCGTCGACCATGTCGGAGATGCGGAAGAGGTCGATGAGCCACCAGATTTCTCCTATGAGGCAGCTCCAGAGAAGCCAGAAGATGATGTTTTTCACGGGATGGCCGAGGTAGAAGTAGTAGAGGGCGAAGAAGAGCCAGAGGATGTAGGCGGTGGATTTTTTCTTTTCGCGGGCAGCATAAATCTTCACGGCGTAGTCCCTTTGTTTCTCGGGGAGGGCGGCGAGGCGCGCTATTTCTTCTTCGGTCAGGATGTTTCCTCTCGTCATAGTTTCTCCTTTAGAAGAGGCGGCTCTTCATTTTCATGGCGATCCATTTGGCGAGGGCCTGTTTGGCTTCTTCGGGTGCGCCTTCTCTGAGTCTGATGTCGCCTTTCATCCGCTGTTCCATGGTGACGGATGGGTCGATGTATGGTTCGAAGGTTTTATAGAAATTCATTTTTGCGATTTCTTCTGTTAAGTCCATGGTAATTCTCCTTTAGACTTCGTTGTCTATGGTAACGACGTTCTCCGGGCTCATGCTTACGGGGTCGGGGTAGATGCGGACGGCTTCACGCATGCATTCTTCGATGACTTCTTTGTTCCGTTCTTCGACCATGCGGCCGATGTGGAAGAGGTCGACGATCCACCAGACGAAGCCGACGATGACGAACCAGAGGATCCAGAGGACGATATTCCGCGCGGGGCGGTCGAGGTAGAAGTAGTAGACGGCGCCAACGATCCAGAAGACGTAGGCGAGGGACTTCTTTTTCTCCCGGTTCGCATAAAGTGTCAAAGCGCAGTCGCGCTGTTTTTCGGATAACATGGACAGCACTCTCAGGCTGTCCGGATCGATTCCGGTATCTTGCTGCATGCTCCCGCCTCCCTTACAGAACTTCTTTCTTATATTGTATCATGAAATTTCGAAATAGAGAAAGGGAGGGGGAGGAACACCTTCCTATTTCCTGTATAGGTGCCGGTTCTGTTATATAATAATGGTAACAGAATTTTTAGAGCGGAAATATAAAATACGTATTTTAAAGGGGGGAAATATATGAAGGGCGGAACGGTCGAGGATTTCGTGGAGTACCTTTATACCTGCCAGAACACAGCATTTATCTACAAGGGCATAACATACTGGTATCAAGGGTATATGCCAAATGATCATACGGTCCATATGGAACTGTATGCATGCAATCCTCCAGATGACAATGATCTCTGGAATCATGACGGCGCGACGATTGATGAAGGCGTGCAGGATCTTCTGAAGGCTCCACTGTTTGATGGAAAAACAATTTTGGAAGTAGAACAGGATATTGAGTGGATCGATTCTTGAGGCAGAACCGTGGGATGTGGCTAAAAAGCCGGAGAAGTGATGGCGAAGAGGAATAGAGTGGCGGAAGCTGGATATTATAGGAGAATCAAGAAATGACCGGAAAGACTTTTACAGAATTTATGGATGATTTGGCCTATAATCCTGAGATGGAGTTCATGTTCAGGGGAGAGAGATACATGATTTCCGGATATCTCACAAGGGATCAGTATACATTGGAGTTATGTAATATTGATACTGATTCGATGCTGTTTACCATGACGTCTGCATTCAGGAACGAATGCGTCTCTGCCTTTGAAAAAGCACGGGTTTTTGACGGACAAACTATTTCTGAGGCTGAGCATGAAATAGAAGTATTGTATGGATGAGGGGATTTAGGAGAACAATATAGAAGGAGCTGCAGAAATGTGGAATCATTTCTGCAGCTCCTTTTTTGTGGGAGGGAGAAAATCGGGAGACAAGGGAAAACAATACGACCGAGCGGGGTTCGAGGGAAATGAGAAAACCGTACAACCTCGCTGCGCTCGTGGAACCTTTTATAAAGATCAATGAATAATCAACCCTATCCGTCCGGCATCAGTAATTGGGGCGGACGCCTTCCCCGTCTGGGAAGGCGAGTTTAAAACCATACAACCTCGCTGCGCTCGAAAACACCTTACAACCGAGATGGAATCGCGGGGAACTACATCTCATTCGTCGCCTTCGGCGCCACCTTCTCCTTTCGGAGCAAGGTTAACACCCTTAAACCTCGCGTTGCTCGATAAAAAACCATACAACCTCGCTTCGCTCGTAAAAACCTTTTTAGATTTTAAAGACCGATGAATAATCAACCCTATCCGCCCGGCATCAGTATCGAGGCTGGGCGCCTTCCCCGTCTGGGAAGGCGAGTTTAAAACAGTACAACCTCGCTACGCTCGAAAACACCTTACAACCGCGATGGAATCGCGGGAACTGCATCTCATTCCCTGGCTCCGCCAGAACCTTCTCCTTCGGAGCAAGGTTAACTCCCTTAAACCAGCCTCTGGCTGATGGAAAACAAGCAAACCTCGCTTCGCTTGCCCATTTCTCCCACGAGAAAACCCCTCTGCTTGGCAGCAAAGGGGCTCTCCCGGTCAATCACGATGTCTATTTAATTATATCACAGCGGGTCTGGGAGATGACGGGTTAGTTTTCGTTGGACATGTGTGTTTTGTCGAAGAAGAGGAAGCAGAGGGAGACGATCATGGCTACTACGGTGGCGAGGCCCATGCCTTTGAGCTGGATGGGTCCGATGCCTACGGTGGCGCCGGAGAGGCCGCTGATCATGGTGACTGCTGTCAGGATGAGGTTTCTGGATTTGGTGTAGTCGACTTTCTTTTCGATGAGCATGCGGATGCCGGATGCTGCGATGAAGCCGAAGAGGAGGATGCAGACGCCGCCCATGACGGGGGTGGGGATGGCGTGGATGATGGCTGCTATTTTTCCGATGAAGGAGAAGATGATGGCGAAGACGGCTGCGCCTCCGATGACCCAGGTGCTGTAGACGCCGGTCATGGCCATGACGCCCATGTTTTCACCGTAGGTGGTGTTCGGGGTGGAGCCGACGAAGCCGGAGATCATGTTGGAGAGGCCGTCTGCGAAGAGGGATCTGTGGAGACCCGGGTCTTTGATGAGGTCTCGGCCTACGATGTCGCTGGTGACGAAGAGGTGGCCCAGGTGTTCGGCGAATACGACGAAGATGGCCGGGAGGATCATCATGATGGCGGAGAAGTTGAAGGCCGGCGCATAGAAGGTCGGCGGTGCGAACCATGCGACTTCTTCGATGTGGGTGAAGTCAACGACGCCCATGGCGATCGAGAGGAGGTAGCCGGCAATGACGCCAATCAGGATCGGGATGATGGCGATGAATCCGCGGCCAAGGACGGTAGCGAGGATGGTGACGATCAGGGTGAACATGGAAATAATGATGGCTGTACTTGCGCTCATGCCCTGAGGGTCTCCGATGAAGCCGGACATGCTCATGGCAAGCGGGGCGAGTTCAAGGCCGATGATGGCTACGATGGAGCCCATGGCTGCCGGAGGGAAGAGGACGTCTATCCATTCGACGCCTGCTTTCTTGACGATGAAGGCGAGGAGCATGAAGCACAGGCCGAAGGCGATGAAGCCTCCCTGCGCGTCTGCGTAGGACATGCCTGCGGTCGAGGTGACGGCGAGGACTGGCGAAATGAAAGCGAAGGAGGAGCCGAGGTAAGCCGGAAGTCTCCATTTGCAGATGGTGAGGTAAATCAGTGTGCCGATGCCGTTCATGAAAAGGCAGGTCGCGGGGTCGACGTTCAAGAGGAACGGGACGAGGACGGTCGAACCGAACATGGCAAATAGGTGCTGCAGGCTGAGTGGAATGGTAGGAAGCAGAGGCAGTCTCTCATCTACTTCTATGATGTGTTTTTCCATGAATAGATCCCTCCGTCAGGAATACTGGCTCAGAAAAAAGGAGGCCTTCAGTGTGATCTGAAGAGCCTCCTTCCGTGTTTTCTAAGCGACTGTAAAATTTTATCCCAACTATCTTATACTTTTTCCACTTGGATTGCAAGACCTTTTTAAGGAAATGAAATTAGAAAGGGATTAGAAGCGGTACTGCATGCCGACTTCGTAGTTTCTTCCAGGAGCTGCGAACCAGGTGCCGGACGGACCGTAGCTGGGAGAGGAAGAGCCGATGTTCGTGTAGAACTGGTCGAAGACGTTGTTCACGCGGGCATAGATGGTAGCTTCCTTGGTGATCTTGTAGTCAGCGCCGATATCCCATACCCAGAAGCTGGAGTAATCCTTCATCGTTTTGCTTTCACTGACTCCGTAAGAGCTCTTTGTGGATGTATAGCGGTCCATGACGCCGCGGCCATTGATGTATGCATCGAATTTCTTATCGGTGTAATTCAGGCCTACATTCAGTTCATGCTTCGGCATGTAAACGCGGGAATCGTTTCTGATGTCTCCATCGAAGTAGCTGTAGCCCAGGGTGCCGGAGAGATGATCGGAGAATTTCTTCGTGAGGGACATGTTCACGCCGGTATTGATGGTCTTTCCTGTATTGAGGTATTGGGTGCCCTTACTGGAATAACCCCAGGAGATGAGATTCTTGGCAAACTGGCGGTATACGCTGATGTTTCCGGACAGGGTATCGTCGAAGATATGGTTGGCGCCGAGCTCAACGGTGTAGCCTTCTTCCGGATCGAGGTCCGGGTTAGGTATAGTATGATAATTATCATAGTAAATCTGCATGAGGCTCGGTGCGTTGAAGAACTTCTTGTAGCTTGCATAGTAGTTCGTGTTGTCGCTGATCTTGTAGCCGACGGTAAGGCTCGGTGTGGTGCGGGTGCCGTAGTCCGTATTGTGTTCGACGCGTACGCCAGGGGTGACGTTCCAGCGGTCATTGATGTCCCACTTGTCCTGTACGTAGAAGCCAAGGTTTGTCGCATGCTTGCCCTGCATGCCGGCAACTTCCGCATAGTAAGGAACGGAATCCTGGTAGAGGTCGAAGCCGCCGATGATGGTCTGGCCTTCCATGGTGTAGGTGAGCTGATCGGAAATACCGCGTGTCTTGAGGCGGAGGTCTGTAGTACCAGAGCTGCCTGCATTATTGTAGTCATCCTGGAGATGATAACGGTTCTGGTACATGGAGAGGCGGTTGGTCAGGCGGTCATTGATGCGCGCATTGTACTGGAGTGCGATGCGGTCACTGTCCTTCTTGCCAAAGTCTTTTGTCGGATCATTGGATCCATAGTCAGGACGGGTGTAGTCGGCATTGTATTTTTCATAGGATAATGTGACGGAAGAGTCATTGCCCAGGTCATAGCCGATCTTGCCTGCGAAGGATTCTGCATTGAGATGGTTGATGACATGGCGTCCCCAGCCGTCCTTGAAATTGCCCTGGATCTGTTTATTTGCTTCGATGGTCCAGAAGAAACCGTCCTTATTTCCTTCGTTGTAAAGGCCGTACTTCTCGCCGTCAAAGCTTGCGCGGGAGAGGTCGAGGGTCGTATGGACTTCGCCGTCCGTCGGTTTCTTCGTGATGATGTTGATGACGCCGCCAGCAGCATCGGAGCCGTAGAGCGTGGAAGCAGAGCCCTTCAGGACTTCAATATGATCGACCGAATCCATATTGGTCAGAATGCCCAGCTGCGAATGAGTGCCCATGAGGCCGTTCGTGTTGACGCGCATGCCGTCGACCATGACGACGACGTTGGTCGATCCGTTGATTGTAATCGGATCGGAGAAATAGGTCTGGCTGGAAGAGCCTCTCGTCGCGATAACGACGCCCGGTACCTGCTTCACAGCATCGGCAACGGATTTGTAATGGTTAGCTTCAATGTCCTTGGCGGTGACGACGGAAATGTCGGCGTTCGAATCGATGACCTTTTCCGGTTCACGGTTGGCCGTGACGACGACCTGGTCCAAGGTGTAGACCGGCATGTCCTCTGCATGGACGGTCATGGCTCCTCCTGCTGCGCAAAGAGCGGCCAGTGATGCTGCGATGTACTTCTTCTTCATAAAATCCTCCCTGTGTTTCCCTGTTTTTAGGGGCTTGAAAATAGCCCGGCAGGATGCGCGTCTGTCGGTCGCAGAGAGACGCATCCCATCGGGATCTCACGCATGAAAAGGCAGTTCTTCTGACTTCGCTTCCTCGCTTTCCCCGCCTTCCCGGATTCATCCAGTGGCTTCTTGGGGTCGGCTCAGCGTCACAGCGGCGGGACCGTGGCGGAATCGGAGACCTTCCCGGATCTCCTCACCGCGCTTCTCTATTGCCCTTCGAAGGACCTTTTCCTGCGTACATATTGAAATTACTAAAAGTATTATACTCGCAATTCTTATAAAATAAAAGAATTAACAAATAAAATATTAATAAAAAGAAAGACACCCTTTAATAAAGAAAGCATGAATTCTCATTTTGTGTTATTCTGTGTACAATGAAAGGCAAATGAAGAGAGGAGGACTTATGAAGAAGAAAATCATGGCAGGGGCGGTGCTCCTTCTGGCGGCTTCAATTTTTATCGGCGGCTGCGGAATCAAGAGCGTCAGCACGGACACGGGCGCCGGATACACGGTGACGGATGCGACGGGCAGGGAAGTGAAGATCCCGAAGAAACCGGAGCGCATCATGGGCAACAGCGCTTCAATCGACACTATGCTCCTTGGCGTCGTCACGCCGGACAAGCTGATCGCTGCGACGGAAGCGGACAGGGATCCCGCCATTTCCTATATCGCCAATGACACGAAGAATATCAAGATGACGGTGCCGCTCATGGGGCTCTCGATGGAGCTTGTGACCGAGGCCAAGCCGGACCTCATCATCGCCTCCACGTACACGAAGGGCGAGCAGCTCGACCTCTACCGGAATATGGGCATCCCCGTCGTCGTCATCAAGGGGCCGCGCTCGATTGAAGAGGTGGAAAGCGACATCCGCATCATCGCCGCTGCTACGGGTGAAAAGGAAAGAGGCGAGAAGGTCGTCGCGAAGATGGATGAAATGCTCACAGAGTCGGACAAACGTCTGTCCGAGGAGAAAGGAAAGAAACCCGTCGTCTTCCTCGTTTCCCAGATGACGCGCTACGGCGGCCCTGGCTCGATGTTCAATGAGCTCCTCACCCGCGCCAGGCTCGAGAATGCGATCGGACTTGCCGGCGTTTCGAACGGACAGATGATTTCCCCCGAGCAGATCGTGAAGGTGGATCCGGACATGTTCTTCGTCTCGACGGACCGCGAGTCCGATACGACAGGGGCCTCCCGCTACCGCGACAGTTTCCTTGCAAACCCCGCCATCGCGCAGATGAGAGCGGCCAAGCATATCGTCCCGGTCGACGACCGCTACATTTATGCCGCGTCCCAGAACGCCGTCTATGCCGTGAGGGCGCTCGCGAATGCCGCCTACGGCCCGATTTTTGACATGTCAGGAGAAAAGCAGATCCGCGGCTACTGATGGGATTATAATGTAGGAAATGGGTCTTGAAAGAAGGGGACATTATGGAAAAATATAATAAGAAAAGGCTCGCCCGCGCATCTGAGGCCGTGAGGAAAGCAGGCCTTTCCCAGATCATCGTTTCAGATGCGGCAGCGCTCTGGTACCTGACGGAAGAGGAAATCCATCCCGGTGAGCGCCTGACCGTGCTCGTCATCCCGGCGGATTCTGATCCGTACTGGGTAAGGAACCGCCTTTTCTTGCTGAAGAGCAATGGCATCGCTGACCATCCTTTCGAGGACGGCGAGGACGGCATCGGACTTCTCGCCAGCCTTCTCGCAGATGGCAGGACAGGGGTCGATGGCGTATGGCACTCGGCCTTTCTCCTCGACCTGATGGGAAGGGGAGGAAATCGGACATTCGTGAACGGCTCGCCGCTCATCGACGCGCTCCGCGCTGTGAAGGATGAGGAGGAAATCCGCCGCATGAAGGCAGCTTCCCTCATCAATGACCACGCTGTCCGACGCATCCGTGATTTCCTCTACCCGGGTGTCACGGAAAAGGAATGCGCCGAAGAGCTTCGGAAGATTTACAAGGAAGAGGGCGCTGAAGGATTCTCCTTCCCGCCGATCGTTTCCTTCGGTGCGCACGGCGCCGACCCGCACCATTCGCCCGACGACACGAAACTTGCCCCAGGCGACTCCGTCCTCTTTGACATCGGCTGCAAGAAGGACCATTACTGCTCCGACATGACAAGGACGTACTTCACGGGAGAACCAACGGAGGAGGGAAAGAAAGTCCATGACACCGTGAGGGAAGCGGGCCTTCGCGCCGAAGCGCTGATCCGCCCGGGCGTCCTTCTGAAGGACATCGACAAGGCGGCCAGGGACTGCATCGCAGAAGTCGGCTACGGTCTATACTTCACGCACCGCCTTGGCCATTTCATCGGCATCCGGGAGCATGAAGCAGGCGAAGTCAGCGCGAATTCTCCTCTTGCTGCCAAGCCCGGCATGATCTTTTCCATTGAACCGGGCATTTACCTTCCGGGCCGCTTCGGCGTCCGGATTGAAAACCTCGTCCTCGTCACGGAGGACGGATGTGAACTTTTGAACCACGAAGACCGCGGCTGGAAAGCCGGTCTCCGTCATGGAAAGTGAGGCGAAGTATGATAAAAATCAGAACGACTGCCATCGGGGAAGGACGACCGAAAATCTGCATTCCCCTCGTTTCAGACAGCACCGAGCTTCTCGCTCTGGAGTGCAAGGACCTTGCCGGTACCCCTTTCGACCTTCTCGAATGGCGCGTCGACTACCTGGCAGCGAGTCAAAATTTCCAGATGGAAAAGAATCTGAAGGAAGGGTATGAAGCCATCAGAAGCGTATTTCCCGATGCCCCGGTTCTCACGACCGTCAGAAGCGAACCGCAGGGAGGCGCCCGCGATTTCACAGAAGCCGAGTACATCGACCTCCTTTCCTTCATCACGAAGGAGCACCTGGGAGACGCCGTCGACATCGAATACGGCCAGGAAGTCTTCGACACGTACGAAATGATCCGCGAAGCTAAGCGCGCCGACATGCCTGTCGTCATGAGCTGGCACTCCTTCGGAAGAGTGATGGGCGTCCGTGAAATCATCGACGTCATTGAAAACATGCAGGCCATGGACGCCGACATCCTGAAGGTCGCCACCATCGTCGAGCATCCGAAGGAAGCTGCCCTTGTCATGTACGCCGCCGCTGAAGCGCAGGAAGAATTCCCGGACAATCCCGTCATCGTCATCGGCATGGGGAAAGACGGCGTCCTGACGCGCACCGCAGGCAATTTCCTCGGCGCACCGCTTACCTTCGCCTCCGGGAAAAAGCCCTCTGCGCCCGGCCAGATTTCCGCAGCCGACATGGACAAAGTGCTGGATATCTTCTACGGAAAGTACGGGAAATAGGAAATTCGAAGATTTCTAAGAAATTCGATTGTTCCTCCTCCTTTTTGGAGTATAATGAAAGAAAATTTCCCTGTAGTGTAGTAAGGAGGATGACCTATGTCCCTGAAAGAATTTAAACTCGCCTACGGCCACGGCACGCAGTCCGTCATGCTGCCGGAAGAACATATCTCTGACGTCCTCGAAGGCGTACCGACGCCCGCCTGCGACGTGAAAGAAGCCACCATCGAATGCATGCGTCATCCGATCGGCGCTGAGCCTCTCCACGACCTCGTGAAGAAAGGCGACAAGGTCTGCCTCGTCGTCGCTGACATCACCCGCGCATGGAACCGCGCTTCCGAATTCACCGTCCACGTCGTCAACGAACTGAACGACGCCGGCATCCCGGACGACGACATCTACATCGTCTTCGCACAGGGCACCCACCGCGTCCACACCGACGAGGAAAACGTCACCTGCGTGGGCGAGGAAGTCGCTTCCCGCATTAAAATGTACCAGCACGTCTCCACCGACAAATCCATGCTGACCCACGTCGGCACCACGACAAGAGGCACTGACGTATGGATCGACACCCGCGTCGTCGAAGCTGACAAAGTCATCCTCATCAACGCCATCTCCACCCACGACATGGCAGGCTTTGGCGGCGGAAGGAAACTCATCCTCCCGGGCGTAGCCGGCTTCGAAACCGTCCAGCAGAACCACTGCCACGCATTGGGACCCACAGTCGGAAGCGGCCTGAACCCGGACGCAGCCCTCCTCAAAATCGCAGGAAACCCCGTCTCCGAAGACATGCAGGAAGCCTGCGACATGATCGCACCATGCTTCCTCGTCCACTCCGTCATCAATGCAGAAGGGGAAATCTCCTCCATGGTTGGAGGCGACCCCTACAAAGCATGGCTCGAAGGTACCCGTGAAATCTACCGTATGCAGAAAGTACGGATGAAAGCCCAGACCGACGTCACCATCGTCTCCGCAGGCGGCTACCCGAAAGACACCAACCTCTACCAGGGCACCAAGTGCTACACCACCGCCGAAATCGCCACCAAAAAAGGCGGCATCATCATCACCATGATCGAAGCCGAAGACGTCCAGGAACCACCGGCCTACCTCGGCAGCTTCAAATACAAGAACCTCACAGAAATGGAAGAAGGCCTCAGAGCCTGCTTCACCATCCCCCTCTTCGTCGCCTTCGAAAACCTCATCACAGCCATGACACACACCGTCTACATCGTTACCAGGCCCGAGAACTTCGACATCCTCCGCGAAAGAACCCACCAGATCCCGGTTGCCACCGTGGAAGAAGCATGGGAACTCGCCAAGAAACAGCTCGCTGAAGAAGGAAAAGAAGACTACACCATCAACGTCATCCCCCAGGGAAGCGCCATCGTACCATACGTAGAAGAATAAAGAAAGAAAGCAAATAAATTAAAAAAATTAAAAAAGGAGCCATTGGAAATGAGCAGTCATTCCAATGGCTCCTTTTTGAGTGGGTCTCGCCTTCCCAGACGGGGAAGGTGCCCGGCCCAAATACTGATGCCGGGCGGATAGGGTTGATTATTCATTGGGCTTTAAAATCTAAAAAGGTTCCGACGAGCGAAGCGAGGTTGTATGGTTTTGAACTTGACCTTGCCCTGGAAGGGAAGGTGTCGGCGGAGCCGACGGATGAGTTGTATTTCGGACAAACGTTAGTCTGGTTGTATGGTTTTCTTCACTCACTCCCTCAAATCTTTATCGTTTCTCTCTCGCATTTTCCCACGTAGTCATCGGTCCAGTCTTCTTCGAATTCGCTGATGGGGATGAATTGGTTTGTGAGAGGGGTTCCTTTGTGGATGGAGATCATTTCGGAGAACCATATGTTTTTCTCGAAGGAGATTTCCCCTCCGTTCTGCAGGAGGAAGATAATCCCGCGTGTGACTTGTACGTCGTAGGTTTTCACGCCCAGATGGAAAAGTTCCTGATGTTCGTTGACGATCTGGATTTCCTGAATCATTTCTTCGACGGGGATGTTTGTCATGTCTGTGCTCATGAGCCTGGAGGGCATATTACCGGTGGAGGGAAAGAGCCGGAACATGGCGACGTCTTCGAGGGCGCCGAAGTAATCGGCCACTTCGATGGTGCTGGTCAGTGCGTACGCGCCGCGGCTGGTGATGATTTCTGCGATGCCATAGGCGGAAGATGGCAGGGCCTCGGCATCGGAGCGGATGCTCTTGAGAACGCTGCCTTTCAGGTTCTGCAGCATGGCCATGGTCTCTGCGTCAAAGCGCATGTCGTATGTTTTCATGATTTTCCCTTTTTTCGCTTTTCCTTTACTATACACCATTCCCCCACAAAAAAATCCCGCAATCGCGGGATGATTTATTCGCTTACAGCATGTTCTTTTTCCAGAGGACGAAGGTGACGGCAACGGTAACGGCTACACCCAGGAGGGTGACTTCCACGAAGCCGAAGGGCGAGCTCTCGAAGGGGACGGGGACGTTAATGCCCCAGAGGGAGTAGATCAAGGTCGGGGTCGCGAGGATGATCGTGACCGAGGTCAGGAATTTCATGATCTGGGACAGGCGGTTGGAGATGATGGAGGAGAATGAGTCCATCATGGACATCAGAATGTTCGTGTAGATCTCGGCCATTTCCAATGCCTGCTTATTTTCGATGATGACGTCTTCGAGGAGGTCTTCGTCTTCCTCATACATCTTGAGGAGGGAGGGAAGAGGGCTGTTCCTGAGGCGCATCAGGCGTTCCATGACGTTTTCATTCGCATGAAGGGCGAAGTTGAAGTACGTCAGAGATTTCTGGAGTTCGAGGAGGCGTAAGAGTTCCTTGTTCTGCAAAGATTTGCGGACCTGGGTCTCGATGACGTCGGTCTGTTTGTAGATCTGCTGCAGGTAGAACAGGAAGGAAGAAGATGCCTGGGAGAGGATCTGGAAGAGGAAACGTGTCTTCTTGTAGGTCTGGAAGCTGGTGAAGGAGTTATTCAGAAATTTCTGGATTACTGTGTTTGTTTCCAGGCATACGGTGACGAAGAACTGGCGGGTAATGAAGATGCCCAGCGGCAGGGCGTCGTAGGCGTCTGTTTCCAGGACCACCGGCGTATTGACAACGACGAAGATGTAGTCGTCTTCCAGTTCCACGTGGGACCGTTCTTCTCTATCCAGTGCGGTCTGCAGGGAGTCTACGGGAATGCCGGTGAGTTCGTTCAGTTTAGTCAGTTCCGCCGTATCGGGGGCGGCGCAGTTGATCCAGGAGCCCTTTTCCAGCTGCTCCAGCGGTATCTCGCAGAGTATGTGGTTTTCATTATGTTTGTAAGCTCGAAGCATGGCGTTCCCCTTTCTTATTTACACATTTTACTATAGTCAGAAATGGCGGTTCTGTCAATGAAAAACCGTGCTCCTCAAATACAAACAACTAACAACTACTTTAACAGGCAATCAGTTAAGAAAGAACTAAGGCTAGGCATTGTTGTTAGGATATGGCTGAATAACTTTAGCTCCGTATAATGTCTTGAATCTGGTAGGTGTATCGTCGTACTTATTGGACGTGAAATCATTTTTCTCTTCATATATGGGTGGGAATTTGATATTCATGACGCCTAAAATGGTATTAAAAATCAAGTCGTTTGTGAAGACAGCAGCTTGATGGAATTTTAGATTATTAAATGTTGTCTCATGCTCGGCTTTATAATCTGGCGAAAAGAACATATACATGGGAATGTAAGTCATAGGATACACAAAATTTCCGGAATCATGAGCCAGCCCCTGGTCTACCGCATCTGTATGGTCTGAGAAGTAAATTAAACTTTGGAAATACGGGAGTTTGGAGGCAGAGTCATAAATTTTTGAAACTACATAATCATTGTATAAGATACTGTTATCGTAAGCATCGATTTGTTTTCCTCTTCCTTGGAACTTTGCGAATTGGTGTGGATAGCGGTCTGCGTAGCTGCCATGATTGCCCATAAGATGAATGACAATAAGCATTTTGTCATATTTCTTTATATTTTGCAGCCCATTGACTACTTTTTCATCATAAAAATTTGTTTTTGTAGTTTCTCCCACATTTTTATTAAGCCATATCTGCTGTTCTGCTTCTGAAGCAATGACTGTAATCGGGGTATCCCAGGCACTATACTGCACCTGGTTAGAAATCCAGGCAGTATGGTAGCCGGCGGCTTTTGCCATTTCGATGATAGAGACTGCATTTTCCAAAGATATTTCATTGTACTGGTTTTTAGCAGTTAAGGCATAAGTTAAGGTTGGTACGGTATGGGTATGACAGGAATAGGCTTGAGTGAATAGTAAAAAATCAGGATTTTCATTATGTTGTTGGTTAAGCCATGGGGTTGTTTCCCTGCCATATCCATATACACTCATATGGAGACGATTCTGCGATTCTCCGATGACTAATACATAAATTCCTTTTTCATTATTTTCTGAAAGGGATAAATTCTGGTTAATCATGGATGCCCGTTTTTTCTTATTCTCTGCAAAGGCATTGTATCTGTTCATGTATCTGACCGTTCCTGCAAAAAGCTGACCTAAAGGATTTTGTTTTATATTATGAACAATCAAATATCCTGAGGATAAAGCAATGAGGCAGCACCCAATATAAAAATATTTGTTTTTTCTCTGTTTGATTATTGAGGGGAGAATCTGTTTATAAAAAGACCGGACAAATAATATAAAAAATAGTATAGAAACCAGTATGGAGAACATGGAAACGATACTTGTATGGTCTTTGAAGTAGCTCCATGCTTCATTGCTGTTTGTTTGAAGAAGTGCCATTAAGGTGTCCGTGTGTGGCCAGTTTCCTGATACACTATAGTAAAACCAAATTAAGATGGTAGGAATTAAGTAAAGAAAGAATGTAACAGGTAGATATATTTTTCTAATAGTTGGTTTAGATATCCATTGATATATGAAAGTAATTATCCCATATATACCCATAAAAAGGCCAATATACTGATAACAGTCGGCAGGGGAAAGAGATTCACCAGATATGGATTTTACGGTAATGGAGGTAATTGCTAAAAGAGGAGGTATCCATAGGAATATAATTTTTCGGGGGGGTACAATCCAGCTATAAGGGCAGCTGTAAGAGCAGATAGAATAATACTTTTGCGTTCCACAGGCAAAGACAGTTGGTTAGTCAGGAAGGTTGTAAACAAAAACTCAAAACAAATAAAAATCAAGGTATTTAATGTAATGAATTTAAATGGATTATTGAAAAGGCGATTCACAGTCATAGACCTCTCTGCTTTAAATAATTATATTAAAACGATGCTTAACCTATATATGATACATCTCGTTGCCTTACTTGAAAAGTGCAGGAATAAGTAAGAAAACAAGATATGCTAATTATATATTAATAAACATCTATCGATTTTTTTCAAAAAACATAAAAAGCAGGATGCCTGCGGGGTATCCTGCTTTTTATTCCGGATTTTGATTTCCCTTATTATTAGCCTTTCAGGTAGGGGACGATGGCGGCGCAGTGCGGCATGACGTTGATGGTGTAATCGGTCTTGCCTTCCTTTTCCAGCTGCTTCTGAGCGAGTGCCCATGCTTCTTCGACCGTTGCTACCGGGATCTGGTTCGTCTTGCGGATTGCTTCGAAGTTTTCCGGCTTCGTGACGAGGTAAATCGTGTAGCGGTGGGTCATGCAGAAGAGGTTGAATGCGACGAAGAATGGAATGGTGAAATGATGGCGCAGTGCTCTTTCCATGTCAGCTTCTGTTTCATACTGGAAACTGTTCAGGTATGCCGGCGGTTCCTGGATGTCGCTGGCTTCCATGATGGCGATAATGATGCCGCCGTCCTTGACAGCGACGTCAGCCGGATCATAGCACTTGCTGCCCTGGTAGAGGGATACGTCCTTCGGATATCCGCCAGCGCAAGCGAAGCCTACATCCGCTTCCTGCTTCATCGGGACCTTCTGGATGCGGTATACGAGCTTGGTGCCTTCGAGCCATGCTTCGTAAGGATCGCCGCCGACCATGCGGCAGATCTGGCCGTCTGCATTCACGATGGAATGAACGAGGAAGCACGGTTTGATCATATCGGAAGCTTCCTGCATATCATCGGAAACCGGGTTGTGATCAAGGAGCGTGGAACGGGTAGCCGGGTTGATGCCGCTGCCGAATTCAGTGCCCAGCGCATTGCAGTGATTGATCTGAATGGATTCATCACCGGCAACGCCCGGGAGAATCAGCTTTCTGCCGCCGCCGTAGCCTGCGAAGAGGTGGGTGGTGATGCCGTCGACGACGATGACCTTGTCAGCATCGACTGCATGCTTATTGATCCAGACAGGAGTGCCCAGCTTCGTATCGCCGACATGGACGAGTTCGTCCTTGTTTTTGCAGTCATGCTGGTACAACTTGATACGGGAAGCGACTTCCTTGCCGACGACGCGGATATCTTCTTCCGGTGTCTGCGCTCTGTGAGTGCCCTGGGCAAAGAGGATGCAGATATCGCTGTCCGGGATCTCTGCGCGGTTCAGTTCATTGACGATATGGATGACGAACTGATCAGAATGGTTCCATGTACGGGTAATATCAGCGCATACAATGCAGACTTTGTCGCCCTTTCTGACGATTTCCTGCAGCGGGCGGCTGCCGATCGGATGGCGCATGCATTCCAGTGTGGCTTCTTCCACGTCGCAAGCGGGCGTGGGATTTCCTTCAAGAACATCGGAAATATGTTCTTCAGGGAGCATGACTTTCTGAGTAGTTTGGCCGAAGCCGAATTCGAATTCTTTTAATGCCATGGGGACTCCTCCTTTTTCTAAGCGCAGGGGTCCGGTTTCATACGAAAGGAGACTGCGCGTATGCGCGGCACATGCCGTAAAACATATAGATGTATAACAATTATAGCATGATTTCCGCTGAAATCATCTGCTTTTTCTTACTTTACTTTGGTAACGTGAAGAAACAGGACATATTGTCCATAAACCACGAAATACAAGGAGAAATCGCCAATAAAAGTGCAACACATTCGCGGAAAGAGCACCCGAACTCGTCCCTCGCTGTACAGAGCGCTGACTTTTGAAGGCGGTAACAGTCCGAGCATTGAAGCGCCGCTAACACTTGCCTTCCCAGACGGGGAAGGTGCCCGGCCCCAAAATCTGATGCCGGGCGGATAGGGTTGATTATTCATTGGGCTTTAAAATCTAAAAAGGTTCTTCGAGCGTTAGCGAGGTCGTCTATTGGTTTTAATTCTCCTTCCTATTTCCCAAGAGCATCTCCCATCTGCCCAGTTTCTATCATTTCCTTCTCTCATTTCCTTATTTTTTCCTTATATAAGTATACTTTCGGATAATATGCGAGCGGTCTGGCGCTTGGTATGATTAAAGAATAGAAGGTATGAAATTTGGGAGTTTTATATCGAGGTGGGAAAAATGAAAAAAGGGAAGATTTTACTCAGTCTGTCTATACTGGCAGCTTTGGGAAGTTTCAGTGCACCTTTATCATGGGCAGCGGATGTGACGAATCCGGCGAAAAAGGTCAATACGACGGTGGAAGGAAATGTTTCTGCCGGCGTGGCAGAGAACGAAGGGGATAATGCGGTAAGCAATATACTGACGCTTGACACCGGCGCAGATATTTCCGGAAACGCGACTGGCGGGGTTGCGGTAGAAGGCGCGGGAAATGCCCTGACAAATACAGTGGATGTGCTCGACACAGCTAAGGTCGCCGGCGCAGTCACGGGCGGTGTTTCCTACGACGGTAATGCGAAGGAAAACGTTGTCAATATGGCGGGCGGCACTGTAATCAGGGGCGTGACAGGGGGACGCACTTTGGGGACGGGCGAGGCTGCCCTGAATCAGGTGACAATCTACGGTGCTGCAATCGGTGAAGAAACAGAGCAGTTTGGTGCTGTCTTTGGCGGCGTTTCTGCAAAGGGTATGGCCAATAACAATGTTGTGAAAATCGTGGGCAGCACCACCACGTATGAAAATGTCATGGGCGGTTTTTCGACCGGAGCTTCCGCCAATGGGAACAAGGTAACGCTTTCGGGAACCAACTCGATCGGGACGAACATTTACGGCGGCGACGGGCAGACAGGCGCATCAAACAATGAACTCATACTCGAAGACAATTCGACAATAGGTGTAGAGAGCAATACGGAAATCGGCTATGCAGCCGGCAGATACACCCATACGGGCGACGTTTTGTCCAATAAACTGACCGTCGAAGGCGGCACGATGAACTATGCCATCGGCGGATATACGGAAACAGGAGGCAATGCAGAAAGCAACGAGCTGACCATCACGAGCGGCACAGTATACGTGGAAGCAGCCGGCGGAACTACCCTTGGGACAGGCAATGCTTCCGGAAACCAGGCGACAGTCAGCAATGCCACGATCGGCACAGAAACGCAGGCCGGGACGGTCTATGGCGGCCATGCAGCAAAAGGCAGTGCGGATAACAATGTCGTCAAACTTACAGATACCACCACGTATGACAATGTCGTGGGCGGTAATTCCTGGGAGGCATCCGCTTCCGGGAATAAGGTGACGATCCTGGGGACAAGCTCTATCGGTACAAATGTTTTCGGCGGCGCTGGAAAGACGGACGCGGCAGAAAATACAGTCATCATCGGAGGCAGTACCCAGATTGGCGGAGCCGTCGTCGGCGCTCAAGCGGAGGCCGGAGACGCTGAAAGAAATACAGTATTCATTCAAGGCGGCACCATTGCTGAGGAGGTAATCGGCGGTGATGCCTTTGGTGGAAATGCCAATGATAATGCAGTCATCGTTACAGGCGGTACAATCAATGGAGACATTATTGGAGGCATCTCAAACCCTGACACAACCAGTGGAAATACCATCATCATTGCAGGTGGTACAATCAATAGAAGCGTTATTGGAGGCTACGGAGTGGCCGACGGAAGCATCATTGGAAATACAGTCGATATCCTTGGCGGAACCTTTGGCAAAAATGCCAGCCTCTACGGAGGTCTTTTTATCGGGAGCGACTACGGAACCATCGAAGGAAATACGCTCAACTTTGCTGCAGAAGGCATTACCGTAAAGAATCTCGCCAATTTCCAGAATATCAATTTCTACATCGATAAGGAAACGGGAAGTACGCCAGCGCTCCTTACCGTGACAAACGTATCCTACATCAGCGAGGCCTCCGTCCATACCTTTGCAGAAAATACCGAAGAAATTAAGGCAGGCGGGGCCATTACCCTCCTCTCCGCTCCAAAAGGCATCCAGGCTGAAAGTACAGAAATCAACGGCACCATCATCGATTCGAACTACCTCTCCCGTCATACCAGCATCGAAAATGACGGAAATAACCTCATCCTTAACGTATCGGATGACGACGAACTCTTCCTCAACCCGGACACCAAGCTCTTCGCTGAAACAAGAGCGGCAGGCCTTGCCCTCATAGGAAACGGCTCCGACGCGGCAGCCGTACAGGGCTTTGAAGCGGCGAAGGTAGCCTATAAAGAAGAAACTGGCGGATTCGCCCCGTACGCATCCATCGGCGGCTTCAATTTCCGCCACGAAACAGGCTCCTACGTAGACACCAACGGCATGGCCGCCAACCTCGGCTTTGCCCGCCGGTACGAAAGAGATGGCTATGTCGATACCCTCATGCCATTCTTCGAATACGGCAGAAGCGACTACACCAGCCACCTCGATGACGGCGCAAGAGGCGACGCCGACCAGCACTACACCGGCGGCGGCATCCTTTACCGCAGAGACAGAGACGACGGCCTCCACTACGAAGCCATGATCCGCGCCGGCCGACTCTCCGGTGACTTCAAAGGAAACATCGACGGCATCCACGCCTCCTACGACAGCGACGCCTCCTACATCGCAGCCGAAGCAGGCCCTGGCAAAATCGTCTCCAGAGAAAACACCTCCCTCCACTACTACGGCAAATTCTTCTACACCCGCCTTGGAAGCGACAGCACAGTCATTCATAACAGCCAGGAAGATAACTCCTACGACTTCGACTCCATCAACTCCTACAGAACCAGACTCGGCGTAAGATGGACAAAAGAAATCAACAAAAAGGAATCCTGCTACGCAGGCATCGGCTGGGCCTACGAATTTGACAGCGACGCAAGAGCCAGCTGGAGAAACTTCAACACCCCGACCCCGACCATGGAAGGCTCCAGCGGCTTCCTTGAACTCGGCTGGAAATCCAAAATGACAAAAGACAACCCATGGGCCGCCGACTTCAACCTCACCGGCTGGGCAGAAAAACAAAGAGGCATCACCTACACCCTCGGCGAATCCAGAGCATTCTGAGGGCTGAGTTATATGTGTTACGAAAAAAGGACTCGTCGAGAGTCCTTTTTTTGTTGTCAGACTACGCTGACGGCACCGGAAAAACGGGCAACGCCGCAAACACTCGCCTCCCCAGACGTTGAGAAGGGCCGCAGGCCGGTTTTGACCTTGCTCCGGCAGGAGAAGGTGGGAAATTTTTGAATTTTAAAATTTCTCGGATGAGTTGCATTTCTACAGCCGACAGGCTGGTTTAAAGGTATTTAAGGGGTTAATTTCCCTCGAGCTAAGCTCGGTTGTATTGTTTTAATCCTCTTTACCTCACCACTCCGCAACACAAAAGGAACTGTGACAAAATCCGTTAAAACCCTACTTCTTCCTTTTCTCGAGCGAAGCGAGGTTTAAGGGTGTTAACCTTGCTCCGAAGGAGAAGGTGGTGCGGATTTGTTAATACAGACAAATAAATATCATAAAAAATCTAACCGTACCTTAATCTTAATCATGCAGCCATTGGAGCTGCGTTGAATACTTCCATTGGGGCTAAAAGATGTAATTTGCGCTGAATGCGTTTGTTGTTGTAGAAGTAGATGTAGCCGTTGATCATGCTTAC
>OLIL01000307.1_pt1 | contig 33128 bp, 26 predicted proteins | sample 1609701 | NCBI WGS metagenome assembly OLIL01 (sample SAMEA4350146, study PRJEB24818) | metagenome | biome: human; feature: gut; material: faeces | place: Denmark | collected 2013-09
GCAAGTCTATATAAGAAAAAAGCTCTATCTCTTACTCCTCTGAACTGTGCTCTAAATGCTTTGATTTTAGCATTGAATGACTCTGCTGCGGCATTGGTTGCCCTCCTTTCAAAAAAATTGATTATATCCAGATAATGTGTTTGTATAGAACGTGCGACCCTTCCAAAGGTGAGGAACCCCGATTTATCTACTTCATCATACCACCTTGCCAGCCTTGTCAAAGCAATATCCTTAAACTAAGACAACTTGATTTTAGAGGGGCTTCTCTCTATGGTAACAGAACTGAAAGAGAAGTTGGAAGCGCAGGTAACGCCAGCCAGCCGGGAGGAAACTCTCGAACGGTTTGGAGCGATTGAACAGGCATTGTCGAGGCTGCATAGTAATCCGGCTGTTCCTGTGGAGAAGTTGCAGACTATCCAAAGTCAACTTGACGATGTACGGAACAAGATGCAAGGTCAGCAGCATATCGAGGACACCAAGAGAATATCATTGGAAATCTATCGTAATTTTAAAATAATGGTTGATACCTTGAATTCCTACAAGACGGATAAAGAGGAAGTTTCCCCCTTGCCGTTCTATCAACGGATTTACAACAAGGTTACTTCTTGGATTCGTCCGGGATTGTTTATTTTTTTGGCAGTGCTGGTTCTCTGTTCCGCTTCCATATGGTTAAATATCCATTTGGCTACACGGATGCAGCAGTTACAGGACAATGATATGAAATACCGTTATTTGCTGATGCAGGGTTGGGCAAACGGAGAAGTCCTTGATATACTGGAAACCAAATTCAACTGGCAGAGGGATAATGATTTCATTCAAATTCTGACCGATTCTGTGATAGATTTTGAATATCGCAGCAAGAAACAGGCGGAAGCATTGGAACGTGCAAGGCTGTTGAACGAGCAAGCCGAACAGCTAAAGAAAGAAGCCGATAAGTTGGGTAAACCATAAACGAAGTAAAGCTGGAGTGATGAACGATGTTCATCGCTTCGGCTTTTTTCAAATTCATTTTTTGCTTTGTACAGTGTTCTTTCTCGAACATTGCGTAATGTGATGTGTTTTGACTTTTGGACAATCAACACGCAAATTAAGAAGAATAGTTTAAGCAAAGTAAACCCAATATAAATTTTCCATTCATTCTTCTGATTCAGTTCTCCTGATGTTTGTCGATTTTATACCCTGAATAATAGTTTTGTATAGTTTATCATCTTTACAGATTCCTTCCTGATGATATGCAGGATTCTTATCTAAAGATACAGTATAGATTGTCAAAGATATAGCAGATTTGTCATCCTTAACGGGTTTAACAAATATGCTTAATTCTATTCGTTTCCCTACAGATGTACTTAACAACTTTTCTCTGTCGATATATTTCTTAGCCTTGATAAATCCCGATTGCAAATCTACACAATCTATGCAGAGCTCATTTTCACTTGCCTATAATCACTTTCCACAATTTCATGGGACTACCTACTACAACCTGTTTGGACATATGGATTGAAAAACTTAGGTTCACGCTACTCATTTACATGTTTCTACAATCTTAAGCATATCGATGTTGTGTATTTAGGTATTCTATATCTCTGCACAATATTTTTTTCTTGTTAAATTTTTAAGATGCAAAAGAATGATGTTGTAAAATAATTACGGATAAAGGGAATTGAACTTATAATAGGTGATAGTTTACGTGGTTTTATACCGAACTTAATCTCGTAATGAGGATTGATGAAATAAAATTGTTGATTGATAATCTTGTATTCTCCTAAAGCTATTTTTCTAAATGATTCAATGGAACATTGAGTATGTTTTATGCTTAGTAACTCATTTATCGTTTCTTGTTTTTCATGGCATAACCGGAGCAAACCTACATAAAGCAGTTTAGGCAGTAAATGGATGAATGGCAAGTGTGAAGCTAACCAACTTTTACAAATTTGCTGATGTCCTCCAAAAGGCATTTGCCATGCAGGAAAAGACATAAATATAATTCCATCTTTGGATAGAAATTTTTTCAAATCAATAAGGAATCGCTCTTTATTGTCAATATGTTCCAATACATCGTGGCAGATAACTATGTCAAAACAGTTTTCTAAATCATTGATTTTAAACACATCGGATGCGATGAACATTCCTTTTGCATTAACTTCCTTGAAAAAACGTTTTGCGTCTTTTATTCGGCTTTCAGCTATATCAATCCCAGTTGTGTTACACCCCATTTCTGAAAAAGGCAGCAAGTTGCCGCCATCGCCACATCCTATTTCCAGTATATTCATTCCTGTTTTTATCGCTTTATATGTTTGGATATATGGAATGTAGTATTTTCTACTCGTTGCGGCAAGTTCTTTAAAATACATTGCTCTGTCTGATTGTCTTTTTTGCATCGCTATTTCATTTTTTTATAAGCGGTGCAAAATAACCTATAATAAAACAAAATCCTTGAAGTATCTCAAGAAATTCGTGAGGTCGTTATTTTTTTGCGTATGTGGCTGACTGTTTCCGGGGTAACCGAAAGATAAGATGCTATATCTTTCAGTGATAGTTTATTTGTTACTTCGGGATACTGTTGGATAAGTTTTAGATATCGTTCTTCGGCTGTATCACAGTGGAGGGAAATCACTCGCTCATAAAATTGAGCATAGAGTTTCTCTGCAACTATGCTTCTCAACCGTAGCGTTTGTATGTCTGTTTCCCAAAAAGCATGTAATGTTTCTAAAGATATAACATAGGCAACGCTATTCGTTGCAGCTTCTATTGTAAGCAATGACGGAATTTTGCATATATAGGAATGGTATTCTGCTATATATTCATTTTGAAAAGCAAACCCAATGATATGTTCAGTTCCTCTATTATCCAGCTTGATATAACGGAATAAACCGCTTTTAACGAACCCCACATAAGTGGATTTATTTCCCTCTGTTATGAAAGGTTCTTTTTTCTTGAATGACTTCATTGTTCCGTTCTTAATGATAAATTGTTTTAATAAAGAAAGTTCGGAACTTTCCATATACAGATTAAAAGTTTTCATTATTGCAAAAATAAAACGTTTCTTGATAAGTTTAGTTTGTTTCTTTATACATCCAAAAACGGACTTATATCTATTATATATGTACTGGCGAAAAGAAAAACAGTATTCTTTTTTCGCCAGTATTATTGGGGGATGATAGGTTAGTAATTTGAGGAAGCTATGAATGCTTTTATTTCTTCCTCACTTGGAAGCTCTATCATGTATTTTTGTACGAAGATGTTCGGGTCTAATCCGGCAGTGGCATACTTTACTAATGTATCTCCCTTTTCAGTGCAAAGCAGAATTCCGATAGGCGGATTATCATCTGGCTGCATCACTTCCGCCTTGAAATAGTTCAGATACATATTGAGTTGTGAAGCATACTCATAGCGGAACTTGTCTATCTTTAATTCCACAATAACGTGGCACTTCAAGATGCGGTGATAGAATACGAGGTCGGCAAAATAGTAATCTTCATCAATCAAGATGCGTTTTTGCCGGGCTTCAAAGCAGAAACCATGTCCCATTTCCAACAAGAAGCGTTGTAGGTTGTCAAGAATGGATTGTTCCAAATCGTTTTCTGTTACTAATGCACACTCGTTTAATCCTAAGAACTCTAAAGAAATAGGGGTGTTGATAACATCTTTAGGCTGTAATAAGGTCACTTGTTGCTGGACTAAAGCGGAGAGGGCTTCTTTGTTTTTGGAGAGTCCACTACGTTCATAATACAAAGATGATATTTGCCGTTCCAGTTCTCTTGCAGACCAACAGCCACGTATTGCTTCCATTTCATAGAAAGCACGCTTTGTCGGATTTTCGATTTTGGATATGAATTTTAAATGAGAATAAGGTAATTTATTGAACAACCTTTCAGCAGGAATACTCCACTTATTATGTTGTAATTCTGATGCTTGTAATTCGGCACACATTGAGTGCCGAATTGGTTCGGTGAATTCGGCGGACAGCGTGTGCCGAATTTCATTTCCAGTCATTATATATTGCAATATTTCTTCTCTTAGCTGTGGATAAACAAGGTACAGCCGTCTAAACTCTCGGAATCTACGTTCATTCAGACCTTTTGTATTCAGCCGTTGTTCCAGCTTTTTCAACAATTGTTCACCGTAGGTGGCACGCTCTTCCCCGTTCTGCTCAAATTCCACGATATAGCACCCCATAAGCCAGTTACGGGAAGTAAGGGCGAGGTTTACAGCGTGTGCGGCTTGTGCCTGCAACGTGTTCTGTATCGTACTGATATGTTTTACTAATGCTTCAAAGTCCATAGTTGCAAAGATAAGTCTTTTGTGGTTAAAACTTTAGTTCAGGCAAGCTGTTTATTGCTTCCTCTTTCAATTTATCCACGGCACGGGTGTATTTCTCGGTATGCTTCAATCCGCTGTGCCCTAAAAGGCTGGCTACGGTCTTGATATTTGCCCCATTGTTCAGAATATTCACGGCAAATGAATGTCGGGCGCAATGCCAGCTTATGTGTTTGTCTATTCCGGCTCTTTTTACCCAACGCTTTACTGATTTGCAGCAGCTTTCGTATGTAGGCAAATCGAATATCAAACAGTTCTTATCTGCCGGAGCTGCGCCAATAATGGATAATAGACCGTCATTCAAGGGGATAACCACACCGCTACTGGCTGAATGTCCCTTGGTCTTGCTTTGCTCGAATTTCAATAATCGGTTGGCATAATCCACATTTTTATAAGTAAGGTCTTTTACATCGCAAAAGCGTAGACCGCAATACAGGCAGAAGATAAACGCTCGTCTGATTGTGGGGGTTTCGTTGTCATAATGACAAGTTATCAGCTTTTGTATTTCTTCGGGCGAAAGCACATCTTTCCGAAGCATCTGGCTATCTACTTTGCAGGTGACATCTTTGCAAGGGTCTTTTAGCATTACATCATGCTCTATCGCATAGCGAATAACTTTCTTGAAACGCTGGTAAATGCTTTTAGCACCTTCGCCAACGCTTCGGGATTGCAGATAAGCTACAAACTGTTCCATCATTTCTTTGGTGATGAGTTCCGGTTTAATGCTACATTCATTCATGGGGTACTTCTCTTTCAAGAAGAAGTCTTTGAAACGGCTAAGCGCAATTTGCACCATGCGAATATCTTTCTTAGTATAGCTATTGATATAGGCTTGAAAGTAGTCCAAGAAATTAACAGCCCTGTCTTTCTTTAAGCGGTAACCCAACATGCTTTCTTTAAACTCCTGTTCACGCTCTGCACGTATGCGCATGGCGAGTTCCAAAGTTTCCTTGTTCTGTTGCCGTTCCGCAGGAGTACGGGGGGTGTCTATCAGATACAGGCTAAGGTTTTCTTTTCTCCTGTTATGCTTTACTGCAAACTTGGGCTTGCCTTGCATTTTCCCACTATCGTAATACACCTAATTACCGTTTTCATCCAATATGGGCTTTTCCTCTCTACCTAAATAATACTCTAAGTAAAGGCTTATTCTACCGTCCGAGAGCTTATTTTGCTCCAACTTGGGGTTCTCTTTCGTTTTATTTTCTAACTTTGCCATTGTTTAGAGGTTTTATCCCGATTTAGGTACCGTAACCGGGTAATTACACTAAATAGTTGATTTTCTTTTGTTTTCCGATATTGCAAAGGTACAAAAGAAAATGATATTTCAAAGTGTACTAAAAGTGTACTGAATAACAGAAAACGGGCAAAATAGGGCAAAAATGGAGAAAATAGGAAATATGCAAATAGCTGATAATAAGGAAAATAAATTCTTTTGTTTTCCTATGATTTCTATGGCTTGTACCGGGTCTGGGTATTGAAGCGGAGAAAGTTGAAAAACTCTCTCCGCTTTTCTTTTCTATCCCTCGTAACTCGTTGGTTTAAATTGGATTAATCCGAAACTTCGGTTGTTTTCAGTCTGTTTATTTCCGTACTAGGTTATGAATTAATTTTGAGCTTGTGCAAATTTATTCTTAATACTTAATGGATTTATGACTAATGATGCATGATTTTATTCGTCTGGCAACTGTCAGACGAATAAAGTTATGTATGACGAGTATTAAATCACTGCGTACTGCTAATTAGGTTTTAAAGAAACTAATATAGGTAAGAAGAATAGATAAAGTTGTATTCTGAAGAACTATTGCATTCTGAAAAATAGATATGCAAATGCTGTTTGTTAAAAGGCGATGGGCAATTCGCAAGACTAACTGAAATTTCCTGTTTATTCTGTTTTTGAGGTAAAAGCTGTAAGTTGAATTCATAAATTTTATCCAAAAGAAGGCAAAAGAATAGAATAAACAAGCAGAAGCGTAACACCCTGTCAATAAAAATACTATATTTATTGCAGCTAGAGAGCACTTTAAGTAATGCTTAAGAGGAAAAATGAAAAGTAGTATATATACTATATATTTTCTATTATTAATTACTTAAACACATTTTTTATGGAAGCCAAGAAATCAAAAAAGGCTGCAATTGAGAATCAACGGGGTTCTTGGTTGTTGATGGGTTTGGTTGTTGCGCTCGCTTTCATGTTCGTTTCGTTCGAATGGACACAACATGATGTCAGGGTTGCGGCACTATCATCAGATGATGAATCCATCTTTGTGACAGAGCTAGTTCCAATTACATTCCCTGAGGAGAAACTGGAACCGCCTCCACCTCCCGAAAATAAGGTCGTAGACATATTAGAAATAGTAAAGAACGATATAGAGGTGACGGATGAGGTTTCTACAGTATCAGAGGATATGAATGCAGTTCATGAAATTGTATGGATACCGCCTGTGGTGGAAACCGAAACGGTAGTTGAAGACGTTATTCATGTCAGCGTTGAGATTATGCCGGAGTTTCCGGGTGGTACGGCTGCTTTAATGAAATATTTAAGCGGTAATATCAAGTATCCGATGATTTCACAGGAAACCGGCTCACAAGGAAAGGTTATTGTTCAGTTTGTTGTAGATAAGGACGGGACGATAACGAATCCTGAAGTGGTACGAGGGGTTGATCCGTATTTGGATAAAGAAGCTGTCCGTGTGATCAGTTCTATGCCGAAGTGGAAACCCGGAGTGCAGAACGGTAAGAAAGTTCGAGTAAAATATACTGTGCCTGTAATGTTCAGACTTCAGTAATTGCTTGAAATAGATGAGTGTAAAGAGGGTATGTCAAAATTCGGAATCGAATGAGCCATTGACATACCCTCTTTTTCTATATTTGTTTTTTATCTTTTTCGCTTATACCAGATATTTGAGAGTAAAGAGGGCTGCGAGAATATACATGGTGAGTGATATCTTCTTGAACTTACCCGATAGCAGATTGGTCAGTACATAACTGATAAGCCCGAGAACAATACCGTCTGAAATGCTATAAGCCATTGGAATCATAATGATACAGATGAACGCCGGAACTGATTCCGTGAAATCATCCAGATCAATGTCTTTGATAGGTGACATCATGAATAAACCGACCAACACCAGGATAGGGCAGGTTGCCGCACTTGGGATGGAGAGGAAAAGCGGTGCGAAAAGCAAGGCTATTCCGAAGCAGATAGCAGTTACAAAAGAAGTGATTCCGGAACGGCCTCCTTGAGCGATGCCTGATGCGCTCTCTACAAATGTGCTTACCGTATTGGTTCCTAACATTGCCCCTACGGTAGTCCCGATAGCATCGGCCATAAATGCCTGTTTGGCACGGGGCACTTTCCCATTAACCAACATTCCGGCTTTGTTGGATACGCCGACCAACGTGCCGATGGTATCGAACATATCAATAAATAACAATGTAAACACAGTAAAAGCCATTTGAGTGGTGAGCACTTTTGAGAAGTCGAACTTGAAAAATACCGGTTCCAATGAGGGAGGTATACTGACGATTCCGTTAAATTCGGTAATTCCCATCGGAATGCCGATCAACATTGTCAAAAGGATTCCCCATAGCATAGACCCTTTTACCTTTTTTATAAGTAACACGGAAGTGATGGCAAGTCCGATAAGCGCCAAAAGCGGAGAACCGGAAGTGATATTGCCGAGTGTCACTAAGGTTGCATCGTTCTTGGTGATAACTCCGGCATTCTGCAATCCGATGAAGGCGATAAAAAGTCCGATACCTGCCCCAATGGCATTCTTTAGGGAGTCTGGTATGGCGTTGAGGATGGCTTCACGTAAGTTGGAAAGGGTCAGTAGGATAAACAGGATGCCTTCGATAAGCACTGCTGTTAATGCAAATTCCCAAGTATTACCCATACCCAGACAGACTGTGAAAGCGAAAAAAGCATTTAGTCCCATGCCGGGAGCAAGCGCGAACGGAAGTTTGGCCCATACCGCCATAATAAGAGTGGCTATTAAGGAAGCTGTGGCGGTAGCGGTGAATACCGCCCCCTTATCCATGCCTGTGACACCCAGTATGCTAGGATTCACGGCAAGAATGTATGACATAGTCAGAAATGTAGTAATACCTGCAAGAATCTCAGTTCTTACCTGCATGGAATGTGAATTGAATCCAAACAACTTTTGTAGCATATTCTTGTTTTCCATATTCTTCGAATATTTTTAGACGTTACAAAAGTAGATAAATTTTAGACAATCGGGGTGTATTCAGTTGTTGAATTCTTCTTGCGCCACTATTCTGTCTTTGCGATAAAAAACATATCTTTGTATCCGAGAATAAAAAACGAACGTTTGTTTTATGAATCTTCTACTTTCTATAAAAAGACCTTTTATTTGGCTTTCCCGTTTTCGCTATCGTTGCGGATATGGTGTGCATTCCCCTTTTGCTTTCAGTCTGATAACGGATGTGATTTATGAGTATACACCCTATTATGCATATCATGCTTTGCAAGAAGAGCAGAGAAAGAAAGTGAGAGAATGTGGGTGGAGTAAGAGTAGAGGAAAAATAAACCGCTTTTTGTTCCGGTTGGTGAATAAAGTACAACCTGCCACTGTTATAGAAGTGGGACAGCCTTCGACGGCTTCACTTTATTTGCAGTCGGCTAAGCCTTCCGCTTCTTATCTATTTGCTTCCGACCTCTCGGGACTGTTTCTGGATGCAGATACTCCGGTCGATTTTTTATATATGAATAATTATCAGAATCCTGAACTGATGGAAGAAGTTTTTCATATTTGTGCGCAGCGGGTTACTTTGAAAAGTGTGTTTGTGGTGCATGGAATTTGCTATTCAAAGAAGATGAAAACGCTTTGGAATCAATTGAAGGAGGACGAGCGGGTTGGGGTTACTTTTGATTTGTATGACTTGGGTTTACTCTTTTTTGATAAAACAAAGATAAAACAGCATTATATCGTCAACTTCTGAGAACCTTTGTACGTTAACCTTATATAGATGATTAAAAAAGAAAATTATGAAAAAGAGCCTTGTATATACAAAAACCGGTGATAAGGGGACTACCAGCCTAGTTGGCGGCAGTCGTGTGCCGAAAACGCATATCCGCCTGGAAGCCTATGGGACAGTGGACGAACTGAATTCGAATTTGGGCTGGCTGTACACCTATCTGTTGGATGAGGCGGACCGTCACTTTATTTTAGGAGTTCAGCATAAGTTGTTTGCTATCGGCTCCCATCTCGCTACCGATCAGGAGACAATGCAGTTGAAACCTGCGAGTATTATAACTTCCGGAGATGTAGAAAGTCTTGAACATGAAATTGATAAGTTGGACGAACAATTGCCGGAGCTTTGTGCCTTTATTATTCCGGGTGGAAGTCGGGGCGCATCTGTTTGTCACATCTGCCGGACAGTCTGCCGACGGGCCGAAAGACGTATTTTGGCTTTATCCGAAACTTGTACAATTTCGCCCGAAGTATTCGCTTTTGTCAACAGATTGTCAGACTATTTGTTTGTATTATCCCGGAAAATTAATTTTGATGAACAAAATAACGAAATATTTTGGGATAATAGTTGGAAATGATAGATTTTATTATACTTTTGCCGAAAAATAGAAAGCAAGACAAATTTAGTATTCACTTTAAATACTCAAAATTATGTATTGGACATTGGAACTAGCATCAAAACTTGAAGATGCTCCCTGGCCGGCAACCAAGGATGAATTGATTGATTATGCCATGCGTTCGGGTGCTCCTCTTGAAGTTATTGAGAATCTCCAAGAGATGGAAGATGAGGGCGAAATCTATGAAAGTATCGAAGATATTTGGCCGGATTATCCTAGTAAGGAGGATTTTTTCTTTAACGAAGAAGAGTATTAATTTTAACTAAGAACTGAACATATAAAATGCCCGATAACTATACAAAAGCTATCGGGTATTTTTTTTGTATCTTACAGTGCTTAGAATACGGGCATTTGCCAAATGAAACCTACAGATACCCGGTTCGTAGTGTAGTCCGTTTGTCCCAATGCTTTGGCCCGGGAAGCAAAGTCATAGCAACGTCCTACGTATGTTACGAAGAAGTGCAGATTGGTTTCCATCGGATAGAATTCGATACCGGCAAGATATCCCCACGAGGTGCGGTAATTCCCTTTTTCCACTCCTTCGGAGGCTTTAGTGACAGATGCGGTCTCATACATCCCTTTCACAAAAGCGTTCCATTTTGGCAGAAAACGGTAGTTGCATTTGGCTACAACAGAAAGATAACCGGTGTCGAAGACGTTATGTCCGCCTTGATGTCCGACAATACTCGTGATGATTCCCTTGCGGTCGATATCTTCTTTCGAATACATGAAATCTACAAAGGCGTTCCACTTACCCAGATTCAGTTCATTACCTATGGCATAATAATACATATTATGATTTTTGGCTTCATTCATGATAGAGGTCGACCAACGAGTTTTGAACATGTTGTTGAAGTTGCCATTCCAGTTCAATGTATATACCAGCGGCATTTTCCCGGATTTCAGATCGGGTACATTACCTTCGGTGTCTTCTGTAATCCCGTAGGTACTGTCGAAAGAACCGTTGCGGCTGTTTAGGATTTGCAGATTCAGTTGCTGGTCGGGAGTGATATTATAACCAACATTCAATCCGGTCATGAAGTTACTCATATAATCAATCATGTCGCAATATTGGTAGACATCAATCGGATTCAGATCGAATTCAAAACCACCGTAAGCGGCGCATTGCTTCCCGGCGAAAAGGCTGAACTGCTCATTTAGTTGGATACCAATACCTGCATAATCTATAGAGGTGGGAAGATTATCAATCATGCCGTTTGCATCGTTCGAGCGGTTAAGGCGTTGACGGTAACGGTAGGAGAGCCAGTTGTTGATATTACCTTTTGCCTCGATGCGGAGTTGGTGCATATTGAAGTCACCTTCTTGAAATCCGTCCCGGAAATGGGCATCAAAGCTACCTTGCATATTCAGATAAAGGTTGAACTTATCTGTATTCTTTTTCACGTCTGTCAGTTCCTCAAATAAAGGAGTATTAGGAGAGAATTTGTCTTTTTTCTCTGCTTTTTGGGCATATATTCCCTGTATGCTGCCCGTGAGGAGCAGTATAAAAATCAATTTTTTCATAAGTTAGTCAGGGTTTAGTATTCGTTAAAATATTGCTGAATTTGCTTCCAGTCCGTAGTTTTGGTTAATGCAAGCATTAGCAATACACGCGACTTTTGCGGATTCAACTCCTGCGAAGCCACAAACTGATATTTAGCGTCGTCTACTTCTGCGTCAAGAGTCGTAGGACCGGTTGGAACACGGGAGGAACGAACAACAAGAATCCCTTTTTTACGTGCATCTATCAATGATGGGAAGATGTTTTTATGGATATTCCCGTTACCTACTCCGGCATGGATGATTCCTTTATATCCGTTGTTGAGCAGAGGAGTCATCATATCAGCCTCAATATTGGAATAGCTATATACGATACCTACTTTGGGGAGTGAAGTAAGGCGGGTCACGTCAAATACTGATCGGGTGGTATGCTTCTTGAGTGTTATCTGATTATAGAATACTTTTCCATTTAGTACATAGCCCAGTGCACCGGAATTGGGAGCTTGGAATGTCTGTACGTCAACGGTGTTCATTTTCACTGTGCTTTCCGCTCCCAAGATAAGTCCGTTCATGGCGATCAGTACTCCTTTGTCTTTTGATTCTGTGGCAGCGGCAGTGACTACGGCATTATAAAGGTTTAACGGTCCGTCGGCACTTAATGCGGTAGACGGACGCATGGCGCCTACCAATACTACCGGTTTATCACTTTTAACGGTTAGATTCAGAAAATAAGCGGTTTCTTCCATTGTGTCCGTTCCGTGAGTAACGACAATACCATCGATATCCGGACGTTTCAGCAGTTCGTTGATTTTCTTGGCAAGTGTAAGCCATACTTCATCGTTCATGTCCTGCGAACCGATTTTTACGATCTGCTCACCTGTAACGTTAGCGATCTCTTTGATTTCCGGTACGGCGTCAAGCAGCGCACCGATGGCCACCTGTCCGGCTGTGTAACTGGTTCCGGTGGCAGAACTTCCTGTACCTGCAATCGTTCCTCCTGTGGCAAGGATATGAATATTCGGTTTTGCGGCAAACGCCATTGTCACGGTTAATAGTAGTGTTACTGCTATCAGACCAAATCTTTTGAATTGTTTCATAACTGAATGAAGTTTAGGTTAATAATATATAATTAGAATATTTGTATAAAAAGCAACCCTAGTCCGATAGCAACAGCCGTTGATACAAGTCCGGGCATCATGAATGAATGATTCAGCACATATCTGCCGATTTTTGTTGTTCCCGTACGGTCAAAATTGATAGCGGCTACTACGGTAGGGTAGTTTGGAATAAAGAAATATCCGTTCACTGCAGGGAATAAGGCAATCAGCATATAGGGGGAGATACCGAGTGCAATGCCTAGCGGTACTAGTGCACGTACGGTAGCGGCCTGGCTATATAATAGGATAGACATCACAAACAGTGCAATTCCGAAAAGCCATGGCATTTGACGTACGATACCTTCGATGGAGAAAGTCAGTTGCGCCATATTACCTTGAAGGAACGTATCTCCCATCCAGGCAATACCGAAAATGGCGATTACCGCTTGCATTCCGGCAGGAAATACAGAGCCTTGTGTAGCTTTGATTCCGTCTGTTTTTGTTAGCAATAGGATGATGGCGGCAGCCGACAGCATGACGATTTCGATGATAGAGGACATTCCTAAAGTAACGATTTCACCATCGATAAGAAAAGACGGGCGCATCCCTTCAAAAGAGCCGAAAAGTACGATGAAGGCAGTAGCCAACATGAAGATGATAACAGAAATCATAGCTGAACGTTTGTTCTTGACATCCTTGATTTTTATTTTCTTGTCGTTGAAAAGCCCTTCTTTCAGACGTTTCTGGTATTCGGGATCTTCTGACAGGTTTTTGCCCACTCTCATAGAAAACAACGCACCTACCAAAACACCGGTAATGGTAGCGGGAATCGTAATCTTGAGAATATCGAACAGAGTGATGTCGAAACCGGCCAATAGTCCGAGTAAAGCAACTGTGGCTGCAGAAATCGGGCTTGCGGTAATCGCTTGTTGGGAAGCGATAACCGCGATACCGAGCGGACGTTCCGGACGGATTTTTGTTTCGGTGGCAACTTCCGCAATAACCGGTAATACGGAATAGGCCACATGACCGGTTCCGGCCACAAAAGTAAACAAGTAAGTCACTAATGGGCTTAACAAAGTAACGTGTGACGGATTCTTCCGTAATAAATGTTCTGCCAGCTTCACCATATAATCGAGTCCGCCGGCAGCCTGCATACAGGCGGCGGCTGAGATAACGGCTGCAATCATTAACATTACGTCGATAGGAGGAGCGGTAGGTTGCAGGCCAAAAACGAAGGTAAGTATCGCCAATCCGATTCCTCCCATCACTCCGAGACCGATTCCTCCCAAGCGTGCACCAATAATAATGGCAGTCAGAACAAATGCTAATTGTAATATCATAAGGTTATTGCGTTAAGTTTAAAGACAAAGATAAGTGATTTCTTTCTTTGTACTTTCTTTTTCCTGTATTAAGAACAAAAAAGTTATTGAATGGTTTTTGCATATTTATTAAAACAATAACCTTGCTGGTTGGTTATTATAAGAACTAACTAAAATGTCATTGTTATAAAACAACCGATATGAAACAGAATTTATCAACAAAAACTCGTACAGAAAGCGACTTGATAGGTAGTCGTGAGGTGCCGGAAAGTGCATTGTACGGAGTGCAGACACTCCGTGGTATTGAAAATTTTCGCATCAGCAAATTTCACTTGAACGAATACCCTTTGTTTATTCAGGCTTTGGCTATTACGAAGATGGGAGCTGTCGTTGCCAATCGCAAATTGGACCTGTTAACAGAAGAACAGGCAGACGCCATATTGAAAGCTTGTAAGGAAGTTCTTGAAGGCAAGCATCATGAACAATTTCCGGTTGATATGATTCAAGGTGGTGCCGGAACGACTACGAATATGAATGTCAATGAAGTGATTGCCAACCGTGCATTGGAATTGATGGGACACCGGCGCGGAGAATACCAGTATTGTTCTCCCAATGACCATGTGAACCGTTCCCAGTCTACTAATGATGCTTATCCTACCGCTATTCACATTGGTTTGTATTACACTCATCTCAAATTGGTGAAGCATTTTGGAGAATTGATAGCTTCTTTCCGGAAAAAAGGGAAAGAGTTTGCACATATTATCAAAATGGGACGTACCCAATTGGAAGATGCGGTACCGATGACGCTTGGACAAACTTTTAATGGATTTGCAAATATTCTGGAGCAGGAAGTGAAGAACCTGGATTTTGCCGCACAGGATTTTTTGACAGTCAATATGGGAGCGACAGCTATTGGAACCGGAATCACAGCCGAGCCGGAATATGCGGAAATGTGTATTGAGGCTCTGTGTAAGATTACAGGGCTGGATATAAAATTGGCGGATGATTTGATTGGAGCGACTTCGGATACTTCTTGTATGGTGGGTTATTCGGCAGCGATGAAGCGGGTAGCTGTAAAGATGAATAAGATATGTAATGACTTGCGGCTGTTAGCGTCCGGACCGCGTTGTGGGCTGGGCGAAATTAATTTGCCGGCTATGCAGCCGGGCTCCTCCATCATGCCAGGAAAAGTGAATCCGGTAATACCAGAAGTAATGAATCAGGTCGCCTATAAAGTAATAGGTAACGACCTTTGTGTGACAATGAGTGGGGAGGCTGCCCAGATGGAACTAAATGCAATGGAGCCGGTGATGGCGCAATGCTGTTTTGAATCCGCTGATCTGTTGATGAATGGTTTTGATACTTTGCGTACTTTATGTGTAGACGGCATTACTGCCAACGAAGAAAAGTGCCGTAGGGATGTTCATAATAGTATCGGGGTAGTGACAGCTTTGAATCCGGTAATTGGTTATAAAAACTCTACTAAGATCGCAAAAGAAGCTTTAGAGACAGGGAAAGGAGTGTATGAACTTGTATTGGAGCACAATATCCTTTCTAAAAAAGACTTGGATACCATTCTGAAACCGGAGAATATGATTAAGCCGGTGAAGTTGGATATTCACCCAAATCGTTGATTGGTATTTATAGTAAGTGGAATTGGTTTAAGATGAGAAATCGCCGAGCGGATCGTTGATCTGTTCCGGTGGTTTTGATGATGTATTACTTTGATTTTATACGGGAATAATTGCTAATTTATCCGGCGAAATGGTTATTGTTTATTACTTCGAAAGTGGCGAACTTTGCAATATCATTTCTTGTAAACTAAACAAGTAAATTTCGAACCAATTAGAAGATATAAATATGAATACATTTGATGTTATTATTATCGGTTTCGGTAAGGGAGGAAAGACCCTTGCGGCAGAGTTTGCAAAACGTGGGTGGAAAGTCGCCATTGTCGAACGTTCTGATAAAATGCATGGAGGGACGTGTATCAATATCGGCTGCATTCCGACAAAGACGTTGGCTCATCAGGCTAAAATTGCTTCCGGTATGAAGAACTCGACATTTGAAGAGAGAAGAGAGTTTTATCGCAATGCCATTGCTGTGAAGGAGTCTGTGACAAGTGCGTTGAGAGACAAGAATTACCATAATCTGGCAGATCATCCTAATGTAACAGTTTATACAGGTGTGGGTTCTTTTGTATCTGCCGATGTGGTTTCCGTCCGTACATCTACTGAAGAAATATGGTTGACATCAAAGCAAATAGAGGGTGTGTCAAAACGTAATTTGATGAAAGGACAACTTTTAATCTGAAACTTGACTCCCTAAATCAATGATGAAAAGAGCCATATCATTACTCAAAAACAGAGTTTGATATGGCTCTTTTATAATTGTTAGTTACAATCTGTAACTTTTTAGAGTAGTCATTTTAGTTTTGACACACCCTCAACCATAATCTCAGCATCACTCATACGGTTGGGTTTGTTACGATGATTGGGCCTCTTATCCTTAATTATATATTTTTCCTGTTGAAATGTAAATTCCTTGCAAAAATCATCGGCCATACAATAAATCTCTGTAACTTTAGACTTTGGAAACATAGTGGTAATCGTTTAAATGTTATAATTCAGCACTATAAATTTAATACTTTTATCGCTATGTTTCTAATTATAAGTGAAATATATTTATTCTTATATCGAACTCATGTGATTTTAGCAAGTGGAAATAGAATCAATTTTATTTATTTCTTTTTATCAAGATGTGGACTGGTGAATCCTAATTTGCGCAATCCTTTTTGTATGTCAGGATGCTGCATGAACAAGTTCCAAAGCAGTTGTGAACGATAGTTTTCAATCATTATGGCAATAGGTCCCTGATCGATGGCAAGATACTGTTGCGGATACCAATTCTCCGTTTCACTGAAGGCATCGTAGAAACCGTAGTCACCCCATGTTTTGTCCTTCTTCTGATACAGGTACTTCATTACGTCTATAGATTCTTCCGGTGTGTAAACAATGGAAGAAAGAGCGGCGGTCGGACTAATGACTCCGTGGTCTTCTTTCTCATTGGGAGCATGTGCGGCATACCCTTTGACAGAGTAGCTGGCGGTCAGTCCCCAACAATTTTCACCATATCCTTTGTAATTCTTGGGATTGCGGATGCAATAAGCGCGATTAGCTAGCGTATAGTTCTTCATTTCATCGAAGTAGTTGGCATATTGGTCTTTCAGCCCGTTTGGGTCAAGTCCCAGAAAAGAATAATGAGCCCAGAAAAGAGGCCCGATGTTGCCGGTCTGATATCTTAGGTTCATCGGCAGGTTCTCGGCTGTATGCGGCTTAACGATTGCGCCGTTTTCCGCCCAGCCTTCGTGGTAAACCTTTGCCGGAACTCCGTGTGTAGGTGAAGCGGCAGCCAAAATATACATAATCAAACATTCATTGAATCCACGTACACGGAAATTCATATCCCATTGATGTTCCGGACTCCAATGCCAGAAAAGTACATTCTCCTTATTCCTATACCAGTTCCAGTCCACGTCTCTCCACAGCTTATCCATGCGTGCGGCAAGTTCCCGTTCTTCTTTGTTGCCATTTGCATAGTATTGGTGTGCTGTTAGTAGACCTTGTACGAGGAAAGCTGTCTCTACCAAATCCCCACCGTCATCTTTAGGACTGAACGGTTTTATTTTTCCTGTCTCTCCATCCCACCAATGCGGGAAAGCTCCGTGAAACTTGTCGGCCCGTTCTAAGAAAGAGACTATTTTTTCCATTCGTGCAAATCCTTCTGCACGGGTGACGTAATTCCGTTCTATTCCGGCAATAATGGCCATAATGCCGAAGCCGCTGCCGCCTGAAGTAATAATATGCCGGTCGTTCAGTGGATAGTTGCTATCCACATTCAACCGTTCTCTTGCCATTCCGCTCACCGGTTCCGCTCCATTCCAGAAATAATCGAAAGTGCGTCTTTGTACGCTATCCAGCAATGCTTCTTCCGAGATTTTCTCCTCTTCCAGTAGCGTGAATGTTGCCATCTTCGTATCCCGGCTGTTGCCGCCGACCATGACTTGGAACTCTCCCGGCTCATAAACATAATCGAGGTCGTAGTTGTAGAACTTCAAAAGCTCCGGTGTGATTTTGAAAGAAATATTCTTTGATTCTCCGGCTTTCAGGAATACTTTTTGGAATCCTTTCAGTTCCTTCACCGGTCGCGTGACACTTCCTACTACATCACGGATATATAGTTGTACGGTTTCCTGTCCGTCTCGTTTCCCTGTGTTTGTAAGTGTAACGGTGGCTGTCAATTCTCCATCTGTCCGAAGCTGTGAATGGCTCAGTTGCAGATTACTGTATTCGAACTGCGTGTAGCTGAGTCCGAAGCCGAAAGGATAGAGAGGGTCATTGCTTACATCAAGATAGTTACTACGGAATTTCTCAAACCATTTTCCTTCTTCCAGGGGGCGTCCTGTATTCTTATGGTTGTAGAATAAAGGAGACTGTCCTACATTTTGCGGAAAGCTCATAGTCAGTTTACCACTCGGATTTACATCTCCGAATAACACGTCAGCAATAGCCGGAGCCGCTTCCGTACCGCCAAACCATACATTCAGAATAGCCGGAATATGTTTCTCTTCCCAAGTCAGCGTTAACGGGCGTCCGGTGAAAACAACGAGTACCACCGGCTTGCCTGTCTTTGCCAGTTCTGCCAATAGTTCTTTTTGGACATCGGGTATATTGAGGTCGGTACGGCTACTCGATTCACCGCTCATCTCGGAAGATTCGCCTAAAGCCGCCACAATAACATCTGATTGGCGTGCCACTTTCAATGCCTCATTCAGCAATTCCTTATCCGTACGGTTGTCTCTGCCCAATTCTCTGCCGAACATCGTAGCTCTTTTTTCCAACTCAGGATCGGCAGTCAGATTACTGCCTTTTGCATAGAGTACGCGTGCGTCTTTCCCAGCTACTTCCCGGATTCCTTCCACCAGAGTCATCGGTTTGTTCAAATCCACGGCTACGCTCCAGGTACCCGGCATATTGGAACGGGTATCGGCGAGCGGACCGATAACGGCGATTTTCCCGGATTTCTTTAAGGGAAGTACTTCCTGCTGGTTCTTCAGTAATACAAAACTTTCAGCGGCAATCTTGCGGGCAATCTCTCTGCTTTCACGGGTATAAATCTCTTTAGCCGGACGGTCGGGGTCACAAAACTTATATGGGTTATCAAAAAGACCGAGTTTGTATTTAGCTTCCAGTATCCGGCGGCAGGCTTGGTCTATCTCTTCCACATTGACTTTATTCTCTTTCAGTGACTGGGATAACGTAGTCAAAAATCCTTCGCTCACCATGTCCATGTCAATTCCCGCTTTGAGGGCACGTGCCGATACTGTCGGCAAGTCACCGATACCATGCGGCACCATTTCGCTGATACCGGTATAGTCCGTCACAACAAAACCGTCAAATTTCCATTGCTTGCGTAATATGTCTGTCATCAGCCACTTGTTGGCAGTAGCAGGCACGCCGTCCACTTCGTTGAAAGATGCCATGACACTTCCCACACCGGCTTCTATCGCCGCCTTATACGGATACATATATTCGTTGAACATACGGATGCGGCTCATATCTACCGTGTTGTAATCTCTTCCGGCGAAACCGGCACCATACAGGGCATAATGTTTCACACAAGCCATGATATGGTTATTTGAGGTGTATGAGTTGTCTCCCTGATATCCCCGTACCATCGCTTTCGCTATTTCACCACCCAGGAAAGGGTCTTCTCCATTCCCTTCGGAGACACGTCCCCAACGGGCATCCTGGCTGATGTCCACCATCGGGCTGAATGTCCAGCAGATGCCGTCCGCACTTGCTTCAATGGCGGCTATGCGTGCCGACTGCTCGATAGCTTCCATATTCCAGGTGGCTGCCAATCCTAAAGGAATGGGGAATACAGTCTCGTATCCGTGAATCACGTCCATGCCGAATAGCAATGGAATCTTTAAGCGGCTTTCTTCTACGGCAATACGTTGTACGTCGCGTATTTTAGTCACTCCTTTGATGTTGAACAAGCCGCCGACTTGTCCCTTACGGATTTTGTCGGCGATGTTGCTGCTGGTTGCCTGACCGGTAGTGATGTCTCCGGCACTGGGAAGATTCAGTTGCCCGATTTTCTCTTCCAATGTCATTTTGCTTATGAGTTGGTCGATAAATCGGTCCATCTTTTCATTCTTTCCGCCCTGTGCGTGGATGCAGCAAGTAGCGGTCAAGCATACTAGAATAGTGAGGATTCTGTTCATATCTGTTTTTTACCTATTGAATTGTTTATTTTAAGTCCGGGCTGCTAAATCCTAACTTCTTCATTCCGTTCTGAATATCCGGGTCGGACATGAAGAGGTTCCATAACAGTCCGCTCCGGTAGTTTTCAATCATGCAGATAACCGGACCTTGATTGATAGCGATGAATTCTTTGTCGAACCATTGCTTGCCCAGATTGAATGCGTCAACGAAACCATATTTCCCCCAAATCTTATCTCCTAGTTTGTAATAGAAGAAATGCAGGGCTTTCATTGATTCTTCCGGTGTGAAAGGGAAGGAAGTCAAGGCGGCGGTAGGGGCGATTACACCATTATCATTGTTCGGAGAATGGGCACTGTATCCGTTATCACCGTCACTGGCGGTCAATCCCCAACAGTTCTCGCCATAACCGGCATAGTCTCTCGGATTGTCAACACAATAATTGTAGTTAATTAATGCATGGTTCCGGGTTTGTTCCTCATAATTGGCATATGCGTCCGTCAGGCCTTTCGGGTTAATTCCCAAGAAAGAATATTGGGAAAGGAAAAGAGGACCGCCGTTATCCGTACCCAGCGGCAAAACATAGTCATAATAAACTTTTCCGTTTTTCATTCCGCCGTTGTTCGCCCATCCTTCGTCGTAAACAACCTTATCAATAGCCTTTGTCGGTGAAGAAGCTGCGAGCACATAGGCTATCAAACCTTCGTTCCAACCGCTGATTTTCAAGTCCATCTCCCAGCCATGATTGCGGCTCCAATGCCAGTAGAGCACATTTTCCGAGCTTTCTTTGCGGAACCAGTTCCAATCTATGGCTTCCCATAATTTGGTAATGTCTGCACAGAGCTTCTGTTCTGCTTCATTGCCGTTCTTAAAATAAGCCCTGGCGGTCAATAATCCCTGAAAAAGGAGAGATGTCTCTAATAAGTCCACTCCGTCGTCAATATCACTAAACGGTTGTATGAAACCGCTATCTCCATATATCCAGTGTGAATAAGCTCCATGATAACTTTCGCATCTGCCCAAGAAGTCTACAATTTTCTGAATACGTTCCAATGCCGCTTCCCTGCTGATAAAGTTTCTTTCTGCCGCCACGATGATTGACATAACGCCAAAGCCTGTTCCACCGGTTGCTACTGTATTTGTTGAAGTGCTTCTTTCACGCGCCATACCACAATCAGGATGTCCGAAATCCCAGAAATAACTGAATGTTTGTCTCTGAACCAGCGTCAACAACTCTTCGTCATCAATACGGTCAAACTTGTCGGAATCTTCCATTCCTGTTTTTATACTATACACTTTTCCTGTAAAGATGGGTTCGCCGACTGCTGATTTTATTCCCGGATACACAACAAACTTATAATCCGAATAGTTACTGAGTGCATTTACCGGAGTGACGGTCAGTTTCTTATTATCAGCATCCATCTGATAATTAACTTTTAGTTCAAACTCATCTTCACCGTCCAATTCGATGAAACGGATATTCTTTGCGACGGTCGATTCATCTACTGCATCCGAGAATTGAAGTACGATGGAACTTTCCGGGTCAACATTCGTAAAAGCCGATAAGTTCTGTTGTTCACCGATACTGATAGTTGTTAATCGGAAATCGGTGGTTATTGTTTCATTATCGTCACTGCAAGAGGTTAGTAATGCGATGATAATAAATAGAATATGAGTGAATGATAAATATTTTTTCATGGCATACTTAGTCTTTAGTTACATATAGATTTCGTATCTCGCTCCTTTTGAGAGCTTTGTTGTAAAAGTGGAACTGGTCGAGTGCGCCGAGGTAGTGTGCGCCCCAACCTTGGGCAGTAGCGCCTTCCGTCAAACTAGGTACTGTTTGAAACTGCAATGTTCCGATAACCAGTTTCCCCACATCGCTGAATTTGAGCTTTCCGGAAATTATATTTTGAGCTTCGCCTTCAGAAAGAGCTTTTGAAAGAATCTCTTCTGCATTTTTATAAACAGTCAGTTTGGAAGTTGTCTCATCATATTTGAAAGAAAGATGTACCCAGTCATTGATAAACACATCATCTATCCTGCACTCTTCAGTTCGTTCGGCATTGCCGTTGCGCAGATGAACTTTGAAAAAGGCTTGCGTATCGTTTTCCGAATGACTTTCAAGATAGATATCCAAATTACCCCAGAACTGTTTGGTATTGGATATCCCGAAGATACCGGTCGCTTTATTGCATTTGGTAGCTTTCATCCAAAAAGAGACAGTGAAACTACCTAAATTCTCAATACTGTCTTTCATTGCTTCCGGAGTTTCGACTACCATATAAGTATCTGTCGCACCTTGATACGCTTTACCGTTAATACCTTCCGCAAAGTGGGGAGTGCCGTTGGCGGTAATGCCGAAGTTATAGATACTGTTGTCCTCTAAATTATCCTCGAAAGCCAATCCCAACTTCATCGGGTTATAAGGCTTTTCCGGCAGTTCTTCCAGATAATCGAAACCCGGGTGGTCCATATCCTGGAAACAGGACTGAACCATGAATCCGAGGAGAAACAAAGCGATGGATGAATATATATATTTTTTCATATCAATAGTCGTTTAATATATTATAGGTAATCTGGATTTTGTTTCAATACGCCGTTAGACTTGTCTATTTCTTCTTGCGGGAGCGGCAATAATGCATGCTTCTTTTGATAACCGAAACTGCCTAATACATCTTCTGCAATTCCCCAGCGTACCAAGTCGTAGAAACGGTCGAATTCCATAGCGAGTTCCGCTCTTCGTTCTTGACGGATAGCGTTCCGCAGTTTCACCTGGTCGTCTGTCGTGACTTTGGGCAGGATATTGATATTCTTACCTCTGGCACGGCTGCGTACCATCTCCAGATAATCTTTGGCAGCCTTCGTGTTGTTCTGTTCGATGGCTGCTTCTGCTGCCATCAACACTACATCAGCATAGCGGATAAGGCGGATATTGAACCAGAAACCGAACTTGGTATATTTAGCGCGATAAGTAGGGTTCGTATAAGCCTTTTTATTGAAATACTTGGCAATCACATCATTTGTGGCAACCGGCTTCTCATTATAGGGTTGATTGGCAGGAATTAACGAAGGAGATTCTCCTACCTTTATGAAATACAGGAGCGTTTCATCTTTGCGGGGATCACCGGCTTCAAAGGCATTCGCCAATGTCTCGGTCGGTGTATTCCAACCCCATCCCATATTCCATTCACCGGAACCTCTGACGCCCTGCACCAATGCGAATTTACTACCTATATCTTCACTTTCGGGCAAAGAAGAGGTGGCGGTACATTGCAGTTCGAAAATAGACTCACTGCAATTCTCACCAGATTCGCGGAATATATCGTTGAAAGGCGTATTCAGATTGTATATTCCGGAGTTGATGACATCTGTTGCGGCAGTCCAGAGGTTAGACCAGTCGTTGCGCATCATATACGTCCGAGCGTGCAGGGAACGGGCGGCTCCCCAAGTCAGGCGACCGATGTATTTGCTTTCCCACGTGCGGGGCAGATACTTTTCCGCTTCTGTCAAGTCCCGGTCTATCAGTGCGTATATATCGTTGACGGACGACTTGGGGATATTGGCATCCGATGACTGGTTAATCTTAAAGTCAATCAAGGGAACTTCACCGAATGCACGCACCAGATTGAAGTAGCAATAAGCCCGGAAGAAGAGTGCTTCCGCCTTATTGACGAGATTACCATCCGTCAGATTGCCCGCTTTCATTGATTCGAGCAGTGTATTCACTTTGTGGATAAGGCTGTAGTTGGCGCTCCAGTAACCTTGCAACATACCGTCACTTGCGTCATAATTGAACTCGTCATACATCTTGGCGGCACCCGCTCCGTCTGTCGATGTACTGCCTTTTTCCGCGTCTTCCGAACGGAAGCTGTGGATGGCAAGTGCGGTTGTTCCCGATGTCAGGGCATAGTCGCGCATGGCAGCGTACATTCCGAATATTTCGCTCTCGTACGTACCACCGACGAGGTCGGTGTCGATAAGTTCTCCTTGCGGAGCCTGGTCCAGTAAATCGCTGCATCCCATTTGGGCGAATGACAAAGTGCAGGCAGCTACTATATATAGAATTCTTTTTTTATTCATAGTCATATAACTTTAGAAATGAAATTAGAAAGTAAGATTCAAACCGAAGGTATAAACGGTCGGCATCGGATAAGTGCCGTTGTCTACCCCGAAGGAAGTAGCGCTACCACCGATTTCGGGAGTGTATCCGCTGCATTTGGACCATGTTTTCAAGTTCTGTACGTTGGCATATAACCTGAGCGATTTCAGATAAATCTTTTTCAATAAGCCCGGGTTAAACGTATATCCCAGTTCGATATTACGGATACGGAAGAAACTGCCGTCTTCGATGAAGTAACTTGAATTCTGGCGGTTGATACTTCTCGATGGGTCAAGGATAGGTTCCCAGTTGGAAGTGCCCTCACCGTTCCAGCGGTTCATGCGGCGGAGCGAATAGTTGTTTTGGGAAAATTCGTCCGACTCCCAGTTACGGTAAATCTCATTACCATATACCCCCATCATGTCCATACTGAAATCGAATCCTTTGTATCCGGCACTGATAGTCAGGCCATAGGTGAAATCGGGGGTCGGATTACCAATCATAGTACGGTCTTTGTCATTAATCTCACCATTCCCGTCTACGTCCTTGAACTTCAGGTCACCCGGTGCTACGGTACTCAATGTATTTTTAGGAGAGCTCTGAATATCTGCCTTATTCTGATATACACCTTCCACCTGGTAGCCGTAGAAGTAACCGATGGGATACCCCTGGGATACTCTTGATGGACCGGATACGATGGCATAATCCTTGTTTACCAGTGATTTTACCTTATTGTCTATCGTGGTCAGGTTGGCGCTGACTCCATAACTCCAGTCCTCGCCGATGCGGTCATTCCAGGAAGCGGTCAGTTCCCATCCTCTGTTTTGGATTTCCCCGATATTTTCCAATCCGGGAGTAGAGCCCGAAATACCGGGAACGGAAGTCAGCAAATCCTTGGTCGTTTTGTTATAATAAACGGGAGACAGGCGCAGGCGTTGTTTCAGAAGATTCATTTCGAAACCGGCTTCCCATGAATAGTTGCGTTCCCAGCCTAATGTCTGCGACGCCAGGTAAGCGAGTCCTTTTCCTTCGACGATGTTGTCACCGAATACGGCAGAGCCGGAGTTGACGATTGTAGGATAAGCCGGATAGTTATAGCCGCCTGTATTCTGGCTGCCTAACACGCCCCATGAACCTTTCAGTTTCAGATAGTCGATGACAGACTGGTGCTTCATAAAATTCTCTTCCGAGATTACCCATCCGGCGCCGAAAGAGTAGAAATTATCCCATGTGTTTCCGGTACGCTTGAATACGGATGAACCGTCGCGACGATAAGAAGCGTTGAACAGGTAGCGGCTTTGGTAGTTGTACAGTGCCCTGATCAGGTAAGACATGGTAAAGCGTTTGTACTGTGAACCGCCGTTTGTAGCAGTGGACTGGTCGCCGATAGTGGTAATCCACCATTTGTCGTCATTCTCGCCAATGCTGATGCCGTCGCCCAGTTTCTGGCTTCTGCCGGCATCCAGTGAGGAATATTCGTTGTAGTTGGTTGTCATACCACCTGTCAGTGTAATGCCGTGTCCGCCGAATTTTCCGGTATAAGTCAGTACATAGTCGGACTGTGCAGCCATGTTTGTCAATTTTTTCTGTGTGATGCCTTCACGTTCGCCTACATTTTCTTTTTCTCCTTTATCTACATTGTACAAGTAGATGATAGGAGAGTAGAGGCGTGACTGGTCGGAACTGTAATCCATAGCGAATGTGGCACGGAAAGTCAGGTTTTTCAGTAAGTCCACTTCCCCGTAGATATTTCCCGCCATGCGGTAGTTGATGGCCTTGTTATGCTGTCCTCTGTACTTCACGTCAATCATCGGGTTCGATACCTGTGCCTGCTGGAAGTCCGGCAAGAGTTGCAGAAGTCCGGTTTCTTCATTGGCTACCGGTGCGATGGGAGCTGCCTTGATGGCTGCGCTCACGCCTTTAGCGTCCGGCGGAAGCATACGTACACCGTTAATCTGGAAGCCGAAACGCAGGAACTTAGTCATTTCGTATTCACTGTGCAGATTGATAGTCAGCTTGTTCAGTTTCTCGCTCTTGATAGAACCTTCTTCCATGGTGTAGCCAAGTCCCATGTAAAACTTGCTTTTATCCGTAGAACCGGTGATGCTGATATTGTTGTTGGTCAGGAAGCCCGTTTGGAAGATTTCGTTCTGCCAGTCGGTGTCGGCTGCCCAGTTGGTATAGTCGAACGGGTCTAATCCCTGGTTATTACGTTGTTCGTTGTATAATTCCTTAAATTGGGAGGCATTGGTAAGTTCCACACGGTCGCCGATATGTTTGAAACCTACCGAAGCGTTGATGCAGACGGTAGTCTGTCCTTCTTTGGCGCGTTTGGTCGTGATGATAATTACGCCGTTTGCACCCCGTACGCCGAAGATAGCCAGTGAAGACGGGTCTTTCAGAATCTCCATAGATTCGATGTCAGCAGGATTCAGGTAGTTGATGTTATCCGTGAAAAGTCCGTCTACTACATATAAGGGAGTATATCCGTTGATAGAGTTTGTTCCGCGGATTCTGATTTCCGGGTCTTGACCCGCCCTGCCGGTATTGACGATTTGAACACCCGCAATTTTTCCCTGGATGGAAGCCAAGGGATTGCTGGCAGGCTTGGTGGCTATATCAGCCGCTTTGACTGTTTCGATAGAACCGGTCAAGTCTCTTTTCTTCGCGCTGCCATAGCCGATAACGACAGCTTCTTCCAATGCAAAAGCTTCTTCTTTCATGACGACATTGATAGTAGTACGATTGTCTACTACGATAGTTTGTGACGTCATTCCGATAAAGGAGAAAGTAATTTTATCGCCTTTCCGGGCAGAGATGCTGTACTGACCGTCTATGTTGGTGACGGTTCCGGTGCCGGAAGCATCTATTTGCACGGCTACTCCGGGCAGTGGTTCGCTTGTTTCTGATGTGACGATACCTTTTATCTCCCGTATCTGTGCGGATAGAGTGGTGACTGCCAATAAGAAAAATCCTAATAGAAGTCCTTTCTTTAATAGAGAGATGTCCTTACAAAATGAATGGGTAAGTTGGTCTTTCATTCTATTATTAGTTTTAGTTTAACATTAAAATCCTGTCAAAACTTTGTTGGGCTCGTACGCTTCCCGATTCGTCCGTTTTGACAATGGCAAATGTAGAAAGTCTGAATTTATACTTGCTAAAAACAGGCTCACTACGGATACATCGCTTTGATTTTTAACATTTAAGCGACCTCATTATTACCTCTCATTCAATTGTAATATGCATTAAATGAGTAATATAACGAATTTATAACTTCAAGAAGAAATTGTTGAGATTCTCATTGGGCGGGATATTAATTTTCTTTCTCAACCGGTAACGGCTGTTTTCCACTGCACGTACGGAAATATTCATTAGGGCCGCGATAGCTTTTGAATCCAGATTCAACTTCAGGCAGGCACATAATTTCAAATCGTTGGCAGTCAGTTGCGGATAAAGCGTTTTTAATTGTTTGAAAAATCCGGTATGTTTTTCTTCAAACTTGATAAGAAACATTTTCCAGTCTTCCTCGGTGTCGAGGTTGTTGTTGAAAAGCATATTGATTTTATGGAAGAGCGGTGCGAGCGCTTTGTTGTTATGTGTGCGATAGAACTCTTCTATTTCATCTTTCATCTGCGTGATAAGCTCGTTGCGCTGGATGACGAAAGAAGTCTGCGAAAGCAGTTCGGCATCCTTCTCCTTGATTTGGTTTTGCAGTTGCTGGTTCATCCGGCTTAGCCTTTTCGCTTCGCGAAGGCGGATTTTTATCAGATGCCGGTTCCGGTAACGGCGCAGGATGAGTATCCAGACTATCCGCAACACGAGCAATGCGATGATGAAGTAGCCCAGTATTGCCCAGATAGTCTGATACCACGGAGAAAGGATGGTGAACGTATATTCCAGTGTGGGAGAGCAATTCCCCAGATTATCTATCGAACGTAATAAAAAGGTATAGGTTCCTTTTGGGAGACGTTCGTAGGTCACTTTGTTGATTCTTTCCGGTTCCGACCATTCGCTGATTCCTTCCAGTTTATATTGGAAAGATACATTGTGTGCCAGTACGTCATCCGTTGCGAATCTGATTTCTATCGTATTATTGGTAAATGGAATCTTGATAGCCTCATGTTCACTTTCCTTATGAAGTGCTTCTCCCGTTTTGGACAAGGCGGAAAAGGATTTGATATAAGGAGTGGACAGCGAAATGACATTTTGCTGCTGATTGTTGGGGCAGAGCAGAAAGCCGTTGTCCAGACAGATGAGGCTGGTTGAATCCGTGAGGGCGATAATCCGCTCGAAATGATTGACCATGGACATGCCGTTATAGTTGATGTCTATTTTATCTTCTATATGGTTTTGCGAACCGTCGTGGGCAATGCGGTAGATTACATTATCTCCCATTACATAAAAATGGTTTTTGTCTATGTCGGATACATTTTTTATTTCCGTCAGGTTGCTCAGGCAATGTTTCAACGGTTCGTACAGTTCTACTTTGCCGCCTATGTCATTATAAGTGTAAAAGGAATTTCCGCCCAGCATGACAACTCTTCCGCCGATTTTGAAAAGGTGGAGCTTGTAGGGTAGTTCCCGGTCTTCGCCGTAGTATTCCGAAGTTTTTATTTTTGTCATGTCCTCGGAAAGCTGGCAACGGTAAACTCCTTTGTTCATGTGCTCCAACCATACATTGTCGAGATGGTCTATCTGGATGTTGACGATAGGCTGGCGAATGTCGTCAAGAATGATTCGTTGTGTGCGAGTATCTACGATTTTCAGGGATGCGTATGTGCCTAACAGTAGATAATGCTCTTTGGCAAGAATGGTAAACACTCCCCCTTGTGCATTGATGGGAGTAGTAACTGTCAGTTGTTCGTCAATCACTTTTAACCCGCTGTTGGAACCGCAATATAACTTTCCGTCTATAATCTTTAAATCCCAGATTTGCTCTTTAATGTTCTCTATTGTTTGCAAGTCGCCAGGCAATGCGTTGATATTGTTCAGATCGCTTTGGCTGATATAGAAGAGTCCCTGGTTGGTACCGATAAATAGTTTGCCGGCAAAAAGTGCGGCTGCATATACGGCACCGGTCTTGCCCGTAGGATCGGTGTAGCAACTGAGTTCGGGAAGTATCTGGATGCAGGTAATCCCGTTGTCGAGTGCCAGCCAGGTGTTATGATACTTATCTTCGTGAAGAAACAGGATCGTATTGTTTTGCATGTAGGCGTCAGAGTTGATATGCTTGATAATCTTCCCTTGTCTGTCTATCATATATACTCCGTTGAGAATCGTGCCGAGCAGATAGTGACCGTTCTCCTTTTGAATAGCGCAATTGATGTTTGAATTAATCCATTCCGGTGCGTCACTCAGTAATCTGAACGTATCTCCATCATATATGAATAAGCCGCTGTTCGAAGTGACTACCAGCCGTTGGTTTTCCGCATAGGGAAGCACGGCTTTCACTTCTTTGCCCAGGAATAGTTCGCTGTGTGGGATAAGGGTGAAACGACCTTCTTGCAGACGGAGCAGCCCCTTATGTGTTTCCTGTATCCATAACTCACTGCCGACTTGCATCAGGAAATGAAAATTCTCCTGTTTGGTTATTTTCTCTGTTTTTCCTGTCGGCAGGTGGTGGCGGAAGATGCCGCTGAATGATTGAAAATAGATGGATTCCCCTTGCGGTAGGATTCTCCATATATCATCATTCTGCCAATTGTCTGTCGGCAGTTCTTTGCTGAGTGAGGTATAAGTCAGTTCCCCGTCGGGCTGCCGACTCCATTTACCGAACTCTTCGTAACCGCCGGTATAGATTTCGTTGTTTGAAACAGCATATACAGAACGCACTACTTCTGCTTTGGGGAGCTTGTTCAATTTCCATTCGATACCGTCAAATTCGAGCAGTCCGATGTCATTGCCAAAATAGAGTATTCCATGCTCGTCTTCACTGATAGACCAGTTTTTGTTGGCTGCGCCATATTGTGTTTTGCTGAAGTTGATGATTAACGGATTGTTGATTCCGGCAAATCCTAAACTGAACCAGAGCAGGCAGATGATAAAACAAAGTGATTTTTGCAGAAAGAACATAGTAGTACGTTTTTTTGAGTGCTGATGCAAAGATAGAAATTCTTTTTTTTATTAATAGCTTTAATGTTATGATGTTATAGGAATAATTGCTAACTTATTCGGCAAAATCGTTATTGTCCGTTACCTCGAAAGAAGCGACCTTTGCAATATGAAATGAAACAAACTGAAAAAGCTGATTTTAAACTTATAAAAAGATAGGAATATGAATGTATTTGATGTTATAATCATTGGTTTCGGCAAAGGCGGGAAGACCCTTGCTGCAGAGTTTGCAAAACGCGGACAGAAGGTAGCTATTATCGAACGTTCCGAAAAAATGTATGGTGGCACATGTATTAATATCGGATGTATCCCGACAAAGACGTTAGTACATCAGGCAAAAATAGCTTGGGGCAGGAAAGAGACCGCCTTTGAGGAGAAAAGTGATTTTTACCGGCAGGCGATTGCCGTGAAAGAAACGGTAACCGGTGCATTACGAAACAAGAACTATCATAACTTGGCGGACAATCCCAATGTGACTGTTTATACAGGTACAGGCTCGTTTGTTTCTTCCGATACGGTCGCAGTCCGCACGGCTACGGAAGAAATCCTGCTGACATCCAAACAAATCATTATCAATACAGGAGCGGAAACGGTCATTCCACCCATTGACGGAGTGACGGACAATCCTTTTGTCTATACCAGTACTTCAATCATGGAACTGACAAACCTTCCCCGCCGTCTGGTCATTGTCGGCGGCGGTTATATCGGGCTGGAGTTTGCGTCCATGTATGCTTCGTTCGGTTCGCAAGTGACTGTGCTCGAAAGCTATCCCGAACTGATTGCCCGTGAAGACCGCGATATTGCGGCAAGCGTAAAAGAAACATTGGAGAAAAAAGGCATTGTTTTCCGGATGAATGCAAAGGTGCAGTCGGTGAAGCACGAGGAAGACAAGGCAATCGTCGCCTTCACTGATTTGCAGACTAACGGGGTATTCGAACTTGACGCCGAAGCCGTATTGCTGGCGACAGGTCGCAGACCTAACACGGGAGGTCTTAATCTGGAAGCGGCTGGAGTAGAAGTAGATGTGCGTGGTGCTATCATTGTCGATGAATATTTGAAAACAACCAATCCCAATATACGTGCCGTAGGTGATGTGAAAGGTGGTTTGCAGTTCACTTATATCTCATTGGATGATTACCGGATTGTCCGTGAGGATTTATTCGGAGATAAGGAACGAAAGACAAATGACCGTAATCCTGTTAGCTACTCTGTTTTTATCGATCCGCCATTGGCGCGTATCGGGCTAAATGAAGAGGAAGCCTGCAAGCAGAACTTGGATATTATTGTGAAGAAGCTGCCCGCTATGGCTATACCGAGAGCGAAAACATTAGGGGAGATGGACGGATTACTGAAAGCTATCATTGATAAGAACACGGGAAAGATATTAGGTTGTATGCTTTTTGCACCCGATTCCGGTGAAGTTATCAATACGGTTGCCATTGCCATGAAGGCAGGGCTGGATTATACTTTTCTGCGTGACTTCATCTTTACTCATCCCAGTATGAGCGAAGTGTTGAATGATTTATTTTCATAATGATAGTTTCATGTGTTGGAAACCCTGGCCTTTCAGTGTGAAACAGAAATTACCCTTGATTGCCGATGTTTACAAGTGAACAAAAAAACGATAATTTGTGTTTCTTTAATTTAAGATGTATATCTTTGTTCCCGAATTATAAACACGTGAATTTATGAAAAAGATTTTTGGTGCTTTAATGATTGCCGCATGTTTCGGCATGGTGATGCCTGTCCAGGCGCAAATACACTTTGGTGTAAAAGGAGGTTTGAACTTGTCAAAGGCAAGTCTCTCTAATGTAGGTGATAATTTTAAAAAGGATAATTTCACCGGTTTCTTTATTGGGCCGATGGCCGAGTTTACTATTCCAATTGTAGGATTGGGAGTGGATGCTTCTTTGCTTTTCGCTCAAAGAGGTATCAAGGTCTCTGATGAAGATGGAGATATAACCGTTAAACAGAACGGCATTGATATTCCTGTAAATCTGAAATATACTATCGGGTTGGGAAACCTGGCAGGTATTTATCTAGCAGCAGGTCCTGATTTTTATTTCGATTTTGAAAAGAAAACAGGGATCGATAAGAAGAAAGCTGAAGTAGGTATTAATGTAGGAGCAGGTTTGAAGTTGCTGAATCATTTGCAGGTAGGGGCTAATTACAATATCCCATTGGGGGATACTGCTGATATTGATACTGGCGGCTCTTATAAAACCAAGACTTGGCAGGTGTCTGTAGCCTACATTTTTTAATCAGCCTGTCATTTTTCATTGTATATAAAAAAGAGTTTCTGCTCAGTGGGAACTCTTTTTTTGTTCGGGGCTATCCTGTTACACTCCCGAAACAGTTTTCGCCCATTCCTGTCCTAAGAAACGTTTTTCTTTTGAGTGTTCTCTTTTTCTTCATTTTTCATTCCTCATTTTTTATTGTATTTTTGTACCTGCAATGAAAAAATATGTAGATGTCATTTTACCGCTTCCGCTTCCGAAGAGTTTCACTTACTCTTTGCCGGACGAATATGCGGAAGATGTGAAGATAGGCTGCCGTGTGGTAGTTCCTTTCGGGCGAAAGAAGTTTTATACGGCTATCGTCCTTAACGTTCATTATTGTGCTCCAACGGGGTACGAAGTGAAAGATATATCTGCATTGCTGGATGCTTCTCCCATTTTACTACCCGTTCAGTTCAAATTTTGGGAATGGATAGCCAATTACTATCTCTGTACACAGGGAGATGTTTATAAAGCGGCGCTTCCTTCCGGTCTGAAATTGGAG
>OLIL01000308.1_pt1 | contig 33099 bp, 26 predicted proteins | sample 1609701 | NCBI WGS metagenome assembly OLIL01 (sample SAMEA4350146, study PRJEB24818) | metagenome | biome: human; feature: gut; material: faeces | place: Denmark | collected 2013-09
TGACATTGGTGGAGACGCCGCCCTGCATGGAGACGGTCGGGAGGCGGCGAGCCTTGGCCATCCGCACACTGAGTTCGCCACTCTCGAGGGCGAGGCGCTGCTGACGGAGTTCGGGACGGGAGGCGAGCGCATGGGTATAGACGGTCTGCAGGCCGGGTACCTCGGCCAGGGCGTCACCGGTAACGTCGTCGGGAATGCTGACTTCAAAGTCCTCACCGTCGTCGGTGAGCTGGAGGATCTGCTTCAACTGGCGTGTGTAGTCGCGGAGATTGCTCTCCTGGGCCACGACATTATACTCGTCGGAAGCGCGCTGGGCACTGAGCTGGGCGAGGTCGGCCTGGCTGAACTGCCCTACCTCGACCATCTCCTGGCCCCGCTGCTCGTTGGCCTGGCTATACTCCAGACTCTGGCGGTTGACCTTCAAGGCCTCGTGGGTGTAGAGAATCTGGACGTAAATCTGCGCAATCTGCTCCTGGATGGAGTTGGCGGTGATGGCGGAGTCGAGCTCGGCCTGCTGTTCGGTGAGTTGATTCTGCTGGATCTTCATGCGGTTTTGGTTGCCATTCCATATCGTCCAGTCGAAGCTCACGGCGTAGGATCCGTTGTAATAGACCTTGTCGGTAGTCATCTCCACATAGCCATTGGCAACCTGCTGGCGCCCGCTCTCGGGGAAGGGGTTGTAGGAGACGTTCTGGGAGGTAGAGGCCGTGAGCGAAGGCAGCAGTTCAGCCTTCGACTGCAGCACGTCCTCATGGGCTGACTGTCGCGACAGGAGGTTGCGGCGAAGTTGGATGTTGTGTGCCAACGCATAGTCGATACATTCTTGCAGCGTCCACTTCCGGGCGTTGGCAGAAGGAGAAGCCAACAGGAGAAGGGCTGAAATGAGGGTGGTGGTCCATCGTGTCTTATTCATATCTTTCTTTGTTTTGTCTGTATCCTTTATATTATGCAAAAGTATGATTTTGCATCTTTTCTTGGTGCAAAAGTATACAAAACCCCAAAGACAAGGCAGATTTTGCGGTGAATTTGGTTTTTAGATTCAGCTAAAATCCTTTTTCTTTCAATGAAAAAAATGGGGTTAACATTAGTTTGCGCAGCCCATTGCTCATTTCACAAAAAGAAACGAGGGAGGAAAACCTCCTCCTGACAATGGCGGGCATGGATAACAAACACGCAGACAGGAACAATGCGTCCGGACGCATGATAGGCGCCAGACTACCCTACTGAGTGAACTATATTCTATGTACCTGTACTTATATAATTAGAGGGAGAGCTTGCGGTAAGCCTTGCGACTGACGAATATGTAGCTGACGCAGACCATCACGCCCGTGAGAATCCAGGATATGGGATAACACAGCATCAGTTCGCGGAAACCAGGCCAAACGGGGCAGACGAAGAACACCCAGGCGAAGCGCAGGACGCAGGTGCCAAGGATGGTGAGCAGGGTCGGTTCGATACTGTGGCCAAGACCGCGCATCGAGGCGGCAGAGATTTCGTAGGATGAGGCCAGGGCCTGGAAGACAAGGACGGTGGCCATGCGCACCTTGGCATAGTGGATGACGGAGGGATCGGTAGTGAAGAACCACAGGAAGAAGTCGGACTGCGTGTAGAAAAGCATATTGGCGAGGAAACAGGCCAGTGCACCACAGCCCATACAGATCCAAAAGACGCGGCGGCAGCGGTCTATCTTTCCTGCTCCATAGTTTTGTCCCGTGAAGGTGACAGCAGCACCACAGAAGGAGGTGAGCAGGAAATAGCAGTAGGTGTCAAAGTTGAGGGAGATGGCAGCGCCTGCGATCGCCGAAGGTCCATAGCCGTTGATGGCGCTTTGGACAAAGATGTTACTCAGCGAGAAGACCATGCTTTGTACGCCTGCGGGCACTCCAATGAAAAGGATCTGGCGCAGAGCTGCCCGGTCGATGCGAAGACGGAGGCGCGTCAGGCGGAAGGGGCCTTTCTCACGGCGGAGAAGGCGCAAGATGGCCAAGGCGGAGAAGACGTTGGCGCAGCCCGTAGCGGTGGCTACTCCTGCGACTCCCATGTGGAGGACAATGACCAACAGCAGGTTGAGCACCACATTGACGCAGCCGGCAAGGAGCAGGATGTTGAGCGGGCGCTGGGTGTCGCCTTTGCCTCGGAGCACGGCCTGGCCGAAGGTGAAGACCATGAAGAAGGGAATGCCAAGGAAATAGACTCGCAGGAAGAGGGTGGCCTGGTCGAGGATGGCGGCAGGCGTGCCCATGAGGCGCAGCAGACTGGGAGCAAAGATCTCGCCGAACCCCAGCAGCAAGACGCTGGCAAAGATCGGGAGCATCATCGTCGTGCCTACCGCGTCGCGAACACGATGGCGATCGTTGCGTCCGATGAAGTTGGAGATGACGGCATTGGAACCAATGGAGACACCCACAAAAAGGTTGATGAGGAGATTGATAAGAAAGGTATTGGCGCCCACGGCAGCCAACGCCTCACTGGTAGCAAAGCGGCCCACCACGGCCACGTCGATGGTGACGAAGAGTTGCTGCATGATGCCACTTGCCGCAAAGGGAAGTGCAAAACGCAGAATCTTGCCCAGCAAAGGGCCTTGGGTCATATCCACTGTATTTCTTTCTGCCATAGTTGCCAATTTTGGCACAAAGGTACAAAGAAACTTTTGAATGGACTTCGTTTTGCAGCAGTCTTTCACCTCCAAGGGCCATAAAAGGCTCTCAACTTTCGGTATGACACCCATACGAAAGCCAGCAAAACATCCACAAGATATTCGCATAAGACCTGCAAGAGTATGTGTGTTCGTACACATGCGTTGATTTACATCAAGAATAGAGAGAAAAATCGAATTTTTACTTGCTACCATTTGGTGGTCAAAACGAAAGTGCCTACCTTTGCATCGTCAAAAGGTTAATAGATTGTTTAGGTTAATAGTAATTGATTTAGGTTTTTAGTTATTTTTAGGGTAATTGAACAAAGTGTTGTTCAGGTAACAAAATAGGTTATGGTCTAAGGTAAAAGATGTTTAGGGTAACAACGATGCACGATTGAGGGGATCACCGATGAGGTGTGAACCTTTAATCACGCATTGAAAAGTAGTAGTTTGAAAGAGTTTTATAGTCACCGCATGGCAAGAGTGCCATGCTTTTTTTGTTTTTAGCCCTACCCTCATTATTCCATGCTAAATTTGCACACGTCGCCTCTTTTTCTTACTTTTGCATTCGCCTTTCTCCAGCGGAACGACCCGCTGGAGAGTAAACGCATCATCAACACTGGCTATCATGACAACGACCACCAAGCAGCGCCGCCCGCTGACCGTCTATAAGGCTTCGGCAGGATCGGGAAAGACCTTCACACTCGCCGTGGAGTATATCTCACTCCTCGTCAGCGACCCCGAGAACTACCGACACATCCTTGCCGTGACCTTCACCAACAAGGCCACACAGGAGATGAAACTCCGTATCCTCTCGCAGCTCTACGGCATAGCGAACAGTCTGCCTGGGTCGGACACCTATATGGAGAAGGTGATGGAGCAGACGGGGCTGGGGGCGATGGCTGTGCGAACCAACGCGCGACAGGCACTCTCGCTGCTCACCCATCACTACAACTTCTTTCGCGTGCAGACGATCGACGCCTTCTTTCAAGGCGTGCTACGCAACCTCGCCCACGAACTGGACCTGACGGCCAACCTGCGCGTGGATCTCAACGACAACGAGGTGGAAGGAAAGGCGGTCGATGAGATGATCGAGACGCTCGACGCCAACCCAGAGGTGATGGGATGGGTACGCGACTACATCAACCAGAACATAGAGGACGAGCAGGGATGGAACGTCATCGGGGCAATCAAGAAGTTTGGACAGAACATCTTCAAGGACTTCTACAAGGATCATGAGCGCGAGCTCAACGACCTGCTGGCCGCAGAAGGTGGCAAGTTTTTTTCGCGGTACACGGCGCTACTGCGCAGTCGGCGCAACACGCTACGCAAGCAACTGGTGGATCCGGCACGGGAGTTGGTGGCCATGATGGGGCAATGTCATATAGACTACGCGGGGCTCTACCGGCGAGGACTCTACAACTATATCGTGAAGCGGAGCAAGGGAACACTCGACAACGAGCCCACACCCGCCGGCGTGCAGAAGGCGCTACAGGACGCAAAACTATGGACGGCCTCCAAATGTGGGGCTGCCGACAAGGAGGCTATCAAGGACATGACCAACAACGGCGGACTGAGGTTGCTCCAGGAGATGGAGACGCGGCGCGAGGAACTATGGTGTGAATACAACTCCTGTGTGCAGACGCTCTCCCATCTGAGCGAACTGCGCTTGCTCAACGCCATCGCCAAGGCGGTGGAGGAGAGCAACCGAAACGCCAACCGCTTCATGCTCAGTGATACGCAGGGACTGCTCCACGGTATGATACAGGGATCGGACACGCCTTTCCTCTACGAAAAGATCGGCGTACAACTGCGCCACATCATGATCGACGAGTTTCAGGACACCAGTCAGATACAATGGCGCAACTTCAAGGTGCTGCTCGACAACTGCATGGCACAGGAGGGATCGCGCAACCTCATCGTCGGTGACGTGAAGCAGAGCATCTACCGCTGGCGACAGGGCGACTGGCGACTGCTGGCAAACCTCTCGCAGTCTTTTGGCAAGGAGGCCGTCTGCGAAAAGACACTGGCAACCAACTACCGGTCGTGGGAGCGCATCATCCAATTTAACAACGCCATCTTCACCCGACTGGTGGAAGAGACGGTAGGCGAGTTGTCTGCCGACAAAACCCCGCAGGCAACGCTGCTGGCACGCGCCTACGACGACGTCAAGCAGGGGAATGCCAAGGGGAAGGGAAAGGGATATGTGGAGGTGGCGCTGCTCCCGTCGAAGGACTACCGGGAGAACATCCTCGCACGCTTGGCGGACACCGTGCGGCGGCTGATCGAGGGAGGGGCACGACAGAAGGACATCGCCATCCTCGTGCGCAGCAAGTCGCCCGTACAGTATATCGCCGACTATTTCGTCGAGGAGTTTGGACAGTCGGTGCGCATCGTCTCTGATGAGGCTTTCCGTCTTGACGCCTCCCTCGCCGTCAACGTGATGGTGCTCGCCTTGCGGCTACTCGCCCATCCCGAGGACAATCTGACGCGGGCGGCACTGGTCAAGGCGTATCGCAACGACGTGCTACAGGAGGGTGCTCCCCTGCCCCACCTGCTCGTCACCACACGGGATGAGGTTGTGGGAAAAACAGAGAGACCAGGACGGCCCAGCGACGAAGAGATACGGAAGAGGCTCGAAGTATCGCTGCCCGATCGCTATGTCAGAGAGGCTGACCAGCTACGCAACCTACCGCTGCTCGACCTGGTGGATACGCTCCATGCGCTCTTCCAACTCGACCAACTCAAGAACCAAAGTGCGTATGTGTGCCTCTTCTACGACAAACTCAACGATTATCTCCGCGACCGCCCGGCAGATATCGACGACTTCCTCACCGAATGGGACAACACCATCTCGCAGAAGACGATCCAAAGCGACGAGGTGGAAGGCGTGCGCATCATGACCATCCACAAGAGCAAGGGACTGGAGTTTGACAACGTCATCATCCCCTTCTGCGACTGGCAATTGGAGAAGGGAAACACACTGTGGTGCGAGAAGGGAAAACGCGAAAAGCCATTTGACGAACTTCCCATCACGCCGGTTGATTTCAGTAGAAACAACCTGGTAGGCACGGTCTATGAGGACGACTACCGCGAGGAGCACTTCCAGAACGCGGTGGACAACCTGAACCTCCTCTATGTGGCCTTCACGCGAGCAGGAAAACGGCTCTTCGTGACGGGAAAGCGGATGTCGGAGAATCAGAAGAAGAAGTTTACAGGACTGACATCGCAGCGCAGTCAGGGTTTGGAACTATGCCTCGAGCAGGTGGCAGCCGACTTGGGGGCCGACTGCTCATTCCAGGGAAAGGATCAAACCGAAGAGGCGCTGGAACTGGTCTATGGCACGCTGGAGGGTGAGGACATCGTGGGCAAAGGAGACAAGACGGCAAGCGACAACCCCTTTGAGTCGCCCTCGGAGACGCAGGAGATCAGAATTGAGACCCACAAGACGCCAATCGGCTTCCGACAGAGCAACAAGAGTGAGGAGTTTGTGCGCGGCGAGGAGACGGACGCGCCCACGAGCTATATCAAGATGGGCACCATTCTCCACCAGCTCTTCTCCTCTATCCGCACAGAGGAGGACATCGAACCACACATCAGCCAACTGGTTTCGGACGGTATCATCACGGACGATCGGCTCATCGCACAACTGCGGAAACAGGTGGAAGCCTCACTCGCCAATCCCACCGTGGCCGAGTGGTTTCGCCCAGGATGGAAACTCTATAACGAGTGCTCCATCCTCCAGTACAATCCCGCCGACGGGACGACCATAGAGCAACGACCGGACCGCGTCATGAGCGACGACGAGAAGACGATCGTGGTTGACTACAAGTTTGCTAAGCCACGCCCGGAGCATGCCACGCAGGTGAAGAGCTACATAGAACTGCTTCGGAAGATAGGACATAAGCATGTCTCCGGGTTCTTGTGGTACGTGCTCCGCAACGAGGTGGTCGCGGTAGAGGTATAAAGAAAACTCGGAGATTAGAAACATCAAGCATCTCCGGCTGGGAACAAATATTTTTCAAGCCCCCTGTAGAGGAAATAACCATACAGGGGGCTTGAAGTGTCTTTGATTGCAAAACGCAACGGTTCTGTTTGCGCCTTATACCTTATATATATAGGCTATCATGAAATGGCGAGATTAGTTGATCTCAAAATCCTTGATCTTCGCAGACGGCTTGATGTATTCGAGCTTGAAGTCGATATTGGGCTCTATGTCCGAAGTAAGGGAGTTGACATAATCCAGTCCGGCCTTGGTGATATCCTCGTCGGGAATGCTGATATAGACCTTACCGATGTTGCAGGCTACACCGTAGTCGGCATTATACTCGAAGGTCACTCCCTTGGCTTTGCGGAGCGTTTCGGCCAAGGGCTCACCCACAGCGATGGTCGTGCCACCAGCCTGCGTACTCTTCACATTCTTCTCTACCGTCTTCTCCTCTTGAGCATTCTCCTGCACCTCAGCCGTTTGCGGCGTATCGATGGCAGCGGTGTCTTCCTTGATGGTGTCGGCCACCTCAAGCGTGTCTGCATTCTGCTGCGGCTGCTCTGTCTTGTTGCCGCAAGCGCTCAGTCCGATGATGCCTGAGAGCATCATGACGGGAATCATTTTTTTCATAAATGGTTAGTTTGCAACACTTTGTTTTAAAAATCGTATAGTTTTCCTGTACCCTATAGGGCCTCGGAGCGGCGTCTCTGCATCCACTCTGCGACCATCGTGTTGCGCTTCATGGTCTATGAAAAGGAAGAAAGACCCAACAAAGGTACGAATAAAACTTGAAAAAACTGCACAGGGGATGAGAAAAACTTGATAAACGGCTATGGATAAGACATGAGGCTCTGAGCGTATCGGAAACACAAAAGAAGGAAAGGCTGCGACTAAAGGTAGAAATCGGACACCAGCGACTGATACCAAGACGTGGGATTGCCATTCTCCATCATGGTACGAATCTCCTGAGGGAAAGAACGGGCAGAACGGAGCCCCAGGGCCAAAAGGCAACGCTTCGGTTGCTTGCGCTCCGTGGTCCGTATCGCTACCTTGCGCTGAAGGAAGAGGCCAGCGAGGGCTGCTTCCGTCTCCACTTCACCACAACGGTCGGCAGGAATGATGAGACTCATCACCCCACCCTCGGCCAGCAAGCGGCGGCCTCCACGACAGAGGTCGCGAAAGGAGAGACTGTCGGTCTGCCGTGCCATAGCTCTTGCGCAACCCTTGGCAGCAAGGGCATGGGTGAAGAAGGGCGGGTTGACAACAATGGCATCGAAGGGCAGGGCCTCGTACTGCTGCAGGGCAACATGCTCCACCGCAATGCGATCGGAGAAAGGACTTGCTGCTACGTTTTCCTTGGCCTGCTGGGCCGCCGACGCATCGAGTTCGATGGCCGAGACCTGGGCATCAGGAAAGCGCTGCGCCATCATCAGGGCTATGACACCCGTGCCAGTCCCGATGTCGAGGATGCGCTGACCACCCTCGGCCCACGCTCCGAGAAGCACACCATCCGTACCTACCTTCATGGCACAACGGTCTTGACGTATGGAGAACTGCTTGAAAGAGAACACGATGAGATTTACTTCAGGTTCAACTTCCGAAGCAGTTTTAGATTGGTAGCCTGGATGTTGCGGCCCTGGCGAGTGATCTGCGTGCGGATGCGGTCCATGTTATAGAAGAGCTCTGAGGCAGCAGTCTGCATCATATTGGGTTGACGCGCAGCCTCGTCGGCATGGGGATTGACTACGACGCAGATGCTCTTGGGTTTGACCTCAATCTCCACGTCGGCATCGCTCATGAGCGGGTCGCCGTCATAGTGGATGAGGCCCGGCTTGCTGCGGTGGATATGGACGTGGCAGGCCTTGAAGGTGCGGATATTGACGTTCTTGTCAATGGTCTTGTTGAGCATCTCGAGCGTCACCTGCGGCGCTTCGATGAGACTGAAGGGCTGCATGATGATGACATCGAGCAGACCGTCGCTCATAGAAGCGTGGGGAGCGATGTAGGCGTTGTTGCCATACTGCGAGGCATTGGCCGCACTGATGAGAAACGCCTTGTAGGTCTTCGACCCCATCTCGTCCTCAATCTCATAGGTCTCGGGCTTGTAGGACAGTCCCTCACGCAGCATCTGCTCGACATAGGTCATGAGGCCACGCTTGCCTGCCTCGGCAAACTTCATCGAGATGAAGGCGTCGAAGCCCATTCCGCAAGTGCAGAAGAAGGGATGGCCGTTGATGACGCCGGAATCGAGCGTCTCCACGATGTCGAGGTTGATGATATCGAGGCAACGTCTCAAGTCCATGGGCAACATGAGATGGCGCGCCAGGCCATTGCCAGAACCACAGGGAAGGATGGCCATAGCGGTCTCTGTGCCAAGGAGGCCGCGTCCTACCTCGTTGACCGTCCCATCGCCTCCGATGGCACAGACAATATCCGCACCACGGGCTGCAGCCTCCTGGGCCAGCAGCGTGGCGTGTCCAGCATACTGTGTCGAGACAAACTCGTAGCTGAATCGGGCGTGGTCGAGATGCACTTCGACAAGCTCAGGTATGCCTGCTTTGCTGATCGTGCCCGATATGGGGTTTGTGATGAAGACGATATGTTTCATAAAGGAACCGTACTGTTACATTTCTTGACGGCACAAAATTACGAAAATAACATGAATTATGCTCGTTCGAAGCGCTAAAAATTGAAATAAAGGAAAGATTTCTTGCGAAATAGGGCGTGCTATGGTAGTTTTTTCGTATCTTTGCAGCCTAATAATAAAGAAGTAGCTTCGGCTACGCCAAAAAGTAATGGGACAATTACAAGAAAAGTACAAAAGCTACCGAACGCCTCAGAAGTTTATGAAGGCTGGAGTGTACCCTTATTTCCGCGAAATCACAAGTATGCAGGGTACCGAAGTAACCGATATCGACGGACATAAGATTCTTATGTTTGGCTCCAACGCCTACACAGGCCTTCCCAGCGATCCACGCATCATCGCCGCTTCCCACGCTGCGCTCGACAAATATGGCACGGGCTGTGCAGGCAGCCGATTTCTCAACGGCACACTCGACTTGCACATCAAGCTCGAAAAAGAGATAGCCAAATATATCGGCAAGGAAGACGTGCTGGGCTACTCGACGGGCTTCTCCGTCAACGAGGGTGTGCTCTCCGTTGTCGTGGGCCGTGGCGACTATATCATCTGTGACGACCGCGACCACGCGAGTATTGTCGATGGACGCCGTCTGAGCTTTGCCACGCAGCTCCACTACAAGCACAACGACATGGAAGACCTGGAGCGCGTGCTGGCTAAGTTGCCGCACGAGGCCATCAAGTTGATCGTCGTTGATGGTGTATTCTCTATGGAGGGCGACCTGGCCAAGCTGCCGCAGATCGTTGAACTGAAGCACAAGTATAATTGCTCCGTCATGGTAGATGAGGCACACGGCATCGGCGTCTTCGGAAGAGAGGGACGCGGCGTTTGCGACCATTTCGGACTGACTGATGAGGTCGATCTGATCATGGGCACTTTCTCCAAGAGTCTGGCTTCCATCGGCGGCTTCATTGCCTCTGACTTCGATACCATCAACTGGCTTCGTCACACCTCACGCACCTATATCTTCAGTGCTTCCAACTCGCCTGCAGCCACGGCAGCAGCACTGGAGGCTCTCCACATCCTGCAGAAGGAGCCGGAGCGCATCGAGCACCTGTGGGACGTGACCAACTATGCACTGAAGCGCTTCCGCGAGGAGGGCTTCGAGATCGGTGACACAGAGAGCCCGATCATCCCACTCTACGTCCACGATGTGGATAAGACATTCCTCGTCACGAAGCTCGCCTATGATGCGGGCGTATTCATCAACCCGGTTATTCCGCCTGCTTGTGCCCCGCAGGACACGCTGGTGCGCTTCGCCCTCATGGCCACGCACACCAAGGACCAGGTGGACCAGGCCATCGAGATCCTCAAGAAGATCTTCATGGATATGGACTTGCTGAAGAAGTAAGCTACAAAAAGCAGCAGACAAAGACTCTAAAAGCATAGACGGTCCCGCTATGGGACTACGCAAGAGGTCGGAGACCATCCTTCGGGGTGCGGATCCGACCTCTTGCTTTTTTCCTCCCTCTGTATGCAAGAATGGCCCGTTGACCCTGACAACAACGAAGACACTCCATTGCTGTTCCTATAATAAAGGGAGAAGCAACGAAAGACTGGTATGGAGAGAACAATGGAAAGAAAACAAAGGGAAGAAAACAAAGGGAAGAAGCTAAGAGAGGAAAGGAAAGGGAGGAAAGGAAAGGGAGGAAAAGACGAAAAGGAAAAGATGAAAATAGAAGAAGAAGGAGAAGAAAAAACAAAAGCGATGGCCTTCACAGGCGACCGCTTCCACTTCAATAGGTATTAGTCCTTCTTTAAGGTAAAAAGATTGTTTTCAGGATAACGATGGCAAAGTTAATGTTTTCTGCTGACTAATGCAAACATTTGAGGTCTTTTTTTGCAACTTTTTCACCGTGTACCCACACAATTCTCTTTCACCTCATGGACAGGATGAAAAAGCGGCAGACTTCATAAGTCTGCCGCTAATAATCTGTTATATAGGGAAGGATTAGAACTCGATGGTAATGCGACCATTGATTTGACGCCCCGTGAGGTAGTTGGGCACGGCATACTGCTGGCCCGTGACGTCCGTGATCCAATAGTAGCTGTTGACATTGTTGATGCCAAAGAGGTTGAGGCAGTCCAGTCCCAGCCACACATTGCGGAGGATGGACTTCTTGTCGCCCTCGTGGTTGTCAAAGAGGCGGTAGCTCATACCAATATCGGCACGCTTATAGGCTGGCGCACGGAAGGTATTGGACTCCAGTTCTTTGTGGGGAGCAGAGAAAGGCAGACCATCGGCAAAAGCAAGGCGGAGGCTCATCCGCCACTTGGTCGTACCAGGGAAATAGTCGGTAAAGAAGAGGTTGACGGCATAACGCTGGTCCGTGGGCAGGGGGATGGACTTGCCGCCAATCTTCATCCTCGTACTCATCACACTGAACGTCAACCACGAAGTGGTCTCAGGCACAAACTCGCCGAAGAGTTTCAGGTCTATACCCGCAGCATGGCCCGAGGCTTCCTGGTCGCCGAAGTAAGTCACCTTGACATTGTCCACGACATAAGGGGTAAGGCGCGAGAGCATCTTATAGTAGATCTCCGCCGAGAACTTAAACGGCCGGTCAAGCATGCGGAAACTATAATCCATCGCTCCCACGAGGTGGATGGAGCGTTGAGAACGTATCTTCTGGTTGAGTTTGGCATAGGTCACACCGTTGAGCGTTGTCGTGTCGCGCAACTCCTTGAAGAAAGGAGCCTGGTAGTAGAGTCCCGTGGCCACACGGAAGGCCAGGTTGCGATTCCATCCCGGGACGATGTTGAGCGAGACGCGGGGTGAGATCAGCGTCTCTCCATTGAAGTTCCAGTGGGCAAAGCGCACACCGTAGTTGAGCGTATAGAGCGTCGGCACGCTATCATTGCCCGTGCGGAAATTCCAGTTGTCCTGCAGGTAGCCCTCGAAGCGATTGGCACGGAGTTCGTTGCGCGCACGCAGCGAATAGATCATATACAGATCCTTGCCCGTATGGGGCACGTTGTAGCCTGCCGAGTCGCGATACTCATACTCAGCAGAGTTTTCCGTGACGCGCTCCATCCTCCAGAGCAGCGCACCCTCCACATGGTGGTGGTCCGTCGTGCGGCGCGTCATGAGTTTGACGTTGCCCACCGTCGCCTTGAGATAATCGCGCGAATGCTGCATATAAGTACCCACACCAAGGTTTTCGGAAGTCTCCGTCTGCGTCAGCCAGTACTGTCCCTGGATGTCGTAGCGTTCTTGCTCCTTCGTGGTGAAGATCGACCCGATAAGAGAGACGGAAGTCTTGTTGTCCTTCAGTTTGTGCGTCAAGGCCAGCGATCCGAAGAAGGTGCGGAAGAGGTCCTTCTCCTGTCCGTCGAAATAGACCTGGAAGTTCTTCACGTTCTCCATGGTACCGAAGTTGGTATTGCGGTCCTCAGGACGGAAGTTGTAATGGTTCTCCGAGATATTGCCGATGAGGTCGAGTTGCCACCGCTTCGTCGGCTGCCAGGACAGATAGGTCTGATAGTCGAGGAAGTTGGGTTTATACTCACCGTTAGTCTCCAGCGATCCCAGCACGTAGCGGTTGGTCTTATAGCGGAGGCCGTTGGTCCACGTGAACTTCTTCGCCGCAAGTCCGAAGTAGGCACTGGCACCAAGGAGCGAAGCCGACACCTTGGCCTCCGTGCGCGTAGGTCGCTTGTAGGTGATGTCGAGCGCAGAAGACATCTTGTCGCCATATTTGGCCTCGAAGCCACCCGAGGAGAATCCCACAGAGGCCACCATATCGGGATTGATGACGGAGAGGCCCTCCTGCTGTCCACTGCGCACCAGGAAGGGACGATAGACCTCCACGTCGTTGATATAGACGGAGTTTTCGTCGAACGAACCACCGCGCACGTTATACTGGGAGGTCAACTCCGAATGGGTGGAGACACCGGCCTGCGTCTGCACCATTTCCTCGACGGCGTTGCCCGAGACCGAGGGAGCCTGCTGCGTAGTCTGAAGGTCCAACTGCTCAGTTGTGCCCTGGCGTTTCTTCTTGCCCTCCACCGTCACCTCGCCCAGCGTATTGTCATCGGCCAACTGGACCATGAGGGTCTGGCGCCCACGCGGACGGCGCAGGACGCGCGTCTTGGTGCGATAACCAACCATCGAGAAACGGACGGCCACACTGTCGGCACTGTGGAGCTCCAGGCTAAACTCGCCCTTGAGATTGGTCATGGCGAGCTTGCCCTGCGAGACAACCATCACCGAGGCCAACTCGATCGGATTGCCATTGGTGTCCGACACCTTGCCCTGGAGTGTGAACGACTGGGCCCGGACTCCGAGGGCACAGCACATCAGCAGGACTGTCCACAGGACGGAAATGGTCCATCGGTATGGGAAAGCAGCCTGCTTGTTATCTCGTATGGTTTTCTTCTGATACATCATAAATATATAACGTCCCAATGGGTGGTTTATTGTTTTTCCCCCCACCTTATTCTATCGCGCGAGAGACTGTCTTTTTTAGCGGAATATAAAAATCAGACGGGGATACAGAATCCAAGAGTCTTATAGAGACCAAGAGTCCTATAGAAATAAATAGCCTTATAGAAAAAGAGCGGCCACTCGTGCACGTTCATGCACTGGTGGCCGCTCCTTCATCTCTTGTCACTATCAAGTGGGCTTGAAAAAGTCATTTCTCTTACTTGTCGTTCTCCTCTTTCATGTCGATAAACTGGCGGTTTCCATCGTAGAACTCATACTGCAGGAAACCCAACTTCTGAGAGGGAACGACGCGGACCCCGATTCCATACTTCAACTGCCACCTCAACTTCAGGCTCATCAAGCCCTGGTTGATATAGGCAGCCACATAGGGATGGACGTGCAGGTAGAACCTCTTCACGCCGACATTGTTAACCAATCGGTCAATCTTTCGCTCCAACTGATCCGTGAAAAGAATACTGGAACGGATCTTTCCAGTCCCGAAACAGGTCGGGCAGGTTTCGTCAACGTCGATATCCATGGCCGGGCGCACACGCTGGCGCGTGATCTGCATCAGTCCAAACTTGCTCAGTGGCAAGATATTGTGGCGTGCACGGTCATTCTGCATGTTCTTGCACATGCGCTCGTAGAGCATCTGCCGGTCTTCGGCTAGGTGCATGTCAATAAAATCGACCACGATGATTCCTCCCATATCTCGCAGTCGCAATTGGCGCGCCAGCTCGTCGGCAGCACCGAGGTTGGTGTCGAGGGCGTTCTGCTCCTGACCCTTCTCCTTGGTACGGTTGCCACTGTTGACATCGACGACATGCATGGCCTCAGTGTGCTCTATAATAAGGTAGCAACCGTGGCCATAGTTGATGGTCTTGCCAAAGCTGGACTTGATTTGCTTGGTGACGTTGAAGTTGTCGAAGATGGGGACCTTGCCCGTGTAGCGCTTGACAATGCCCTCCTTTTCCGGCGCAATGAGCGATACGTAGTGCTTCACCGCCGTGCAGATTTCGTCATCGTTGACGTAGATGTTCTCGTAGGACGGATTGAACAAGTCGCGCAGCATGGCCACTGCCCTACCCGTCTCCTCGAATGCGAGCTGAGGACGCTCCTGCGTCTTCTGCGCCTTGGTGATGGTCTGTTCCCATCGACGCAAAAGCACCTTCATCTCCGCATCAAGCTCTGCGACGCGCTTGCCTTGCGCCACGGTGCGTACGATCACGCCAAAATTCTTCGGCTTGATGCTTTGGATGAGCTGCTTCAGACGTGCACGCTCCTCCGAACTCTTGATTTTAGACGACACATTGACCTTTTCTCCAAAGGGCATGAGGACAAGGAAGCGTCCTGCGAAGGACAACTCCGTCGTCAGACGGGGGCCTTTCGTAGAGATGGGCTCCTTGACCACCTGCACGATAACCTCCTGACCCACAGAGAGCGTCTGCTGGATGCTGCCGTCCTTCTTGAGATCGGGAAGGCGCGAGGCCTTGGTGATGGGGAAAAGTCGCTTGCGGTCTCCCTGAACCTGCTTCAGGTACTTCGCGTAGGAGTTGAATTGACTTCCAAGGTCAAGATAGTGAAGAAAAGCGTCGCGCTCATAGCCTACATCGACGAAGCAGGCATTGAGGCCGGGCATCAGTTTCTTTACCTTTGCCACATAAATGTTGCCCACAGAGAAACTTGCCTCGCGGGGCTCGCGCTGGTACTCCACCAACCGCTTGTCCTCAAGCAAGGCTATCGAGATTTCCTTGGGCTGAGCATCGATAATTACTTCGCTGGTCATTTTTTCTTTACTTATCCTGATGAAGTTGGTTAATGGCTGAGCCTGTCCGTCCTGGCAGCGGTTGCATCCCTATCATATAATACCTATAATAAGAAGCTTCGCTCCGCGACGATTTGCAGGCCTCGCCAGACTCAAAAAAAGTGGGCGGGGCTTGCCGACATTATTCCAAGGGATTAGAACGTCGCGCCGACAAGCACCGCCCATACTCGAAGACTGTGTGAGACTTCGGCTTTCAGCCTATAAGATGGGCTTACTTGCTCTTATGTCTGTTCTTTCTCAGTCTCTTCTTACGCTTGTGCGTAGCCATCTTGTGTCCCTTTTTCTTTCTTCCGTTTGGCATTGCTTAATGATTTTAAATTGTTTTACTTATCTTAATTATTGAAATTGACTATTCCACTTCTCCTAAGTCTCTCATGCGGTCGATGAAAGACTTGGCCGGCTTGAATGCCGGGAACTTGTGAGCGGGGATGGTAATCGTGATGTTCTTGGAAATATTGCGGGCGGTCTTCTCGGCACGCTGCTTGACAACGAAGCTGCCAAAACCACGGAGATAGACGTTCTCCTTACGCTCCATCATGCTTTCCTTGATGCACGACATGAACTCCTCCACAACGGCGGCCACGTCCTTTTTGCCCACACCAGTTCTTTCAACAATTTCGTTGATGATATCTGCCTTTGTCATTCCTGTTGTTGTTGATATTATCTTACTTTTATTATTACATCCTCTAAACGGACTGCAAAGATACTCATTTTCAGATGAATAGGGAAATTTATTAGCCGTTTTTTGCTAAAATATCTCGAATCGGCCTCTTTTCTCCTTTTTATATATTACCTTTGCAGCCAAAAAAAAGCTCTAAGACATGAAAACTACCATCGGCATTGATGTCGGTATCTCAACGACGAAGATTGTCGGCGTGAGGGACGGAGAGGTAAGCTCACCCCTGCGGATCCGCGCCACAGACCCTGTGACATCACTTTATGGAGCCTTTGGCAAATACCTGTACGACAATCAGATAGACCTCAACGACATCGAACAGGTCATGCTGACGGGTGTGGGTGCAGCCTACATCGACTCGCCCATCTACGGACTCCCCACGACCAAGGTGGAGGAGTTTATCGCTGACGGGCTGGGAGCCCAGCACGAATCGCAACTAAGCAAGATGATCGTGGTCTCCATGGGAACGGGCACTTCCATCGTGCAGTGTGACGGCGACCACATCAAGCACATCGGAGGCATAGGAATCGGAGGTGGCACGCTCTCGGGCCTCTCGCGGCTGCTGCTCCAGACCGACGATGCCAACCAAGTGGCGGAACTGGCCCAAGGGGGCGATATTGCCAAGATCAACTTGCTCATCGGCGACATCTCGCCCAATCCGCTGCCAGGGCTGCCTATGGACGCCACAGCTTCGCTCTTCGCTCACGCACAGGCCAATGCCAGCCGTGCCGACATCGCACTCGGCCTGATCAATCTCGTGCTCCAGGCCATTGGCTCGGCTGCTGTCCTCAGCGCGCTACGCAGCGGTATCAAAGACTTCGTGATGATTGGCAACCTGACGCTGCTGCCTCAGTGCAAGACCGTCTTCCCCATCATTGAGCGCATCTACGGCGTGAAGTTTATCATCCCGAAGCACTCGGAGTTTTGCACGGCCATCGGAGCCGCACTCGACTACGCCAACCGGAAATAGCCGCGCACAAAGCCACCCCCTACTCTTCTATTTCCTTGAGGCTTCGGGCAAAATTGCTAAAAAAGTTACTCACCGTCTCCAGCGTCGCATAGGGAAGATAGCGGAAGCTCCGCCTGAGATTGCGACGCAGGACGGCAGAATTGTTGCTGACAAATCCCGTCCTCGTCTGGCGGAAGTGCCATTCCTGTGCCGTGTCCTTGACCAGGTTGCTCACGCTGCTGACGGCTAACTTGAAGGCTGCAGGCTCCTCGCGGTGCACAAACGGCAGTTCATCAGGTTCGAAGTCGAAGACCGAGATGAGGATACTACCCTGCAACTGGGCCATGCGCTGCAGATGAAGGCGTAGCAACCAGTTGTCGAGTTTGACGAAATCGACCCGGTCGCCCTTCTCCCGAAGGTAGCGGCCAAGAAAAATGATGCCGCGCATATTGATACCGTGGTTGAGGAAGTCCTGCTCATTGACGACAAGCAGCCGCAGCAAGTCCATCGTCTCCACGGAGGTGTCTATGCTATGGCGCTCACCATCGAGCAGCTTCACATAGCGCTTGTTGAGCATTCCCATACTCATGCCGACCTTGCGCGAGACAAGTTCGGCAAGGCTCTGCTGCTTCTGTGCGTCTTCCTCTGCCCGGAGAAGTATCTCCTCGGGCATGTTCAGTCCCTGCTCCCCATGATGCTTCTGCACGCCACGAAGAAACACATCAGCCACGCCTTGGACCTCCACCATCTGGTAGAGGCGACGCCACTTGAACGCCGACATAGGCTCCAAGAGCTCATCGTCGGCGAAGGCACCGGAGCGAAGAAGCCGGAAGAAATTGCGCTGAATGATCTCCATAATCGGTCTTAGCTTGAGTAAGCAAATAAGCAAATAGGTGGAAGCGGCTTTTGTCGGGCCGCCTCAGATCGTGGAACGCTGATAGAAGTCGATATTCTCCATCGACAGCAGTTCGATGGGCATGAAATTGACGGGACGGATATCCTCTTTCAGCACCAGGGAACGGAAGAGCGCATCGACGGCCTTGAAGCCCTGCATGAAACCGTGCTGGGCTATGAGGAAAGAGATGGCACCGCGGCGGATGCAGTCCGCATTCTTATGAACGACGTCATAGCCCATCACCTGGACGCGTTCGTTTTGGTGGCGCTGGAGATACTCGCCTACGATCCATGCGCGCGAGTTGAACGTGATGCAATGGCGAACCTCGGGATGGTTGCGGAAGAAGCCGTCCAGCAATCGGTCGTTATCCTTCTGCGTTCCGTCCAAGGGAAGCGTCAGCGTCTTGATGTCCACCTGCGGGAAGTTGTTCTCCATGTAGTGGCGGAAACCCACCTCGCGGTTTTCCTGCTGCTGGGAGGGTCTGTAGCCCTCCCTGCCCTGCTTCATCAGCATGATGGCGGGGTCGCCTCCAGCGATCAGCATCAAGATCTTGGCAGCGAAATAGCCACTCTGGAAGGAGTCTTGGCCAAAGAAAGCAAGCGGCTGAAGATCTGCCATATAGGAATCGAGCAAGACCAAGGGGACGCCTGTCGCATGGAGTTTGTCGGCAAAGGCTTTGGCCAACTCACGTGCAGGCGGCACGAGGATCACACCATCAGGATTGAGCAGCATGCAGTCGGAAGCAGCATCCTCAAACGACTGTGCGTCGAGGCGACTGTAGTGGATGAACTTCACGTCGATCTGGAAGTCGCGGCGAAACTCCACGGCCTCTACCATACCGTCCTCCACCTCGTCCCAATACGCCTCGCTCGCATGGCGCGGCATCAAACAATAGAACGTGAAGGAGCGATTATACGCCAAGGCGCTGGCGTACATATTCGGCTCATAGTTGAGTTCCTTGAGAACGTTGTTCACTTTGTCCAACGACGCTGCCGACACATTGGGCCGATTATGTAGTACGCGATCTACCGTGCCTACAGAGACGCCTGCTCTTTCTGCAATATCCTTTATCCTTATCTTCTTGTTCATCCTTCTTTCAGCAAAGCAATTGTGACATTCCTTTCACTTGCAAATTTAGCTAATATATTTTAATTATCAGTCGTTTTTCATGGAATTAACATTTCCCGAACAAAAGTCCTTTGCTCACGAGCGTAGCGTAAGCACACAAATAAACCCCCTATCATCCTTTGGACGACGGGGGTCTATAATGAATGCTGCTTTACAGTGCTAAAATGCGCTCTAAATCTGTATGCCTAATATTGATTAAGCCTCGGCGGGAGCCTCCTCCTCAGCGGGAGCTGCGGGAGCCTCAGTCTCGGCGGGAGCCTCAGCAGCCTCCTCAGCGGAAGCCTCTACCTTGGCACTCTCAGCGCGGAGGGCCTCCTCGGCCTCGCGCTCAGCTTTCAGCTCAGCCTCGTTCTCAGCGACCACGGTGACAGGCACCTTGATCTCCACCTCTTTGTGGAAGTGGACGGTAGCCTCGTAGTTGCCGACACGCTTAGCATCGTGCATGGTGATGATCTTGCGATCGATGTCGATGCCCTTCTTGGCCAGCTCCTCAGCCACATTGGCTGCGCCTACCGAACCATAGGCCACGCCCGTCACGCTCACCTTCGTAGCGATGACCAGCTCGACGCCCTCCAGCTGCTTGGCGCGCTCCATGGCTGCTGCCTTGAGGGCAGCGAGCTTAGAAGCCTGCTGCTTCAGGTTCTCAGCGAGGACCTTCTTGGCAGAGGGAGAAGCGATCACGCCCAGTCCCTTCGGGATGAGATAGTTGCGGCCGTAGCCACTCTTCACGTTCACAATATCGTTCTTGTAGCCAAGACCGATGATATCTTCTTTCAGAATAATCTCCATAATCGTTGCCTCCTTCTTTAATTACTTCATCAAATCGGTGACATAAGGCAGCAAAGCGATCTGGCGGGCACGCTTGACGGCGGTGGCCAGACGACGCTGGTACTTCAAAGAAGTTCCTGTGATGCGACGGGGGAGAATCTTACCCTGCTCGTTGAGGAAACGCTTGAGGAACTCGGGATCCTTATAGTCGATATACTTGATACCGCTCTTCTTGAAACGGCAGTACTTCTTCTTCGTGTCGATAGAAGGAGCGTTCAAATAACGGATTTCTGACTTTCTCTGCTCTGCCATGATTATGCCTCCTCTACTTTAGCTGCGAGCTTGTTGCGACGCTTCTCTGCGTAAGCAGCAGCATACTTGTCAAGCTTCACGGTGATAAAACGAATGACTTTCTCGTCGCGACGGAAGTTCGTCTCGAGACGATCGATGAGCGTAGGCTCAGCCTTGAACTCGATGAGGAAATAGAAGCCGGACGATTTCTTCTGAATGTTGTAGGCCAACTTCTTCAGACCCCAGGCCTCCTCATTCAAGATCTCAGCACCATTCTCGGTGAGCAGGCTCTTGAATTTAGCGACCGTTTCCTTTGTCTGGTCATCAGACAAAACGGGAGTCAAAATGAAAACGGTTTCGTATTGATTCATACTACCCTTAAAATTGTTGATAAAAAAATATAAGTTAATGCTTAAACTTTTGCACTGATTTTCAAGCCCTTAAAGACTCTCCATCAAAATGCGGTGCAAAAGTACGGACTTTTTTTTGATTAGCCAAATTATTTGTTGTAATTTTGCCGACATGAAGAAAAAGATCATCCAGTCTGCCGGACTTATCTCCGTCGCCGCGGGCGTTGGCCTGTTTGCGATCCACGGCCTTCTGTTGCCCCACAACAACCTCCTCTTGCTTTCCGGACTGACCCTGGTCCTGGCGGGCGTGGTGACCCACGTCGTTATCACCAAGCGCAGCAGCAAGTACTAAACCAACCATCCCTTCCGCCTCCACGATGGGCAGACGAAAGGGACGGTCTGTTTGCTACCTTTGTTCTGGTCGGGTGAGCGTCAACTTGCGACCTTAGTTCTGATCGGGGACAATGAGCTTATAGCCCTTGCCGTGGATGTTGATGATCTCGATCTGGTCGTCGTCCTTCAGGTGCTTGCGCAACTTCGTGATATAGACATCCATAGATCGGGCGTTGAAGTAGTTGTCGTCGATCCAAATGGTCTTGAGCGCATAGTCGCGCTGCAAGATCTCGTTGGCGTGGGAGCAGAGCAGGGCCAGCAGCTCGTTCTCCTTGGTGGTGAGCTTGGTCTGCTTCTCGCCGATGGTGAGCAACTGCTTCTGGGTGTCGAAGGTGAAGCGGCCAATGTGGTAGAGCGTGCTCTCCTTGTTTTTCTTACCCTTCACGCGACGCAGGATAGCCTCGATGCGCATCACGAGCTCCTCCATGGAGAAGGGCTTGGTGATATAGTCGTCGGCACCCAACTTGAAGCCTTCGAGGATATCCTCCTTCAGCGTCTTGGCCGTCAGGAAGATGATAGGCACCTCGGCGTTGCTCTGACGAATCTCCTGAGCCAGCGTGAAACCGTCCTTCTTCGGCATCATCACGTCGAGGACGCAGATGTCGTACTTCTCCTTGAAGAACTCACGGTAGCCAATCTCGCCGTCCGGGCACAACTTACACTCGAAGTTCTTCGCCTGGAGGTACTCGCGGAGCAGCATTCCCAGATTCTCATCATCCTCACACAACAAAATCTTCAGTTTCTCTTCCATAATTCAATTCTGGTTTAGAAGGAGCGGGCGGATCGGCTGCGACACCTCTCCCACACCGCTACGGGTTATTATTATATTAATGTATTTCCTTATTTATATATATAGTTGACCGACTTCGTTGGGCCACTCATCGGCACCTTATTCCATATCCTCGTCGCGAATGATGGGCAACTTGATTGTGAAGGTCGTTCCCTTGCCATACTCACTATCGACGCGGATCTCGCCCTCGTGCAGATCGACCATCTTCTTGACATAGGCCAGTCCGAGACCGAAGCCCTTGACGTCGTGGACATTGCCCGTGTGGACGCGGTAGAACTTCTCGAAGATCTTCTTGAGGTTCTCTTTCTTGATACCCTGGCCCGTGTCGCGGACGGAGAGACAGAGGTGGTGCTCCGTGTTCCACGTCTTCAGATAGACGTTGAGCGGCTCGTCGGGTTTGGCATATTTGACGGCATTGTCCAGGAGGTTGAAGATGACATTCTGGAAATGCATCTCATCGACATACATCGCCGAATCGACCGCCTCTATGCCCGTATAGACCTTGCCGCCCGTGTGCTCCACGCGGAGCGTGAAGGAGGCAGCAATGTTTTCCACCATCTCGTTGAGGTCCGTGTATTTCTTCTTGAGTACCGCCGTCTTGTTGTCGTACATACTCATCTGCAGCACCTTCTCCACCAAGAAGCGAAGGCGCTTCGACTCGTCATTGATTACGCCACCGAGATGCTCTATCATCTGCGGCGACTTCGTCAGGCTCTTGTCGTTCATCATCTGCGAGGCCAGCGAGATACTCGCTATCGGAGTCTTCAGTTCGTGGGTCATGTTGTTGATGAAGTCGTTCTTGATCTCCGAGTAGCGTTTCTGTCGGAAGATCACGACGATGGTGAAGATAAACGTCACCAGCAGGACAAACGTGAAGATGACCGACGGGATCATGAAGCGCACACTGGAGAAGATGTAACTGTTCATCTCGGGGAAGTGGATGCGTACGATGCCGCGGCGGTTGGGCGGGTCGTTGCGAAAGAGCACCTGACTGAAACTGCTCTCCACTCCCTCGTCCGTGTAGTCGGGGCAGCGATAGACCTCTCGTCCGTCCTGGGTCTGCACCACAAAGTGGTAAGGGATGTTGATGCCATTGTTCATCATCTCCGCTTTCAGGTCCTGATCCAGCAACTTGAAGTTGACGCGCTCCTTGAGCGGTTTCTCCGAAGCGGAATAGAGGATATTATAGACCACCTCGTCGAGCATGCTCTTCTGATAGACGTAGCGGTTGCGGACGATTTCCTGCAGGCTCTTCTTCGTAGCCGAGATAGAACTGCTGTCGTTGCGCAGGATCATGGCCTTCGGCGTCTGCGACGGTTTGTTGGTGACGGTCTTCATCTGAAACGACGAGTAGCCCGCCTTGCTCCGTCCGCTTCGCCCACCCTGCTTCGATGCGCCTTGGCTCTCCTTCTCATCCACGTCGCGCTCCAGATAGCGCAGCGTCTCGTTGAGCTCCATGTTGCGCGAGGCTTGATACAAGGCACGGTTGACGGACTCGTCAAACTGCTCCCGCTTCATCTCGGCCATTTCCTCGATGTAGTTGAGCTGCAACAACAACAGGGCCAAGAATGAAAGCCCCATGATGACGGCTATTGTCCAAATCGTTCGTTTCTTCATCTTCCTCGATTTTTCTCGATGGCAAAGATACGCCCTTTTCTTAAACCATTAACAGTCAAAAGTTAATTTTCTTACTCTCGTTTACCTTATTTAACCTTGTTTTTCGTTTATAGTTCATTATTATCAACTACAAAAGGACTTCTTGTGCTTTTTACAGACCAAAGAATACGTGATGATCGTGAAAATCGCAGGGCGAAAAGGTCGGCGATTGCAGAATAATCACTAACTTTGCACAAGCGTAACAACTTAGAACGAGAAAAATAGCATCAGAAATAAAAATATGTTTAGCGGTATAGTAGAAGAGATGGCAACCGTCGTTGCCATCCGTCACGACCAGGAGAACATCGACATCACGCTCCGTTGCAGCTTTGTCGATGAGTTGAAAATAGACCAGAGCGTTTCCCACAATGGCGTCTGCCTCACTGTGGTGAGCATCCAGGACGGTTGCTACACCGTGACGGCGATGAAGGAGACGCTGCTCCGCTCCAACCTTGGCCTGCTGAAGGAGGGCGACCGCGTCAACGTCGAGCGTTCGATGCCGATGAACGGTCGCCTGGACGGCCACATCGTGCAGGGCCACGTAGATCAGACGGCGCGCTGCGTGAAGATGGAGGACGCTGCCGGCTCCACCTACTTCACCTTTGAGTACGCCCTCGACCGCGAGATGGCGCGCAAGGGCTACTTCACGGTCGATAAGGGTTCCGTGACGGTCAACGGCGTCTCGCTCACCGTCATCAACCCGACCGACAACACCTTCACCGTGGCCATCATCCCCTACACACGCGAGCACACCAATTTCGCCGACATCGTCGTGGGCACGGAGGTCAACCTCGAGTTTGATATCCTGGGCAAGTATATCGCCCGACTCAACCACTTCGCATAAACGAGCCTCCAAGGAAAGTCCACGACCAGACGACTTTCAAGAAAGGCCACAATCAAGCGTTCATCAAGAGAAGCCCGCAATCAAGCGGCAATCAAGGGAAGACCACAATCCAGCGGTCAAAACCTTCCCTCCAGAAAAAACAATCCCAAGTCTCTCTATCAGACAGTTTAGATAGGAAAGACTTGGGATTGTCCTATTTTCCGCAGCGCCGCCCCAGCTGGGGCGACGATACTGTTATCTTACTCCTCCTCGGCGGGCTTCATGTTGGTATAAACGTTCTGCACGTCCTCGAAGTCCTCCAGGCGGTCCACCATCTTGTCGATGACCTCGCGCACGTCAGGCGTCACCTCCTTGAGGTCGTTGGGGATGCGCGTAAACTCTGCCGAGGTGATCTCGTAGCCAGCTTCCTCCAGGTGCTTCTGGATCTCGCCAAAGTGGTTGGGCTCACCATAGATGGTGATCTCACCCGTTTCGTCATCGACGTCGAACTCATCGTCCACTCCGTAGTCGATCAACTCGAGGATCAGCTCCTCCATGTCCGTATCAGCCGGCGCCTTGAAGGTGAAGACACACTTGTGGTCGAAGAGGAAGGAGAGCGAGCCCTGCGTTCCCAAGTTACCATTGAACTTGTTGAACACCGATCTCACATCGCCCACCGTGCGGGTGGTGTTGTCCGTCAGCGCATCGACGAAGATGGCGATGCCATGCGGTCCATAGCCCTCATACGGCACCTCCTTGTAGTCGCTCTGATCCTTGCCCATCGCGTTCTTGATGGCGCGTTGGATGTTGTCCTTCGGCATGTTCTCGCGCTTGCAAGTGGCGATCAAGGCGCGCAAACGCGGGTTATTCTCCGGTTCCGGACCGCCAGCCTTCACGGCGATAGCGATTTCCTTACCCAGTTTGGTGAACGTGCGGGCCATGTGACCCCATCGCTTCAGCTTGGTAGCCTTGCGATATTCAAAAGCTCTTCCCATGAATTTATCTTATTCTTTGTTTTTGTTGTATATGTTCTTGCCTTTAGCTTTTCTTCCTATCTCAACTCCGCGTGGAGCTTGGTCGTGAGATTCTTCATCAGCTTCTGCATAATGGCTTCGATGGCCTTGTCGGTCAGCGTGCGGCTCTCGTCCTGCAGGATGAAGTTGACGGCATAGCTCTTCTTGCCCTCGGGCAGGTTCTTGCCCTGATAGACATCGAAGAGCACCACCTGCTTGAGGAGTTTTTTCTCCGTCTGTCGCGCGATCTGTTCTATCTGAGCAAACTCCACGTTGGCATCGACCAGCAGCGCCAGGTCGCGGCTCACGGCCGGATACTTCGAGAGTTCCTGGAAGAGGAGACAGTTCTTGCGCGTAGCCTTCATCAGTTCCGTCCAGTCGATCTCAGCATAATACACCGGCTGCTCGATGTCGAAGCGGCGGAGCACATGGTGATTGACGATACCCATGTCCACCAGTACCTTGCCGCCACGCGTCTTCATCCGAAGGCCCTTGTCGAAGATGTTGTTGTCGGAAACCTCCGTCAGCACCTGACCCGCTTGGAGTCCGACGCGGCGCAGGACATTCTCCACATGCGCCTTCAGTTCGAAGAAGGAGCTCTCCTCGTCGGGATGGGCCCAGTTGCCCTCCACACGATGACCCGTCACCCAGAGGGCGAGATGGTAGCGCTGCTGGTATGCCTTGATCGGGCTCTCCGTGGTATAGCGCTCCTCATCGAAGTGATAGACGTTGCCCACCTCGAAGAATCGGAGGTTGCGCGCCTTGCGGTTGACGTTGCGGACGATGCTCTCCAGTCCTCCGAAGAGGAGCGTCTGGCGCATCACGCCGAGGTCGGAGGAGAGCGGGTTCATCACCTTCACCGTCCGTGCCCACGGATAGCAGTTGTAGAGGTTCTCGTCGTAGTAGGCCTGCTTGGTGAGCGAGTTGTTGAGGATTTCGTTGAATCCGGCTCCCACCAGTTGCTCACTGACCTGGTTCTCACGGCGAAACTCCTTGTCCGCCTCGCCTGCGATGGTGAGCGACGACTTCAGCGTCGTCGGTATCTCCACGTTGTTGTAGCCGTAGATGCGGAGGATATCCTCCACCACGTCGCACGGACGCTTCACGTCAACACGGTAGGGCGGCACCATCAGGTCCAGTCCGAGATCATCCTCCTTGACGATGCGCATCTCCAGGTTCTGGACAATGCGCTTGATGGTCTCCTGGCCGAGTCGCTTGCCGATCAGTCGGTCGCAGTATTCATAGTTGAGGCGGACGGGGAATCCCTCCACCTTGTTGGGATAGACATCCTTGATTTCCATGCTCACCTTGCCTCCTGCCAACTGCTGACAGAGGATGGCGGCCTGCTTCAGTCCGTAGATCGCCAGATTGGGATCCACGCCGCGCTCATAGCGGAAACTGGCATCGGTGGAGAGTCCGTGGCGTCGCGCGCTCTTGCGTATCCATGTCGGATGGAAACAGGCGCTCTCCAGCACCACGTCGCGTGTGGTCTCATACGTGCCGCTGCCCTTGCCGCCAAAGACGCCAGCTATGCACATCGGCTCCTGCTCGTTGCAGATGGCCAGATCGTGCTCGCCGAGGATGTGCTTCTCGCCGTCGAGGGTGACAAACTCCTTGCCAGCGTTGTCGGCCTTGACCACGATGTGGTGGCCCGTGACCATGTCGGCATCGAAGCAGTGCATCGGCTGACCGTAGGCCATCATGACATAGTTGGTGATATCGACGATATTGTTGATGGGGCGGAGTCCGATGGTGGAGAGTTTGTCGCGCAGCCACTGCGGACTCTCCTTCACCTCGCAGTCCTTGATGCTCACGCAGGCGTAGCGTCTGCAGGCCTCCGTGTTCTCGATCGTCACGTCGATGGGCAGGTCGTGGTTATCGACATGGAAAGCCTCGCAGTCGGGTCGGTGGAGGCTGGTCTTGTATCCATTCTCGCAGAGCCAGGCGTAGAGGTCGCGGGCCACACCGTAGTGGCTCAGCGCGTCGGCGCGGTTGGCCGTGATGTCGATATCGATCACCCAGTCGCTTTCCAAATGGTAGTACTCGGCGGCAGGCTGTCCCACGGGCGCATCCTCGGGCAGGACAATGATACCGTCGTGGGAGTGGCCCACACCGATCTCGTCCTCTGCACAGATCATGCCGAGCGACTCCACGCCGCGCAGCTTAGACCGCTTGATGGTGAAGCTCTTGTCTCCGTCGTAGAGGACGCAGCCCAGGTCGGCCACGATCACCTTCTGGCCCTCGGCCACATTGGGTGCGCCACAGACGATCTGCTGAGGAGCCTCCTTGCCCAGATCCACCGTCGTGATATGAAGGTGGTCGCTATTGGGATGGGCGACACACGTCAACACTTTACCTACAAACAGACCCTTCAGCCCACCAGGGATGGCCTGTACTTCGTCCAGTCCGCCCACTTCGAGACCCGTGGAGGTCAATGCCTCTGCCACCTGCTGCGGTGTCAGGTCGAAATCGACGTACTCTTTCAACCATTTGTATGAAATCTTCATTATATGGATGCTAATTATTATTCTAAGATGCAAAGTTACGGCTTTTTCCGTACATAGCCAAAAGGCAAACCATTTTTTCCCCATTTTTTAGAACGCGTCTATATCCATTTGCTTTTTTCTTTGTACCTTTGCAAACGTATATGGTGAAAAAGATATTCAAGATAGTCCGTCTGACCCTGGCCTTGCTCTTCGCCTCCTCGCTGCTCGCGGTGGTGGCCTATCGCTTTGTGCCGGTCTATTTCACGCCGCTCATGCTCACGCGTTGCTTCGAACAGATCGCCGATGGCCGTTCCGTCCGTCTCCACCACGAGTGGATTCCGCTGGAGCGTATGGCGCGCTCCATGCCCGTGGCGGTGATTGCCAGCGAGGACCAACGCTTCATGGAGCACCACGGCTTCGACTACAAAGCCATCGAGCAGGCCGTCCTGGAGCACCTCGACGACGGCAAGCGGCTGCGTGGCGGCAGCACCATCTCGCAGCAGACGGCCAAGAACGTGTTTCTGTGGCAGGGCCGCTCGTGGCTGCGCAAGGGCCTGGAGGCCTACTTCACTTTCCTCATCGAGACTCTTTGGGGCAAGCAGCGCATCATGGAGGTCTATCTCAACTCCATCGAGATGGGCGACGGCATCTACGGCGTGGAGGCCGTGGCCGAGCAACACTTCGGCATCAACGCCTACAACCTCACGCGCGCCGACTGTGCACTGATAGCCGCCACGCTCCCCAACCCCCGAAGATACAGTAGCAAGACGCCCTCGCCCTACATGCGGAAGCGCCAGCGACAGATCATGCACCAGATGACCTTCATCCCCGCCTTCGACATGAGGCGGTAGCCACCCCATCACACATCCTACACCAACCAAGTACCATCTCCCCATGAGCGACCAGCAGCACGAGATATTATCCCAACTCAACGACAGCCAGCGCGAAGCCGTGACCTATTGCGACGGCCCCTCGCTGGTGATAGCCGGCGCAGGATCGGGCAAGACCCGCGTCCTGACCTACAAGATAGCCTACCTTCTCACGACAGGCCTGGACCCCTGGAACATCCTGGCCCTGACCTTCACCAACAAGGCCGCACGGGAGATGAAGGAACGCGTGGCCCAGATCGTGGGCGACGAGCGCGCCCGCCGGCTCTATATGGGCACGTTCCACTCCATCTTCTCGCGCATCCTGCGCAAGGAGGGCCAAACGCTGGGCTACCAGCCCAACTTCACCATCTACGACGACAGCGACTCGCGGAGCCTGATCAAGTTGATCCTCAAGGAACTGGGCCTCGACGACAAGGTCTATAAGCCCGCCACGGTGGCGGGCCGCATCTCCATGGCGAAGAACCACCTCATCCTCCCCGCCCAGTATGCCAACGACCAGGCCGCCTGCCAGCGCGACCGCGAGCAACGTATGCCGTCGATCGCCAAGATCTACGCCGCCTACCAGACCCGCCTCTTCCAGGCCAACGCCATGGACTTCGACGACCTGCTGGTCAACACCTTCCTCCTCCTGCGCGACCATCCCGAGACGCGGCGCAAGTACGCCAGCCTCTTCCGCTACATCCTGGTCGATGAGTACCAGGACACCAACGCCGTGCAGGTCAGCATCGTGCAACTGCTCTCGGAGGGCCACCAGCGCGTCTGCGTCGTCGGCGACGACTACCAGAGCATCTACTCCTTCCGCGGCGCCAATATCGACAACATCCTCGACTTCCAGAAGAAATTTCCCCTCACCCGCCTCTTCAAGCTGGAGCGCAACTACCGCTCCACGCGCAACATCGTCAGTGCGGCCAGCTCGCTCATGAAGCACAACCGGCGGCAAATCGCCAAGGAGGTCTATTCCGAGGAGGCCGAGGGCGACCGCATCCTCTACCATCCCTGCTACAGCGACAAGGAGGAGGCCATGGTGGTAGCCAAGGAGATAGACCGCATCAAGCGCCAGGACGGCTGCGAGTACGACGCCTTCGCCATCCTCTACCGCACCAACGCCCAGAGCCGCAGTTTCGAGGACGAACTGCGCAAGCGGGCCATACCTTATATAATATACGGCGGACTGTCCTTCTACCAGCGCAAGGAGATCAAGGACATCCTGGCCTACTTCCGCCTGGTCGTCAATCCCGACGACGGCGAGGCCCTGCGCCGCATCATCAACTATCCCGCCCGCGGCATCGGCAACACGACGCTGCAGCGCCTCATCGACTGCGCCTCGGAGGACGGCGTGAGCCTCTGGGAGGTGATCAGCCATCCCGGCCAGCACGCCACGGGCCTGGGCAAGGCCGCCCTGTCGAAACTCGTCGCTTTTCGCGAGCTCATCGATCGGTTTGCTGCCGTGGCCACGGAGAAGGACGCCTTCGAGACGGGCCGCGAGATCGTCAAGGAGAGCGGCCTCTACGCCGAGCTCTACAAGAACCTCGACCCCGAGTCCGTCTCCAAGCAGGAGAACTTGGAGGAGTTTCTCGCCGCCATGCAGGCCTTCGTCGAGGAGGGCAAGGAGACGGGCGACCACGTCATGCTCGCCGACTACCTCCAGGAGGTGGCCCTCATCACCGACCAGGACCGCAAGGACGACGACACGCCCAAGGTGAAGCTCATGACCGTCCACGCCTCCAAGGGCCTGGAGTTTGCCAACGTCTTCGTCGTCGGACTGGAGGAGAACATTTTTCCCTCTCCCATGGCCTCCGACACGGGACGCGGACTGGAGGAGGAGCGGCGCCTGCTCTACGTTGCCATCACGCGCGCCGAGCGCCGCTGCATCATCACCAACGCCCAAAACCGCTTCCGCTTCGGATCCATGCAGTTTGACAGTCCGAGCCGCTTCATCAACGACATCGACCCGCGCTATCTGACGCAGCAGGGCGACAGTCCTGCCTCCTCGGGCGGCTTCCGCCAGTCGCAGGGTGGCGACAACTTCCGCCGATCCTCTACGGGCAACAGGTCCTGGGACGACAACTTCCGGTCGCAGCAGTCGTCGCGGTGGCAGAACAGCAAGCCCGTCGCCTCGCAGTTTCGTGCCGAACCGCAACCGAAGATCACGCAACCGCGCCGACCCGAGCCTGCCGTCGATCCGCTCTCGCCGCGCACGCGCCAGCAACTTCTGCGCGAGGGTGGCAACTGGCGGCGCCTCGACTCCGCACTGACCAGCGGCGGGCGTGCGCAGCCCGTCTCTCGTCCGCAAGGCGCCTCCCCTGCCTCAGGATCGATCCACGTGGGATCGCAGGTGGAGCACCCGCGCTTCGGACGAGGCCAGGTCGTGGCACTCACGGGGTCTGGCGATGACGCCAAGGCCACGGTGGAGTTCGCCAACGTAGGCGTGAAAAAACTCCTGCTGAAGTTTGCCCGCCTCACGGTGCTCTCCTAAGAGACACCGCCCCCGGCGGACCCACATTCTATCATCGAACATCAAGATCATTATATCAATAGATTATGCAACAGAAGATTATCATTTTGGACTTCGGCTCACAGACCACGCAGCTTATCGGCCGCCGCGTCCGCGAGCTGGACACCTTCTGCGAGATCCTGCCCTACAACAAGTTTCCCAAGGACGACCCCTCCGTCATCGGCGTCATCCTCTCGGGATCGCCCTATTCGGTCCACGACCCCGAGGCTTTCAAGGTAGATCTCACGCAGTTTGTCGGCAAGATTCCCGTGCTCGGCATCTGCTACGGCGCACAGTTTATCGCCCATACCAATGGGGGTAAGGTGGAGGCCGCCGACAGTCGCGAGTATGGCCGCGCCAACCTGGAGCACTTCGAGGCCAGCAATCCCCTCTTCAAGGGTTTCGAGCCCCAGTCGCAGGTGTGGATGAGCCATGGCGACACCATCACGGCCATCCCCGCGGACTGCCAGTGCATCGCCTCTACGGCCAACGTGCGCTTCGCCGCCTATGCCTCCACGAAGCAGCCCGTCTGGGCCGTGCAGTTCCACCCCGAGGTGTTCCACACGCTCCAGGGTAGCCAGTTGCTGCGCAACTTCGTGGTCGATATCTGCGGCAGCAAGCAGGACTGGAGTGCCGACTCCTTCGTCGCGACCACCGTGGCCGAACTCAAGGCACTGTTGGGCGTCGACAAGGTGATCCTCGGCCTCCCGGGCGGCGTCGATTCGAGCGTGGCCGCCGTCCTTCTCCACAAAGCCATCGGCCAACACCTCACCTGCATCTTCGTCGATCACGGCATGCTCCGCAAGAATGAGTTCCGCGACGTCATGGAGGACTACAAGTGTCTCGGTCTCAACGTCATCGGCGTCGATGCCTCCGAGAAGTTCTTCGCCGACCTCGCTGGCGTCACCGACCCCGAGCAGAAGCGCAAGATCATTGGCCGCGACTTCGTCGAGGTCTTCAATGCCGAGGCCAAGAAGCAGACGGGTGCGAAGTGGCTCGCCCAGGGCACGATCTATCCCGACCGCATCGAGAGTCTCAACATCACGGGCAAGGTCATCAAGAGCCACCACAACGTCGGCGGCCTGCCCAAGGAGATGAACCTCCAGCTCTGCGAGCCGCTGAAGTGGCTCTTCAAGGACGAGGTGCGCCGCGTGGGCCGCTCTATGGGTATGCCCGAGCACCTCATCACGCGCCATCCCTTCCCGGGTCCGGGCCTCGCCGTCCGCATCCTGGGCGACATCACGCCCGAGAAGGTGCGCATCCTCCAGGATGCCGACGACATCTACATCCGTGGCCTGCGTGAGTACAAGGTGCGGCTCAGCGGCGAGGAGGCTCGCCGTGTGCTGGCTGCCGGCGTCCCTGCCGACATGCAGAACGGCGAAATCGAGGTCTCGCTCTACGACCAGATCTGGCAGGCGGGCACCATCCTCCTCTCCACCGTCCGCTCCGTGGGCGTGATGGGCGACGAGCGCACCTACGAGCATCCCGTGGCCCTGCGTGCCGTGACGAGCACCGACGCCATGACGGCCGACTGGGCCCACCTGCCCTACGACTTCATGGCCAAGGTCTCCAACGAGATCATCAACAAGGTGAAGGGAGTCAACCGCGTCTGCTACGACATCTCCTCCAAGCCGCCCGCAACGATCGAGTGGGAGTAGGATCCAAGGAGACACACGCCTACTATAAATGGGAAGCGCCTTCCGATAATGAGGGAGGCGCCTCCTAATATAAAAGAACAGGGGGACTTGCCCGTACCATCCGCCGAGATGGTGGGCAAGTCCCCCCTTTTTTTTATCAGCCACGCTCCTTTGAGAACCGAACTTATATGAGAGCCGAGCAACTATGGGAAGCGTATGGCTCACCCGATAAACCTGGGGGATTAAGCATACAGCTTTGTAAGTCTGAAAAGAAAGAATTTTATATCCGTTACTCCTCTTAAAGCAGCTCTAAACGCCTTAATTTTAGCATTAAAAGACTCTGCA
>OLIL01000311.1_pt1 | contig 32959 bp, 33 predicted proteins | sample 1609701 | NCBI WGS metagenome assembly OLIL01 (sample SAMEA4350146, study PRJEB24818) | metagenome | biome: human; feature: gut; material: faeces | place: Denmark | collected 2013-09
CTAACCTCCGTGGACTTGACCCCGCTGGCATCGTGGGTGAATGTTACGAATTGCGACTCCTTGCTGTATAACTGCACCAAGCTAACCTCCGTGGACTTGACCCCGCTGGCATCGTGGGTGAATGTTACCAGTTGCGGCTCCTTGCTGTATAACTGCACCAGCCTAACCTCCGTGGACTTGACCCCGCTGGCATCGTGGGTGAAGCTTACCTACAATTCATCCTTGCTGTCTAGCTGCCGCAATCTGGCTTTCGTCAGCGTCTTATCCCCCACTCCCTTCCCCCTCTCCAGTGGAGCCTTGACGAACGGCAACAACTGTCCGATCTACGTGCCGGACGATGCCGTGGATACCTATAAGACGGCCACGAACTGGTCCGCTTACGCAAGTCGTATCAAACCCATATCAGAAAAAACGGAGTCATGAGAACAGACGAATCGAACAACAAGCATCTGATAGCGGAGGACGGCAAGGTTTTCCGCCGTATCAGTGACGGATGGATAGCCGGACCGGAAATCTATCTAGGCAAGACCTATCACCTAGGCGGCGAGAGGCTGGATACCCCCTTGGAAGAACTCCCCGGGCACTATGAGGAGATCGACGATCCGGTAGCCGCCGAGACCGTATTGCTTGACGAGGATACCGACATGGAGGAAGCGGTGAGGCCAATGATAGCCGCCGATGCCTCCCCCGAACCTCCCGACGATCTTCCCCCGGAACCCCCAAGGGTGACACTGGCCGATTATCGTGCCTTGGAGAGGAAAGTGGAGATGATGATGAGATTATTAGGAATGTAATTAACCCGTCGGGGCATTAGCCCCGACATAAATATAAATCCTATAATTGTCCTTTCTCCTATTCTCTATTATATATACTATTGCATATAAAGAAGACAAATTTAATTCGACGGGTAATCCGTCATAAAACCTACCCCTTATGAACCGAATGTATGAGTTTCTTAAACTGATATCTGAAAACCTGCAAGATATTGTGGGTTGGACGAGATCGATGGTAATGGCCTTTCTTACGGTCATGCTGAACTTCTTTACGCCTTTGTATGATTTCTTCTATGTAATCATTGGCTTGGCTACGTTTGACATTATCGCCGGACTGTTAGCCGATCATGGTAACTGGAAAAAGAGGAAAGCGATAAAAGCTTTCATTTATCTTTGCCTCTTTTTCTGCGTCGTACTCACGTCCTATGCGGTGGGTATCGTAATGAGACAGGGATTAGACTCGATGGTCGCTTTCTCATCATGGCTTACATGGGTGATGATATGGTTCTATGCCACAAATATCTTACGCAATCTACATATCCGGTTTCCGGATAGCAAATATATAGCATTCCTATATTGGGTAGCTACCGTCAAATTTATCAGCAAAATAAACTTTCTGGAAGAATTTCAGGCAAACAAGCAAAAGAAGGAGAATAAACTATGACAGCAAAAGAATTCGTGAATTGGGTTTATCCCGCGGCGGAGCGGATAGGAGAGATATCGCCTTTGTTCGTTACGGCACAGGCCGCCTTGGAGAGCGGATGGGGCAAATCCGCTATTGGCAATAATTTATTCGGTATAACCAAAGGTAGCAGTTGGAACGGTCCTGTGGAATTGGTTACTACGACGGAGTATTTCAACCGTCCGGACGTATCCTTCAAGGCTCCGGAGAAGGTGCTTTCCATACAAGACATGGGCGGCGGTCGCTACAGATACAAGGTGAAACGGCTATTCCGTCAATATGAGTCCGTGGAGGAATGCCTTCAGGATCATCTTGCCATCTTGAAGAAGCCCGTCTATGCGGACGCATGGCCTTACCGTCACGACCCGGAGGAATTCGTTCGTCGAATACAAGACGCTGTGGGTTCCCGCTACGCTACCGCCCCGAATTACGCGGATATGATGATCAGTATGTTCTGGAGCGTAAATAAATACTTGGCGCAATGAAGAGAGGAATACCGGTATTATTTATGTGTATTGCCCTTTGGCTGGTAGGATGCCGGAGCGGTATACGTGATGTCGTATTGGATAATCGTAGGGACTCCGTTTATATCGAGCGGCTGGTTCCGTTTCCGATTCCTCCGGATAGTGCCCGCATTCGTGCCTTGATGGAATGCGATGAGAACGGCAACGTAGTCCTTCGATGGTTGGATATGGCGAATACGAAGAATGTGGAACTCATGTTTAAGCTGGATAGCCTTGGCAACGTGATAGCGGACATGAGGGTCCAACGGGATACCCTTTACCTTCCCGGCAAAGAAATATACGTAGACCGGGAAACGAAAGTACCCTACCCGGTAGAAAAAAAGCTTACCCGTTGGCAACAACTGAAAATGGACTTGGGAGGCATCGCTTTCGGAATATTGGCCGTGATCGGTACGTTTGGGTTATCGTACGTCGTGAGATGGCTGATAAGGCGAAAAAAATAAGGCTCCGCTAGCGAAGCCTCTAACCTGTACACCTTTATGGGGACGGTGTAAAAGAAGTCCCCTACTTTCCTCTCTCTCCACCACGATACAGAGGAAAGAACATGCGCACCGCGTGTTTTTCAGGGACCTCCTGTATAAAACACGTCAGGCGCATATTTTGTTTACGCTAACCTTTAAATTTTTCAATAAGATATGGGAATTATCGAGAACTTTTATCGTGAAGTGGTGGAAATAACCTGTCGGGTTTGCGAGGTAGATCCGGAGATGTTGTTTAGTTGTAATAAAGAATGTTTTGTGGACGCACGTAGCCTTATCATCCTGAATCTATCGTCCAAAGGGTTTACCGATGCCCGCATAGCCGATCTAACCGGACTCACCCGCCAAGCGGTAAACCGCATCCGTAACACCTTCCCATATCGATATAACCGGAGTTATATGCTCATCGCTTACCAGCAACAAATAAGCAATGAACTAGCTATAAAGCAGCAACATACTAGCAATATATTATTTTAGGAGCAAGGAACTTGGCCGTAGGTTTGCGTCGTCCGGCATGTGCCGGATACGTAAAATCAATCAATATGGACAGAAATTATTTTATTGGTACCGAACCAAGCGGTAATTCCGGTGGAAGTAAGTTCGACATCATGGCCTTCCTTCCGAGCTTGATGGGTGGCGGTGGGAAATCTTTGGATCCCAACTTGGTCGCCGCTTTAATGAACAACAAAGGCAACCAAGACGCATGGGGTGGAGGCGGTTGCTGGTGGATCTGGATCATCCTGCTCTTCTTCGTATGGGGAGGTTTCGGCAACAACGGCTTCGGCAATAACAACGGGGCTAACGGATTACCGGCTCAATTGAACAATGATGCTGGACGTGAGTTGCTAATGAACGCTATCCAAGGAAACGGGACGGCTATCGGGCAATTGTCTTCTTCCTTGAATTGCTCTACTCAGCAATTACAAAACGCTATCTGCCAGATCCAAGGTCAGATCCAAGGCGTGGGAAATCAAGTCGGCATGAGTTCTCAGCAGATCATCAATGCCATCCAGTCCGGCAATAACCAGTTGTTGACACAGATCGCTCAATGTTGCTGCGATGTCCGTACCTCTATCGAGAGACAAGGTACCGAGACGCGCTTGCAGAACTGCCAAGACATGAGCCAGATCAATGCGAACTTCAACAGCCAGACTCACGCTATCGTTGAGTCTCAACGTACCGGGAATGCGGCTATTATCGCTAAGTTGGACGCTATGGAAGCTCGTCATTGCCAAGAGAAGATCGACGCTCTTACAGCCGAGAAACTCGCGCTGCAAGGACAAATCTCACAAGCGAACCAGAACGCTTATTTCGCCGCGACAATTCAAGCGCAGACGGCTCCGATTGTCAATCGCCTGAATGCTTTGCAAGGTGACGTGGATGGAATCAAGTGTAAGATGCCGCCTACGGTAGCGGTTCCTTATCCTCAATTACAAGCCTTCAATCCGGAGATCGCACGTGCGGCCGCTTATGGGGCGTATGCCGGCGACATGGCGGCTTATAACGGTGGTTGCGGCTGTGGTTGCTAAAGAAAGGAGGTAATTATGAATCCTTTCTATTTTAATCCATTTATGCCTTTCGGACCTTTCGGATTCGGAATGCCTTTGCCGGGACCGAGACGTTCCCGTGTGCCAAGACTTGACCCTAGGGGTATCCCCGAGTTATGTACGACGGGAATGGTTGAGAATACGGGTGAGGAGGTTGAGTCCGTTGATTACGGGATCAACCCTCAATACTGGAGACTATTGCCTAACCAGACATTGATCTTATGGAAGGTTCGTCATCCGGTAAGCCAGAATGGTGCTTCCTTGCCCGTGAACGTGGTTATCCCCATGGGATCTTCCAGTTCTACCGTAACGTCTCCTAACACTGCCTCCGGAACCACGAAGGTCAAGGTGGTAGACAATAAGAGTACCCAAGTGGAAGGACGTGACGTGACGGTTCCTACGGGAAGCGGATCGGAGGAACAACAAGGCTATACAACCGAGCATATCGTCTATATAGACAAGTGCCAAGGAATCTTTAGGATGCTAGGGGTAACAGCCCAGAACAGTCCCGCTCGTGCGGCAAGTGGGAGCAATACTCCCGCGGAATCCGCTTCTGCTGTAAAGAGCAAGTAATTTAACTATTGGGAGTCGGGGATTTCCCCGGCTTCCTTAAATCAAGAAAAGTATGTTCAAGAATCTTAGACAAGGACAATCGATTTATATTTTACATAAAGAGGACAAGATGTACTACGAGGTGGCTACGGTCGTTAGCGTAGACAATCTGCGCCCGAAGGTTCCCGGGATGAATCCTTACGCCCCACAGGAAATGGTGGTGGATATCAAGGCAAAGATCGGGAACGACAATCTCAATATCCCTTCCGTCCCAGCGGATTTGCTGGTCACGGACTACAAGCCGAACAACGGGGAAAAATTGGTATTGTCTTGCGACCTGAATTCCTTCAATACGGAAATCAACTCAATGCTCCAGAACAGCAACGCTGTACTGGCTAGCGTAGACAGGCATAAGGCGGTCGTTGAATCGTGTGAGCTTATGCTGATCCAGCTAAATCCCCAATTCGCTAAAGACAAGGAGAGGGACGAGGAGATGTCGGGTATGAAGCAGGAACTATCCTCTTTGCGTGAGACAAACGAGAAGCTGATGTCTATGATGCAGACTTTTCTTGAGAAACAATCAGTATCAACAACAAAAAAAACGACAGCGCAATGAACAGTTGGGAAATAATGAAAGTCCTGAAAGAAATCGACAAGGACGGCGGTGACGGCTTCGGAGAGAGAGAAGACCGAGACCGTGAGTTGGAGGAAGCCTATCGATGTGGGCGCGAGGATATGATGAAAGAACTCATGTCCCGGTTCGGAGGAAACTTCGGCATGCGTGACGATATGGGCGGTAATTACGGCTCGAACGGTGGTAACAACGGGAACTATGGCGGAGGCTATTCCGGAGGCCCGGGTGAAGGTGGTGGCTATGGAGATCGCCGGGGCGTGCCTGGAACGGGACCTTACGCTCGTAGATACCGTAGATAATCAACCCGGAAGGGCTTCATGCTTTCCGGCTTGACAGCCCTTCCATAAAAAAATACATTTTATGCAACGACTAGACGTATACGGCTTGCCTTCCGGAATGCAGGACTATTTCGGTAGCTATGGTAAGCACTTTTCCAAGAAATTATGCGAGTGGGCGGTATCGAAGATGGAGAAGGACGATCCCAATGGGAAGAAAGTGAAGATACAGCCTCTATCCAACGAACAGGTTCACGCCCTCTTGAAGCAATACAACCTTGAGTTGAAGAATGATAAAGGCTACGACGCTTGCTATATCGCGAATATGTGCAAGGCCGATTACCTAGGCTCGTCCATCGCCAACGAACAATTGCTCTGCAAGTTCGTGAAAGATTTTTTGGACGATCCGGATGGATCGGAGACCAAGGCATTGAGCCATTTCATGGCCGACTGTATTGATAAAGGAATACCCATCATCTGGGATGATATGATGTAGCCCTATGAAAGGATTGAACTACATTATCCGTATGCTGAAAGGAGACGATCCGAGGGATGTCATCACGTCCATGCCCGAAGAAGATTACAACAAGATGGCCGACGCTATCCATAATCTGGGGAATACGAATCTCCCCAGACAGCAACGCCGTGCCATACAGCGAAAATTCCAGAAGGTAAAAAGATGATACAGCATGAGGTCTATATATCCAAGTACGATTGGTACGTGAAAATGTACTATGCCGTCACTTGCTATTACGTAGACGATATCATGCGTAGTCTTGAATCCATTGATTGCCCAGAGCCGTTTATGCGGAAGGCATACGATAATATGTCTTCCTGCAAGCTCGATAACGGCATTACATATACAAATTCCCGGCTCCGACGCTCGGTCGTGGTGATTGGCATGCACTCATCTCCGGCGCAATTTCTGAACTCTTTTATGCACGAGCTTCGCCACTTGACCGATCACTTAATGGTATCCTTGAATATGGAACCCGGTGGCGAAGACATTGCGTACCTTACCGGCGACCTTGCCGAGGAGCTTGTGAACGACGTGGCGATGTTCATCTGTAAATGCCATTGCCACAAAAACGAGATAGAAAATAGGATTCGCAAATGCTGAGAAGAAATAAATTCGGTTAAGTTTTATGTCTATTGGTCGCCGCCGTCCCCCTGTGAAGGGAGACGACGGTTTTTTTTATGACCGCCTTTGTCCTTTACCGCATCCCTATACTCCCGTAAATTAGCTGAAACACTAATTCTTATGAGGTATGGATGAATTGACGACTAACGACTATCTATCTCCTGATCAGACCCGGGAAAAGACACTGGAGATATGGGCGGCCAATGTGATACAGCGCTGGATAAAAGAGATGGAATATCAGAATATATCCAATTCTTCCAAATTGGAGAAAAGTCTAAAATACAAGATATACAACGCTTCGGGTGGAGATCAGACGAAAATAGTATTCACCTTGCTAAATTATGGCCGCTTTGTGGATTTGGGTGTAGGGCGTGGTGAAAAGTATACGAAAAAGAAACATCAATCGGTTTTTCGATCGGGGGAACCTTATCCCGAGACTCCCGGATATCATTATCAGGTTAAGCCTTGGTTCCTACCCATTTTCAAGCAACGTGTTTATTCCCTTGCGAAAATACTTGAGCGTAAATATAGTGAATATGCGCAGCTAATGATAATACAGACCATCAGCCCCGACAAATTCCTGAATAATAACACTAACCCCTTATAATTATGGTAAAAAACACTCAAACGGCTAATATCCTATTGACTATGGATGGAAAGCAAGCCGAGAAATGGCTAGAGATTCTAGCCAAAAAAAGTGAGACTCTACGTGATGATATTCGCTCCTTGAACAAGCAACGAATAACGATAGGATTGACAGGCGAAGAAGCGAAAAAGTTTGACGCTCTTAAAAAAGAGTATAGGGATACCCACAGGCAAACACGAGAATTAGCGAAGCAATTAGCGGATGTAAGTGGCGTGATCAATAAACTTTCTACCACACCCATCAAAGCGATAAAAGACGCTATAAAAGCAGTGACAGCGCAGATGGAGCGTTTGGACAGGGGTACGGAGAAATATGCGCAGAGACAAAAGCAATTGAAGGTACTTCGAGAAGAACTGGACAGGATCAGTTCCTCGGGTAAGAAAAACGTAGGTGTGTTTGATCAGATTGGCGCTACTATAAAGCGTCTTGCGGCTTATGTCCTCGTATACGCCGGCTTTAATAAATTAACGGAAGGCTTGAGTAAAATGTATGATATGAATGTCGCTCTTTCCGATCAGTTATCGGATATAGAGAAAACGACAGGCATTACGGGACGTTCTTTGTCCGAGTTATCGGACGATATTAATCGCATAGATACTCGTACCCCGGTAGAGGAGTTGAATAAGCTGGCCGTAGCCGCCGGAAAGATCGGTATCCAAGGAAAAGAAGATGTACTGGAGTTCGTAAAGGCAGGTAATATTATCAATGTAGCGTTAGGAGAAGATCTTGGAGAGGACGCTATAAAAAATATCGCCAAATTAAATGACGTATTAGGTATAACGAAGGAACTGGGCGTAGAGAAATCCTTACTGGCAACCGGATCCGCTATCAACGAATTAGGGCAAAACAGTACGGCTAGCGAAGGCTATTTGGTAGATTTCGCTCAAAGATTGGGAGGTATCGCCGCCCAAGCCGGCTTGACTGTACAACAAGTGTTGGCCCTTGGCTCCGCATCCGATCAAATGGGACAGAACGTGGAAGTATCCGCAACGGCGCTAAATAAGATGATAACGACAATCGTCTCGAAAACGGGGCAAGTAGCGAAGGCTATCGGCGTTACCAAGGACGAGCTACAAGGGATGCTGGATAAGAGTACATGGGATGCCTTGTTATTTGTCTTCGAGAAATTAGCGGGTAAGGGAGGATTGGCGGCGATCGCTCCGCTAATGGGAGACCTCGGTTCCGATGGTGCTCGATTGACTCAAGTCATATCGGCTCTAGCCTCGAATACTGATAAATTGAATAGAGAGATAGGAATATCTAATAAAGCTTTTGCCGAAGCGACTTCCGTTGTTGATGAATACAATAAGAAGAACAATAATCTTGCGGGAACCATAGAGAAGATAGGTAAGAATATACAACGGTGGTTTCTTGGTAGTGGCATAATTGATCGGATGCAGGAATTGGCTTCAGGAATAGAGGAACTAACAAGAGGTGCCGATTCGGCGTATGCAAGTTTTCAAAAACAAAGTAAATCGGTTAACGATTTGACTATAAATATAACTCCTTTACTAGACAAGATAGATAAATTAAAAGATCCTAAATCAAAAGAGGAACAGCAAGAATTGAGTTTGGCTTTAGAACAAGTATCTAAAGTGATTCCTAGTGCGGTAACATGGATGGATAAATATGGAAAGATTTTAGGACTAAATACCGGGAGAGCTAGAGAATTCATCAAGGCGCAACAGTCCATTCTAAAAACAGAAAACGCAAAAGCTATTAAAGAGGCAGAAGAGGAATTATATGAACTTAGACAAAAACAAATAGGTCAGCAAGAGCGTATAGACGAAATAGCCGGAAAGGGGAGCTTTACTACTTCTCAATATAAATCTAGTTCTGGATTGTTCGGATCTGGGTACTATCATGTATATGAGGAAAAAGACCAAAAAAAGATCATGGACGAAATGGATAAATTGACATATCTTAATGCGAAGATTGTGGAAACCAAGCAAAAGATAAAAGAACTATCCGGAGAGAGCTTAGAGGATTTGATTGGCGCAACAGACAAGGTCGCAAAGAAACCAATTGTTCCTTCTTCCGAATCGGATAAAGAACGAAAAAAGCGAATCAAAGATGCTTTATCCGCTGTTGATGCCTATATCGATAAGGAAAAGACCGCCCTTATCCAAGCTCGTATCAATAAACAAAAATACCGGGACGAAGATATTTCTTCTGAAACCAAGTATAACCAAATGCTTGAAAAAATAGAATATGAAGGTTTGGAGAAGAAACTTGCTATCGCAGGCTTAGACAAAGATAAAAGAGCCGAGGTAGAACGTCAATTTTATGACTTGAAGCTTCGTTTATTCAATAAGACGGAAACAGAAACGAGAAAGTATCTGGACGATCTCGATAAAATGTATGATCAATTCGAATTGAAAGGCGTAAGCCGGGATCAACGGGAATTAGTTCGTATCCAGCAAAAGTATAATGATGCGACTCTTTTGCTTGAAAATGCGCTGAAGAAGGATCTTATCACCCAAGAAGAGTATAATACCCAAATCGAGAACCTTCGTCAAAAAGAGAAAGAGGCCGAGGATGAGTATTTCAAAGAGAAGTCATCCAAGGATGCCGCTAAAGAGGTTCGTGTATTAAATCAAGAACAGTCTTCAGAAGAATTGAAAGCCTCCGAGTTAAGGCTTAAAGGAGTGTATACAGAATCGGAGTATAAGGCGAAGCTGTTGGAGATCGAGATTGAATATCAAGAAAAGCGCTTGGCCGTTAACGGTCTGACAGAAGAACAGATTACCGAGCTGAAGCGGAAGAACGCCGATCGCCAAATCGCATTGATGGATCAATCTAGCCGGAAACAAGAGCAAATACAACAAGCCTACGCAAATGTGCTTCAAAATTCCTTATCGGGTATTGGAGACGCTTTCGCGAATCTTTTCTCATCAGGAGAAGATGGCATGAAACAAATGGGAGATGCCATTGTCGATATAGCGTTTGATACCTTGGGACAATTGGCGGAAATATGGATTAAGGAAATGACGGTTTCCGCTACAGCTAACATCATGAAGGGCCAAGCGCAGGAGATTGGTTCGAAAGGTCTGCTGGGTGTTGCTACGGGAGCTGCCATTAGTGGTATAGTAATGGGCTTATTATCTGTAGCGAAAGCCGGAATAAAAGCTCTTATCGGGGGGAGTAAGACAACGAGTTCACAAGCGTCTACAGGGCAGCGGGTAGTCAAGTCTTCGGGTTATAGCGTCGGAGGCTATTCCGGCGATGGCGACACATACGAAGTTGCCGGCATTGTCCACAAGGGAGAGTATATCGTCCCGAAATGGCAGATGCAAGATCCCGTCTCTTTCGATTACGTACGTGCCCTTGAGACGATACGCCAATCCCGTACCATCACGAACCCCTTACCTCGAAATGGTTATGCGGAAGGAGGTCCGGCAGAGATACAGGCTCCTACAAACCAAGCGGTAGATCCGGAAATGAAAGCTACCCTAAAAGGTATCCAAGAATTCCTTGCCTATCTCAAAACAAACGGCGTTTACACGAATTTGAACGTAAGCAATCTGAATAAGACCCAAGAGCGACTTTCCGCTTCAAGGGCACGAGGTAGCTTACGGAGGTGATTTTGTTTAATATTGATAGAGGAGGTCATTATGTTAATAGAACGAGTACGTATAAAAGACTTTTGGAATAAGTATTCCTTTGATTGGAGGTTAAACGAGGATGTGAATATTCTTTCGGGTGTAAATGGATCCGGAAAGAGTACCTTATTGAATATCATTCATTCCGCTCTTTATTCCGGGACATTGCATTCTACAGTAAAGAATAAAATTAAGGAAGTAGATATAGAACTTACGGAAGGCTATCGTGTTATTTGTGAGCATAAAAATGATCAAATAGTCACAATCTACAAACATAATGGGCTGGAAATGTCGAAGTCCGATATGGACTCTCTCCGAGTGGAGTTCATTCCCCTATTTAATTTCCCGATATCGGGGAAATATTTCTTAGGACCGGAAATGTATAAATATCAAAACGAATTTAGGAGTAAAATAAATGAGATGTTTTCCCTTACCAATAAGAGATTGGATGATACGACGAGTAAGCTGCGTTTCGTTTTGGAGGATGGCACAATCATTTATCCTTGCGATTTGTCTTCGGGGGAAAAACGACTATTGAACTTCTTAACTTTCATCCAAATACAGGATGGGCAAGATTTTATTTTGCTTTGGGATGAGCCGGAAACCTCGATGTGTATCGATTGGCAACGATCCATAATACGTGTCGCTCGTGAAATTAATCCTTCTGTACAATTAATCCTAGCGACTCATTCCCCATCTATTATTTACGAGGGCTGGGAAAAAAGGGTAATGAACATGGAGGATTTATTAGAATAACGAGGTCAAACGATTTTACGTAGCCTTATTTTCGTGGAATAAAAGAGTGGAAGCTATGATATTCATTATAAATTCCTAGATTTGTATCACGATACCTCATTCTGTAGATATGTTCAAAACTTTGTTTAATATGAAAATAAAATTTAATACTTAAAATCATGAAAGAAAACTTTTTAATAGTAACAACGCCTTCTGCTCCCAATATTGAGATCGAGCAACTTTTAGGGGCAATTTCAACTAACGCCGTTTTGGGTGTTAATTTCTTTTCCGATTTCATGGCATCGTTATCAGATGCTTTTGGCGGTTTTTCGGACACATACAAGAAAAAACTCCAAATAATCTATACCAAGGCAAAAGAAGATTTGGAAATAGAAGCGAGGAAGATTGGCGCTAATGCTATATTTGACTTTAGGGTAGATTTTGATGAGATATCTTCTCAAAATAAATCAATGCTTATGATATCTGTTACAGGCACTGCCGCAAAAGTAAAGTATCCTAAGAAAAAGAAAGAGATAAAAATCTATAAGGATGGAATATCATCTGACCAAATTTATATAGAAATAGAGAAAAACGCTATGATTGAGCGTATCCGCAATAAAAAGTATTTACCAGATATGGATTCGATAGATGATATAATCATGATCGATGGCCTGAAAGATGTTATTTTGGGAAATTATATTCATCTTTGTGACTCCCAAGATTCTACTGAAAAAACAAGAGCACGAGAGTTTGCCGTAGCTTATTTTAGTATGATGGATAAAAAAGAGGCGACTGATTTCTTGTATTCTAATATAAATAAAGGTCGTTCCCGGGTGATTTATCTGATAGAACAATGTAAACTATTTTCGGCTAAACATATTTTAGACTGGAATGAGAATCTGACAAGCCAAGATCGTATATCCTTGCTCCTTTGTGATAAAGAAAAATATACTTTGGAGGATATCCCACTAATGAAAACTCTTAGGAATGCTTTGGACGTTAAAGAATCCACTCGAAAGACCATAGAGAAGAAAAGCCTTTTAGGTCAAAGCAAATATATCACGTTATGTAGTTGCGGTGAAGAAATCGACAAAAACGAGACTTATTGCCCTAAATGCAAAAAAGATGAGTTTGGGCGTACAAACGTGGAAGGGATTGCTATTCGGGATTTCTCAAGAAAAATAGAACTAATCGAAAAACTACTGAAATCCCTATAGATCGAATATAAACAAATCTCATATCTTTTGAAAAACCTCGCTTTGTGAAATCCTAGCGAGGTTTTTTCTTTAAATGTTAAATATTTGCGTTTGAAATGTTAAATATGACTATAAGTGTTTGTAAATCAAATTATTATATCTTTATTTGCACAATAAATAACATTTAGTATAAACTTTTAATATTTAAAGAAATGAATACGGTCGTTGTTGCATCAATTAATGGAGTGGAAATTTTGGCAAGTAAACTATCTGAAGGCTTGGTTCCCGTAAAACCGATTTGTGAAGCGTTAGGAGTTGCTTTTCAATCTCAAAATTCAAAGTTAAAAGAGCATCCAATTTATGGTTCAGTTGTAACGCTCAGCATTACAACTGGCGCAGATGGGAAGAAATATGAAATGACCTGTTTGCCGATTGAATTTATTCCCGGTTGGTTATTTTCTATCAATCCGGCCAACGTGAAAGAAGAAGCCAAAGAAAATCTAATTCGTTTTCAAATGGAATGTAATCGGGTTTTATTCCATTATTTCTTTGGATCACAACAAAAGAGAATTGAGCAAGACTCTATTGAAATCAAATTGTTGGAAGAACTGACAGAATTGAATCATCAAAAATCCATTATCACAAGCTCTATCGCTGAAAAGAAAAAACTTATAGATAAATTAAGAGAGGAGCGTTTGAGAGATGAACCAAGGTTGTTTGATTAGAATTTGAATATTATCAGGTTGCAAATGCGCAACCTAATAATCTCTAATAAAAATATTTCATGAAATATTTGGCAATTACAAATATTGTACTCATATTTGCAGAGCTAAAAGATCATTCTAAAGAATGCCGCTGAGTATAGGATCATGCTCACTATATTGTAGGGCTTTTTTTATGTCCTATTTGTAACATACGAATAAGGCGGTTGTCTTTCCCAAATACTTTTATACGCTCCGGCGTTCAAAGGTGATCTTTTAGCGAAGCGGGAAATGGCAGCCGCTCTTTTTTCTGCCTAAGCTAAAAGATCACCGATATGAAAACAACTTCATTAACCGTATCATCTTCCCGAAGCCACGGAAATGATATCTTTTCTTGGGCCACTATCGCCCATTTGTATAATACCTTGACATTTGGGGCATGCCATTGCGAATCATCTTCCGATGCTAAGCAGTACACGAAAGTCTTATTGATCGTTCTATCCGGCTTTATTTTGGCTGGTATTTACGATGCGATCTTAACGATGGAAGGAGGTTTGTCATGATAAAAGAATCCGACATGGGCCGATATCCAAAGATTGACGAGGCCCAAATGATCTTGGCGAAAATCCGCAAAAATACAGCTTGCAAAGACATGAATATCCAAGCGAACATACTGGACAACGATATGAAGGGAGTCCGGGATATCATGGAATGCTTGAGCGAAATCGTTATCAAGGGGATGAAAGCCTTACAAATAGGTTCCTACACATTGGCTAAACTTAATGAGGTACGTCCGATATCCAATGAGATAGCCAGTATATACGCCGGGATAAACGACGTGAATCCCGCCGCTACCATGGCCGAGGCCGGCCTAGCGATGTCCCGGCTCAATCATTATGTGTTGGAAAGGATTCGAATCGCCTTGCTTAGCAACCATGAGCTATTCAGCAAGAATACGCTGGAAGCGTCGATAGAGGATCTGATAGACGATCTCTAGCGTAAAGATATTTAGACAATTTTTTTTCATCCTCCCTACATCCGCCGTGAGGTCCGTGTAGGGAGGTTTTTTGTCCTTTTGCTACAGCCAATCATGATTTATCTTGCGAACAGTAAATCACATCCATATGCATATATATATAGACGATAACAGTAATCCGCTAAAAGAATTCCAGCTATCGGCGGACTTATGGCCGGAACTAAGCCGAACAAATCCTTTCTTGACCGAGGAAGGAAGCCAAAGTATCCCTTTCACATTACCATCAACTGAGAATAATCTAAAATTGATCGGATATCCTTATCGAGGATTATCCACAAGTAGACCCGAGCGGAAAATTCCAACCATACTTGCTGATGAATCCTTGTTTATGAGGGGATCTCTATTTATTAACGAGGCTCATCGAACGGATGGGATAAGTTGTACCTTTTATACAAATGAAGGGCAACTTTATGAGAAAATCAAAGATTACAATTTGAATGAATTGGATTGGCCCAAAAAGACAGGGAAAGGAGATAGCATGGCAGAGAAGGCTCAATACTGGATGAGACAATTTGTGGATATTATGGAGGGAAATGTATCCGGTACTCCCGACTACTATATATTTAGTGCGATATCCGACTATCAATTCATTACATTTTATAATATACCGGAAGGTGAGGAAGGTGCGGAAGAAAAACAAACTCTTATAATAAATCAAACCGCTTATTCAAGTTCTGCGGGTATAGCGTTTGTCGCAATGTCCGTACGTGAATATAAAGAAAGCCTAGCGGAGGGATCTACCGTTTTTACGGTACCGGTGGGATATGGCGTTACTCCTTTTCTAAGAATAGGATATGTTTTAAGGCATATGTTCGAGTATTTCGGGTATAAATTGGGCACGAACATATTTGATACGTATTTGCCGTTAAGTCGTACTTGTTTATTGAATAATACGGCAGACGCTATTGTTTCCGGTGTATTGGATTATAGCCAACTTTTACCGTCTGATCTTACCATAGAGGATTTTATTAACATCATAAGAAAGAAATTCTCCGTGGAATTTATTGAGCAAAACGGAACAATCCTCGTGAAGACATGGAATCAGATATTGGACATAAATCCGGACAAAGATCTATCTGAATATATACGTAATAACCAGACTTGGATAACGCAAGAGAAAAAATCCATATTCATAGAGTATTCTTCCGTGACGGATTTGGCCTCTAACGTGTATGAAAATTATGCGATCAAGCATGAGGGAATAAAAGGTATGGAAAAGGAAGATTTAAGTACAGACGACAAAATACCGTTTGATGATATAGCCACTCTATTTCGTACAGACTCAAATCATTACTTGCAAGCACCGTTTATTGGCGGTATATCCCATAAGAATACGGAATTGAAAGTTACGGGAGAATATGCGGCAAAGGAAGAAGGTGACGAGCAACTTGACGTAATGCTTTGCTTCTCTATACCTCAAAGACAAAAACACCAATATTTAGATTATTACTACTTTGCCGGAACGGTCTGGTCTTATGATAATGAAGATCATGCTTGGGGTAACTTATCCTTGGTAGCGAATGAGATTCCTTTCGATATCAATCCCATAAAAAAAGGTACTGATAATATATATAACACGTTTTATAAGAAAAGGGATGCCATGCTCCAACACGCTAATCAACAAATTGTTCACGAGGCTATAATCCCTGTTCATATTATCGTTGGTATGGATATATCCAATCCTAAAATCATACATGGGCAAAAACTTCTGATCGAACGGATTGATTACGTATTAGGACATCCCGATCTCTGCAAGGTTACATGCAGGACACTAAATTTATATCCGGACTAATGGCTTTTGTCCTTCGCTATGCGAACTCATATGAATAAATTGCGTAAAACTTACAATCATGGGCAACAACAAATTCAATAGACAGAGAAAACAAGATTCTTTCAAGAAAGAGGAACCGGGCGTGAGTGGCGACACTGATTATAAGCCGACGGAGGATCCTAGGGTAAGGGCATTCGTTCGCGATTACGCGCCAATCGTAAACCAAGATGATCCGGAGGCGGTGAACTTCACGCAGTCGGAGCTTCGCCGGTTATTCAACGCTTATATGTCGGCCAACGGCTTCGACCCTATGATAAAGATACTGAACCAGCTGGAGGATCATGGTTTCTCCTTGCAAGCCCGGCTTTACGAGGATGAGTTTGTCTTACCGGCAAAACGGGCGATGGCTCTTTCCGGGCCTGTGAGACGCTTACCGATGCCCGATAATAATTAACACATTAAAGATGAGTCAAGTCATACATATCAAGCAAGCGATCTTCGAGATCGAGAGTAAGGACGAGCGAGGCAAACCAATCCCTTTCTCGGCCCGGGTATTGAAGAAAGACGGCGGCGTAGCCTTATTCGAGAACGCCGTATGTTCCAGCAGCTACCATAAAGGGACTATGAATTTCTTCATCCCCGCCAACGGACAGACAAGAACCATACGCACGATTCACCTTATAGAATTCAACGGGAAGGAGGTCATGATATGAGTAAGACGATCGTGGATCAACCATTCGGGATAAAAGGGATCCGTGTGGTGGAGATGGCTATCGGCGATAACACGGTATCGGCCCTTGTCACCAATTTCCCGAAAGATGACGGAACGGACTTTTTCGTCTCCAACGAGCGGGTGGTCACCGTGAAATCATCGAACCAGAGGGATAGCAAGAAAAGCTACGTTCAATGGGGAAGGGATAATCATCTTCCGCAAAACATCATTGGCCGTGCAAACGAGAGTCCATACGTAGCCCCCTCGTTGAAGCATCTTATTGATAGTACTTTTTCGGCCGGCATAAAGACCAAGTACACTTACGCCGTTTATAGGAATGGCAAGATCGAGGAGGAAGAGGTGGATTACAAATATGCCGGACAGTGGATAAAAGGCCGTATCGCCGATCTTCAGGGCGAGATGGAGGGAGTGTCCGGAGGAAACGCCTTTATCGAAACCGGGAATAAAGGCAAACCTATCGACCGGAGCGACGAGATAAGCCAATTGAAAAAGGATCTTGCCGCATGGGAGCGTACATGGGAATTCCTGAAGAGGTTCAAGGAAGAATGCAATATGGATCTATGGCTCTACGAGCAAGCCTCGGACGCTACTTACTTCTGGAACTGGTTCCCTACCCTTGAGTTGAATGTCGGTGAACCGGGAAAATCTTGGGAACCGATGATACGGCGTATCTCTTTTCTCGACACGACTTGCACCCGAAAAGGGGTGATGGACAGTTTCGGTAAGGTGAACTATTGCGTTTTCAGCCGTTCTTTCGCCGATGACCGGATGGCGGTGAACGAGGAGAATCCGGACGATTATATAAAGCAAACCATCATCGACGCTTTGGATCCGGAGCGTGCGGTAGCCAGATTGAGAGACAAGGTAAAGTCCCAACGTAACAACGAGGTCCGGAATCGCACCTTACGCTACGTGATCCCGATGTCCATCCCTACACCCGGTAAGTTCTACTATAGCTTTCCCTCATGGTGGACTATCTTCAAGAGCCGTATTTTCCAATACATGCTAGCCATGTTCTGCCGCCGGGCCACGATGATGGAGAACTCTACCATGTTCAAGTACATTATCCACATAGACGAGCAGTATATCCTATACGAGCAGAATCGGCGTAACGCTGATACGGACGATAAAAGGGAAAAGGTCTTTAACGAGTTGATGGACGAGATTTCCGATTTCATCAAGAACCCAAAAAACAACGGCAAGACCCTTCTGACCATCTGCAAGACCATAGACGGCAAGAAAGTGAAATGGGTGGAGATCGACACTTTGGATAGCCCGATGAAAGGAAGCGACGTGAAGGAGGATATCGCCGAGATAGCGAACGTGATGTTGTTCGCTATGGGTATCCATCCCCAAACCGTCGGAGCTATCCCCGGAAAGGATAAGATGGCGAGCGGTACCGAGGCCCGGGAGTTGAACACCTTGCAGCAACTTTACCTGTATGGCGTGAAAAAGCTGATCCTTTATCCGCTGGAGGTAATGAAAGCCTTCAATGGCTTGGACGAGCATCTGAAATTCGATATCCCGGTACATGTCCTCACCACCTTGGACAAGAACAAGCAAGGAGTAGAAGAAATGAAAAATTAAAAATAAGATCTATCATTATGTTAGTAAGCAATACGACCGAGATAAACGCATGGTTCCCGAATAGTACGGAACTAGATGGCGAGCTACCTTCCATACAACCTTATCTGGAGGCGGCGGAGCAAAGGATATTAGCGCCGATATTGGGAACCCCCTTATACCATTTCCTGCAACAGGAATACGAAGCGAAGGATAAAGCTTCGAACGAACATAGCAAGGACTTGCTGGAACGAGCGCAAGCGGTTATCATCCTTTTTGGTATCTATGGGGCGCTACCGGCGCTAAATGTAACGATCAACAAATCCGGAAGCCTTACCGTTACGATAAACTCCAATACCGTGGCCGCAAGCAAAGACCGGACGGATAAGCTCATCGAATCTACCTATACCCACGCGAATGATGCCGTAGAGCAGCTTTTGTTATACTTGGAGAAAAACAGTTCGTATTTCGTGGATAGCGAGACGAATGAGGAGCTTTGGAAGCAGAGCGAGCGTTATTGGCAGAAAACGGGTTGCCTGATATTCACGGCTACCGAGTTCAACGATATTGTCTTTATAGATAATAGTCGCATATTGTTTAACCGTATCTATCCCTCGATCCGGTTGATGGAGCGGGTCAAACTTCGCCCTGCGTTCGGGGCCGAGTTGATCCGTGCGATCATTACCCGGAAGATGAACAACCAATTAAAAGGACACGATGCGGAGCTGTTGGAGCACATGCAAACCGCCTTGGCTTTGCTCACCGTATCGCAGAGCGAGGAATTGAGCAAACCGGACAGTATCCACGGGTATAAGCCGATGGATTGCGACCAAATGGCAGAAACAGAGATCAACGCCGCGAAGAGTATCCTTCGGACGTATCCCGAGGAATATCCGGAGTATATAGGAAACAAGGAGAATCCGGAAGTGACGATACGATACCGGAACGAGAACGATAAAGCCATGTTCGTGATGGGAGGGCCGGTAAGATGAAAAAAAAACGAATCGACTTACCCTCATTGCCCCAAGACTGGAGTTCGCTTACTTTAAAGCAGTTCAAGGCGATCGAGAAGATCCGAGGGCAGTTCGCTAGCACGGACGCTTATCTTACGCATTGTTTCCTTGCCCTGTCCGGATTGATCCCTCTTAAATATGCCGAACGTTGGAGGGCCGTATTGGGCTGCATCCCATTGATACGATGTTTCGTGAAAGAGACCGGACGCACGGTGCTAAGAATAGAAGAGGATTATTTGGGGCTAGGACTCCCTTTTCCCGTATTGGGGCAATACTATCGTTTCCCCGGTTTATGGAACGCCTTGTTTGGCCATAGATTCATGATGGAAGACCATGAGGTTCTTTTCTTCCAGCAAAAGCTACGTTTCTTGACGGAACAAGAGAATATTAGACTGAACATAAACCCTGTATATAATAAGAGGATAGGGTTCAAGACCTATGCGTCTTATTATGCGCTATTAGCGGATATGGACTGGTTGGATTACAACCGTTGTTCGATGTTTATCGAACGATATACGAGAACAAAAGATATCTCGTTCTTAGATAGTTTTTTATCCGCTTTTTATAAGGTTGGTAATACCCGGAAGGTACATGGAATGTTTACGGAGTTAGAGATTCATTTAATTCTACTATTTTGGAATAATTGCCAGAAATATTTCAAACAGTCCTTTCCTCACTTATATAAGGAAAATTCCAAAAATAGCAGCAAGGACTATATGAAAGAGGAATCGGAAATCACGGTATTTCTAGCGAAGGAGTCCTATATGAAACCCGACGATGTTCGTGGAATGCGCGCTTACGACGCTTTGCAATATTTAGAGACAAACGCCATACTTATTGAAGAAAAAGAAAGACAATTGGCGAAAATAAAATCACATAGGTGATGTTTTTAAGGCTCTGATGGATTGAATTAGGTTTATTTATGCCCGGATTTCATAATTCGGGCATTTTTCATAATACCGTTAAACAATCACATCTATAGCCTAGTTTATATAAATACACTATTTTACAAAAATAATATTTATAATTATGAAATCTAACAGAGAATTAGCCGAGAAAATTACGGCTCAAGTACTTGCGTCTGATTGTGAAAACCGTGAAGAAAACGAACAAAAGGGCATTGAATTAGCGATGACCAGTTTGAATGAATTAGTGGACAAGTCAAGGAAAGGAGTGGCGGCAGCCTTGCGCATAGCCACGCTATGTTATTACTCACCGGAAATATGCCGTCTGGCCGGATTAGACCAAAATGGATCTAAATGGCTGGAGGATATATCCAACGCCTCGTGCGCTTTGGCTAATTTTGACCGGAATCTTTACGAACGGATCATGTTATCGATCGGGAAATGTCCCGAACTGTATAACATAAAGGACATCAACGAGGATGTCTGCGATCTCCCTGTCGAGTAATGGACTAGAAGTAATTCCCTTCCGGGCAACCGGAGGGGGATGTCTTGCTCATCCCCCATAGATCGTAGCGTATGCCGACTTCTCACCATGATTAATAGCGCTTCTTTCACCGAGCTTTGGCAGGAATTGAGAAGAGAGCCGTAAGGCTTCTTCCTGCGGGGCGTGGGTGTATTTTTGGAGCATGTCTGTTTTCAAGTGCCCTGTCAGCTTGACTATCAGATAGTCCGGTACGCCATTTTCCTTTAGCCACATAATACCGGTATCCCGGTAGCTATATAATTGAAAATTGGCGGGTAGCGATATCCTTTTACGCATTTTAGTCCAATGCTTGTCTATATCCCGAGTCTCCTTTTTCTTTGTTCCCGGCAATAGGGAGGTCGAAACCATGTACCAATCGGAAGGACAGTCAAGGATACAAAGGTCAATGATCATCTGGCAAGTGTCTTGCGTGAGCGTGGCCCATCGTGCGTGCGTATTCTTGGCGTTCTCTCCGGGAATGAATATCGCGGATTTGTCGAGGTGTATGTCTTTTATCTTGATCCGGCAAATCTCCGCCGGCCGGATAAACGAGCTATACACCAGCATGCAGATAAAGGCTAGGCGTGGATCGTTCTTGTAACAATAATCCATGATCTTCCGATCCCATTCCGGAGGGATCACTACCCGTTTCTTTTCCTCTTCTTTCTTTTTTTTCAGTTTTGTAAATGGATTGCTCTCACAATATCCTTTCTCGATGAACCAATTAAACAATCCCCTGAAGAATGTTAGGTAGTTATTATAGGTACGAGCGGACTTGCCTTGCTCCACGAATTGATAGGTCAAATAGTCATCCGCATTCATGGAAGAAAAGTGCTTTACGTAGACATCATTCAGATTGTTCTTTTCAAGCCATGTAGTAAACATGGAAACTTGCGATTTATAGACCCGTTTCGTATCAGGACGGATTTCACGCAGTTTCTCTTTCAAGAAAGATTCCAAGGCAGTCGTTAGTCGTGTAAGGATACGGGCGCTTCCTTCTTTCATGAAAGGAGTCCACCCCGATGCCAGTTGTTTGTTACGTTCCCGGCAAAGTCTCTTGCCAGCCTTGCGAGCTTCCTCGTCCGAGGAGAATTTCTTGCGTATCCTTTGGAATTTCTCCCGAAAGCGCTCATACGCCATTGTTTCCGGATTCACCACATAATATTCGATTACCCATCCCGAGGCAAATTCTTTCAATTGGGCGGGGATGTAAGGTATGACCGGATCGTCAAAACGGCCACTCGCGAGATTGTTGTTGAGATAATTTAAACTTTTAGGCATTTTTTTATTATGTGAATTTAGGCCCATGCACAACCTAACTCCCCATAATCCGAATCGGTTCCAGTTCCGATTTGGTTCCGATTCTATTAAAACTCAAATAACCGACTGGAATCCAGTCGGTTATTTATTGATTGCGGAAGCGGGGGGATTCGAACCCCCGGTACCCTTACGAGTACGTCAGTTTAGCAAACTGGTGGTTTCAGCCACTCACCCACACTTCCTTGTGTGTTCTGTGCTTCTTCCTTAGAATTGCGATGCAAAGGTAGAACTATAATTTTAAATAAACAAGGCTTTGCACATCATTTTTTTCGAAAAAAGATACTACTTTTGTGCCTTATTCTGATATTCAATAGATTATTCATGGATTTGAACAAACAAATTTTATCGAGGCGCCCAATAATTATCGCCTTGATAGCGATTCTCGTTGTTTTGATAGGCGGTGGAGGCTTTTGGGTGTACCGTTTGGCTTGGGCTCCGAATTTTAAGCCGGATAAGACGGTCTATGTCTATATAGATGATAAAAAGGATTTTGATGATCTTTGCCGGCAGTTGAGGGATTCGGCGAACTGTCTCCGTATCGGTAGCTTTAAGCAATTGAGTGGATTGTTGAAGTATCCTGCGTCCATGCGTACCGGTCGATACGCCGTGAAGCCCGGCATGAGTAATTTAACCTTATTGAATGATTTGCGGAGAGGACATCAAGTAGCGGCCCGGGTTACTTTTAATAATATCCGTTTCAAGGAAGATTTGGCGGAACGTATAAGTGATCAATTGATGTTCGGGAAGGAAAATCTCCTGCGTCTATTGAATGATTCTGTGTATTGCGACTCTTTAGGTTTTACCCCGGAAACGATCAATGCCCTCTTCATTCCTAATACCTATGAGATTTATTGGAATATATCCGCGGATAAATTTATACGTCGCATGAAGCGTGAATATGACGCTTTCTGGACACCGGAACGATTGAAAAAGGCAGAGGAGATCGGGCTTACTCCAGTCGAGGTATCTATCTTGGCTTCTATCGTAGAAGAGGAGACGGCGGCATCGGACGAATATCCAATCGTGGCGGGGCTTTATATCAACCGCCTTCATGCTGGTATTCCTTTACAGGCAGACCCTACCGTAAAGTTCGCGGTGGGGGATTTTTCTTTGCAACGTATCTTATTTGAGCATTTGGAAATAGATTCTCCCTATAATACCTATAAATATGCGGGCCTGCCTCCCGGTCCTCTACGGATTCCTACTATCAAGGGCTTGAATAGCGTATTGAATCATACGAAACATAAATACTTATACATGTGCGCTAAGGAGGATTTCTCGGGACGGCATAATTTCGCCGTGACGTTGGCGGAGCATAACCGCAATGCCAACCGGTATCGGGCGGAGTTGAATAGGCGCCGGATACGGTAATGGATCTAGTATAAATCATAAGTCTCTCATTCTAAATTGAACATTTTTCATTACCTTTGGCGGCTAAATAGTGTGAATAGTCAATATTAAGAAAACAGATACACATGGAAAAACATTTATTTTTGGGGGACGAGGCCATAGCGCAAGCCGCTATAGACGCTGGAATCTCCGGGGTATACGCATACCCGGGAACCCCTTCTACTGAAATTACAGAATATATCCAAGGTTCTCCGGTAACGAAGGAAAGAGGTATCCATTGTCGCTGGAGCGCGAATGAGAAAACCGCCATGGAAGCCGCTTTGGGTATGTGCTATGCCGGTAAACGTGCGCTTTGCTGCATGAAGCACGTGGGTTTGAATGTAGCCGCCGATTGCTTTATGAACGCCGCTATGAGCGGTATCAACGGAGGTATGATCATCCTTACGGCCGACGACCCATCCATGCACTCTTCCCAGAATGAGCAAGACAACCGTGTTTATGGCAATTTCGCCATGATCCCGATGTTTGAGCCATCCAGCCAGCAAGAGGCTTATGATATGGTATATCATGGATTCGAGTTATCCGAGAAATTAGGGTATCCTATCTTGCTGCGTGTAACGACCCGTATGGCGCATTCTCGTGCCGGTGTCGTAACCAGCCCGTTGAAGCCGGAGAACCGGATGAATTGTCCGGAAGACGGTCGTCAACGTTTTATCTTACTCCCGGCATTGGCTCGTAAACGTTTCAAGAGTTTGCTGGCGTCTCAAGAGGCTTTCACGGAAGCTTCCGAGAATTCCGCGTATAATAAGTATTTCGATGCCCCGAATAAAGACTTGGGTATCATCACGACGGGTATCGCTTTCAATTATCTTTCCGAGAATTATCCGGACGGTTTCGAGCATCCCGTATTGAAGATCTCCCAGTATCCGCTTCCGAGAAAGCAAGTGGAGAAGATCGTTGGCGAGTGTAAGGAGATCTTGGTGCTGGAAGAGGGGTATCCGGTTGTCGAGGAGCAATTGAAGGGTTTCTTGGGGAAGGGCGTGACGGTTCATGGCCGTCTGGACGGTACGCTTCAGCGTGACGGCGAGCTTACGCCAGACGCGGTAGGCAAAGCCTTGGGTAAGGAGATCCAGAGCTATTACGCGATCCCCGAGGTGGTTGAGCAACGTCCGCCCGCATTGTGCCAAGGTTGTGGACACCGGGATATGTATGAGGCCTTGAACGAGGTGATCGCCGAGTATAACGGTACGGCTAAGGTGTTTGGCGATATCGGCTGTTATACCTTGGGAGCTTTGCCTCCTTTCCGTGCGATCGATTCTTGTATCGATATGGGCGCCTCCATCACGATGGCGAAGGGCGCTTCCGACGCGGGTGTATTCCCGGCTATCTCCGTGATCGGCGATTCTACGTTTACCCATTCCGGTATGACTGGTTTGCTGGATTGCGTGAACGAGAACACGAATATCACCATCGTTATCTCCGATAATGAGACGACGGCCATGACCGGAGGGCAGGATTCCGCCGGAACAGGACGTCTGGAGTCTATCTGCGCCGGTATCGGTGTGGATCCGGCTCACATCCGTGTGATGGTTCCTTTAAAAAAGAACTTCGAGGAGATGAAGTCTATCATCCGTGAGGAAATCGAGTACAAGGGCGTATCCGTATTGATCCCCCGCCGTGAGTGTATCCAGACATTAACCAGAAAGAAAAAAGCAAGCAAGAAATGAAAACAGATATTATACTATCAGGTGTAGGAGGACAGGGTATCCTTTCTATCGCCGCCGTTATTGGAGAAGCCGCCTTAAAAGAAGGTCTGTATATGAAGCAAGCGGAAGTTCACGGTATGAGTCAACGGGGGGGAGACGTGCAGTCTAACCTGCGTCTTTCCGACGAGCCGATCGCCTCGGACTTGATCCCGAAGGGCCACGCCGATTTGATCATCTCCTTGGAACCGATGGAGAGCTTGCGTTATCTGCCTTACCTGAAGAAAGAGGGTTGGCTGGTGACGAACTCCCGTCCGTTCGTGAACATCCCGAACTATCCGGAGATCGAGAAAGTGAACGCCGAGTTGGACAAGCTCCCTCACAAGGTCGTATTGGACGTGGAGGAGATCGCCAAGGAAGCGGGTTCTGTCCGTGCCGCCAATATCGTGATGTTGGGTGCAGCTGCCCCATTTATCGGGATCGAGTATGATAAGATCGAGGCGGGAATCCGTCAGATATTCGGTCGTAAGGGCGAGGATATAGTTAATATGAACCTAAAGGCGTTGAAAGCCGGTTATGACTTAGCGCAAAGTCTGCGGTAAATCTTTCTCCGGGTTTGCATGATATCAGCGTACGTGACATCTCCGGGTTTCACGTACGTTTTTTTTAACATCTAACCCCCTAGAACTTTTAGAAGAGCTGTCGAGGGGTAGGTACGGCATCAAAAAAACTCTGGAGGCACTGTCGAGGGGTAGGTACAGCATCGAAAAAACTCCGTAGGCGTTGTCGAGGGGTAGGTACGGCACCGTAGAACTTTCGTAAGCCTTAGAATTATGCGGTTTGATGAGAATTTTAATGTATCTTTGTCGCTGAATCCTAAACGAGAAATGATTAAGGTTATGAAGAAGTATTTATTGGTTAGTTTACTAGCGTTATTGGCTTTCGTAGGCAAAGCTCAGGAGGATAACTCCGATATCGTGAAGGTCGGTGATACCATGCCGTCATTTACGATTGTTTCCGACAACGGGAGTAAGTTGCAGTCCGCTTCGTTAAAGGGAAAAGTGATCCTCGTGAATTTCTTCGCCACTTGGTGTCCTCCCTGCCAAAAAGAATTGGCCGCTGTCCAACAAACCCTCTGGCCGAAATACAAGAACAACAAGGACTTCGTTCTCTTGGTGATCGGGCGTGAGCATTCCGATGCCGATCTACAGAAATATAACGAGAAAAAAGGCTTCGATTTTCCTTTGTATCCCGATAAGGACCGGGCTATTTTCGGCGCTTTCGCCAAGAACTTGATCCCTCGTGGCTATTTGGTCGGAAAAGACGGGAAGATCATTTATACGAGCAAAGGCTATACCGATGAGGAATTTGCTGAGTTAATGACTAAAATAGAGGGTGCGTTAAAATAAGAATCATGAAATATAGTAACATACATTTAATTTATTTTTCTCCGACACACACGTCCGCCAAGATCGTTTACGCGATAGCGGAAGGAATGGGTGCCACTTCGATGTCCGAGTCTGATGTCACTTGTGAGAGTCTGGATATGGAAGAGTATATTGATGATGAGCTGACGATTATAGCCGCTCCTGTATACGGTGGTCGTGTGGCGGAGACTGCCATGGAACGTTTTCGCATGTTCCGTTCTGCCCACCATGCGCCGGTAGTCCCCGTGGTACTGTATGGGAACCGGGATTATGAGGATGCCTTGAAAGAGCTCTGTGATTTAGTGTCGGAGCAGGGGTTCGTACCTGTGGCTGCCGGAGCGTTTATCGGCGAGCATTCTTTCAGCCGCAAGGGGATGCCCATTGCCGAGGGGCGTCCGGACGAGTCGGATCTTAATCAGGCTACGGAATTCGGGAAAAAGATTATCGAGGAGCTGGAGAAGGTTTCCTGCGTGGAATGCTTGTCCGCCTTGGAGGTGAAAGGTAATTTCCCGTATCGGGTGAAAGGCCCTTCCACTCCTCAAGCTCCTGTTACGGATAACGATTTATGTACGCAATGTGAGTATTGCGTGGATGTGTGTCCTACGCATGCGATATCCTTGGCAGACGAGGGTATGTATAGCGACCCGAACCTATGTATCAAATGTTGCGCCTGCGTGAAAGAGTGTCCCGAGGGCGCACGTACTTTCGATACTCCTTACACGGCGATGCTCCATAAGAACTTTAGCGTGCGCAGGGAGCCGGAGATATTCTTCTAATGGAGGACCGGGCATCCGGTATATTGTGAGGGAAAGCGTCAAAAGGCAAAAGTTCTTTTGGCGCTTTCTCTTTTTTTGTACCTTTGTTCGGATCGTTAATCTCAAATAATACCGTGTTTGTATGAAAACCTATTTATTCCTTTTGCTTTTTGTGTTTCAAGCCTTCTCCCTTTCCTCCCAGATTAGCCTGAAAGGGTATAATCAGGAGAAGATCGATCCTTCTCTTTTCGAGGGACGATGGAAAGCCCGTTGGATCTCCTACCCGGGTGAGGCCCCGAATGTATATGGGGTCTATCATTTTCGTAAATCGTTCGATCTGGAGGTGGTTCCTTCCCGGTTTATCGTCCATGTTTCCGCCGATAACCGTTATAAATTATATGTAAATGGGAAATTGGTATCCTTGGGCCCGGCCCGTGGGGATATCTATAACTGGAGTTTCGAGACGGTGGATCTGGCTCCTTATCTGAGGAAAGGGAAGAATACGCTGGCCTCCGTTGTCTGGAATTATGCCGAGCGGAAACCTGTCGCCCAGATCAGTTACGATCAGACGGGTTTTATCCTGCAAGGCAATACGGGGCATGAGGCGGTGGTAAATACGGATACCACTTGGGTCTGCCTGCGTAATAAGGCGTATGCTCCTTGGACCGAATGGCAGGTATTGGGGTATTACGTGGCTGGCCCGGGCGAGGAACTGGAAGCCTCCGCTTATCCTTGGGGCTGGGAACAACCGGATTATGACGACAGGAAATGGGAGAAGGCCGTACGGGGCATGGAGGGTGCCACGAAAGGATCGAGAGATTACCCGGGACGGTTGCTGGTTCCTAGCCCGATACCTCCGATGGACAGCCGGATCGAGCGTCTGGCCAAGCTCCGCCGGTCGGAAGGGATCGAATGCCCGCAAGGATTTCCTTACTGGCCAAAAGCTTTGACGATCCCGGCGAATACGGAGGTCCGCTTGCTTCTGGATAATGATTACCTGACGACGGGTTATTTCTCCTTAGCCTTCAGCAAAGGAAAGGAGGCCGAGATCCATATCGGTTATTCGGAAGCCCTCTATAAGCAAGAAGAGGAATCGACCACTAAATCGTATGCGTTGAATGGCAAGGGACATCGGGACGAGTTGACGGATAAGCAGTTTATCGGGTACGGGGATAAGATACTGGCTGATGGGGGAGATAATCGTCTCTTCACGTCCCTGTGGTGGCGTACATGGAGATATGTGGAGTTGAAAGTGAAGACGGCTTCCGAGCCTTTGGTGATTGAGGATATGTATGGGACTTTCTCTGCCTATCCTTTCCGTAACGAGACCACTTTCTCCGCTCCGGGACATGAGGAGCTGGGCCGTATGCTCGAGATAGGATGGCGTACCGCCCGTCTGTGCGCCAATGAGACGTATATGGACTGCCCGTATTACGAGCAACTGCAATATTTCGGGGATACACGCATACAGGCAATGATTTCCATGTATAATACATCAGACCCTTATATGGTGAAGAATGCCCTAGAGCAAGGACGGCAGTCCATGGTGGCGGAAGGGATTACGATGAGCCGATATCCGTCTAGCGTACATCAGTTTATATCCTCGTTCTCTCTCTGGTGGATTTGTATGGGGCACGATTATTGGATGTACCGTGGGGATGAGGCATACATGAAGACCTTGCTTCCCGCTTACCGTCAGGTTTTGTCGTGGTACGAGCAATGGTTGAAGCCGGATTATAGTTTGTCCTACGTTCCTCATTGGTTCTTCGTGGATTGGGCGGCCGGTTTTGATTATGGCGAGCCGATACGGGAGAAAGAGGGAAACTCGGCGCTCCAAGATTTGATGTATATAATGACCTTGGAGTTTGCGGCGGAGATGGAACAAGCGATCGGCCTCCCTGCCATGGCGGATCATTACCGGAAGATCGCTACCGAGATGCGTAAGACGATCCGCCCGAAATATTGGGACGCTGCCCGTAATCTATTCGCCGATACGCAGGATCATCGCGGCTATTCCCAGCATGTGAACGCCTTGGCGATCTTGACTGGGGTTACGAAAGGGGAGGAGGCCGTAAAGGTGATGAACCAAACCTTGGCGGATACGAGCTTGATCCAGTGTACGATCTATTTCCGTTATTACTTGAATCAAGCGTTGAAAGTTTCCGGTTTAGGGGATCTGTTTTTGGATAACTTACAAATATGGCGGGATCAGATGGCGTTGGGATTGACCACATGGGCAGAGATGCCGGAGCCATCCCGTTCTGATTGCCATGCTTGGGGAGCCAGTCCGAATATCGAGTTTTACCGGATCTTGTTGGGGATAGATAGCGATGCTCCCGGATTTAGGAAGATACGGATCGCTCCGTCTTTGGGAAAACTGAAGGAGGTTTCCGGTACGATCCCACATCCGCTTGGAAGCGTGACCGCCGCTTATAAATTGGATGAGAGAGGTGAGGGAACCGCCCGTTTGGTCTTGCCGGAAGGTACTACGGGTATATTTATCTGGAATGGAAAAGAAATCCCGTTGAAACCGGGCGAACAGGTTATTTCGTTATCTTTGCGTCATTAATCTATCTAAAATCCTGATATGAGACGAGTTTATTCAATTGCCTTATTGCTGCTGGTCGCTCTCGGTCTGTCGGCGACAACGAAGGAAGTAAAGTTGAAATTAGTGGAAACCAGTGATATCCATGGAAACTTCTTCCCGTATAATTTTATCGAGCAGCGGGAGTGGGGAGGAAGTCTGGCACGGGTATATTCGTTCGTGCAAGAAGAACGCCGGGCGTATGGCGATAACCTTTTGCTATTGGATAATGGCGATATCTTGCAAGGACAACCTTCGGCGTATTATTACAATTTCATGGATACGGTCTCTACGCATATAGCTTCCGCCATGATGAATTATATGGGGTACAATGCGGGAAATATGGGTAACCATGATGTAGAGGCTGGCCATGCCGTTTTCGATCGTTGGATCAAACAATGTGATTTCCCTATCTTGGGTGCCAATATTATCCGTACCTCCGACCGGGAGAACTATTTAAAGCCTTATGAGGTATTTGAGCGTGATGGTGTGAAGATCGTTGTACTGGGGATGATTACTCCGGCCATTCCTGTATGGTTGCCGGAGACTCTGTGGCAAGGTCTTTATTTCGCCGATATGGAAGAGACGGCCCGTAAATGGATGAAGATCATTCAGGAGAAGGAGAAACCGGATGTTGTGGTAGGTATCTTTCATGCGGGAAATGAGGCTCGTACCATGTCCGGCCAGTACCGTGAGGATGCGTCGATGGAGGTTGCCCAGCGCATTCCGGGCTTCGATGTGGTTATGATGGGGCATGATCATCGCCGGTATTGTGGTAAGGTGGCGAATATCGAGGGAGATTCCGTGTTACTGATAAATCCGGCAAGTAATGGGCGTGTAGTCGGTTCCGTTGATGTCGTGTTAAAGATGGAGCATGGAAAGGTTTTGGACAAACAAGTATCGGGTGTTTTGACGGATGTGGATAAGTTGGAGCCTAGCAAGGAGTTTATGGAGAAATTCGCTCCGCAATACAAAGCGGTGAATGATTTTGTCTCCGAGAAGGTGGGAACTTTTACGGAGAGTATCGCGACCCGTCCCGCTTACTTTGGGCCATCCGCTTTTATTGATTTTATTCACTCTTTACAATTGGAGTTGACTGGTGCGGACGTCTCTTTTGCCGCCCCGTTATCCTTTGACGCAAAAATAGATAAAGGGGATATCACGATCAGCGATATGTTCAGTCTTTACAAATATGAGAATATGCTTTATACGATGAATTTGACGGGAGCCGAGATCAAAGGTTTCTTGGAGGAATCATACGCTATGTGGACCAACCGGATGAAATCTCCGGACGATCATGTCTTATTATTGAAAGAGAGAAAGAAAGGACAGGAGAATTATGTCTCATTCGTCAACTTCAGTTTTAACTTTGACTCCGCAGCTGGTATCATTTACACCGTGGACGTAACGAAACCAGAGGGTGAGAAGATTACGATCTTGAAAATGGCGGATAACAGGCCTTTCGACGAGAATAAAACGTATAAAGTAGCTCTCAACTCTTACCGAGGTAATGGAGGAGGTGAGTTATTGACGAAAGGGGCCGGTATTCCCCAAGACGAGTTAAAGAGTCGTATCATTCATTCGACCGATAAAGACCTCCGTTATTATATGATTCAATATATAAAGGAAAAGGGCGTACTTAGCCCACAACCTTTAAACCAATGGCAAATGATCCCGCAGGATTGGACGAGACCGGCGGCCGAACGGGATTGTAAGTTTCTTTTCGGGGAATGAGTTTCCGTCCTTGAAGTGTCTGGTTTGCGATAGTATCTCAATGGGAAACGGTGGTAAAGTCAATGGAATAGAGATGGTTTCTCAATGACTTTACGGCCGTGTCCCATTGACTTTTTTGTATCCCGTATTAGGGATGTTGCTGATAGGTTAGGGCGCAAAGGGCGCATCTTTACGTATGTTTCTAAAACTTTTTCTGTAAATAACGTTTATACCTCTCTTGTCTGTAGAGTGATGTAAATATTATTTTTCTAAAAATGTTTCTTTGAAAGCGTAAAGATGCGCCTTTTGCGCCCTAGGATTTTTACCGGGGAATTTTCCTGATGCCTTAACATGTGGATATACAGTTGTTTGTGTGGTTCTTCCCTCTTCGGCTTTTTGGGTCTTTGGGGGGCGATATAATGGGTCCTTACCCACGTTTACGTGATCCGAAAGCACTAAAACCAAGTGCATTTCGCATGATTTCATGAGCTAAAAGCCGTTTTTTCTGTGTGATTTCCTATCGGGGCCAAGATCGTTTTTGTCGTTTTCATACGTGCAAATGTACTCGTGGAGCACTTGTTTTAAGTGCACGTGGTGACACGTGAGGCCACGTGGTGGGCCACGTGAGCCGAGAATGGATATCGACGTATTATTAATGTACGCGATCCCCCTCGTGAAAAAAACTTGAAAAATAATACCGGAAAAGTTTGGAGGTTATGTTTTATAACACTACTTTTGCACCCGCATTCGAGAGAGAACGCCGGTACAAAATGATGAAACAAACTTTTAGAAAAAAAGTTCCGAAATAATTTGGAGGTTTAAAATAAAAGTCCTTATCTTTGCAGCCACGTTCGCAAAACGAAAGCGACAAAAGAGTTCTTTGAGAGATTTACATAATTCAACAAGTAGTACAAGTATAGGAAAATTAATTTTCCGGATTGATACCGTCAAGAAGTATGACTTTGGACTACAATAACGGATTCCGGAGCGAGGATAATAAAACAATTTAAACAACGAAGAGTTTGATCCTGGCTCAGGATGAACGCTAGCGACAGGCTTAACACATGCAAGTCGAG
>OLIL01000319.1_pt1 | contig 32183 bp, 45 predicted proteins | sample 1609701 | NCBI WGS metagenome assembly OLIL01 (sample SAMEA4350146, study PRJEB24818) | metagenome | biome: human; feature: gut; material: faeces | place: Denmark | collected 2013-09
ACCCCATATTTTACTGATTGGTATTCAATGGATGGCCTGACCAAAGAACAAATCCAGGAATTGAAGGAGCTACAGAAATGACAGAGAAAACACAGGATTTGGTTAGTATTTGGCGGGAGCTCATCTCTTCCGCAAAAAGAAAATATGGATGGTGGGAGTGCTGATATGGGAAAGAAAACACGGAAGCTACCGGATTGTCCGTTTTGTGGCGGAACAGACATCACGATACACAGACCCAGCAGTCACGGCCTGACGTTGTACGGTGTTGCCTGTGATGGATGTGGCGCGCGGATTAAGAGGTTTGATGAAGCCGAGGCAATCGCCGCGTGGAGCCGCAGAGCGCCACAATGTGAGAAGGAGTAGGGGATGAATGAAATTATCAAATACGCGGCCACCGGTCTGATGGCAATCGGCTATGTCTGGATTATCGCAAAATCGTCAGCGTGGTTTTTTGGGGAAGTGCTATTCAGGAAGGCATTCAAGCGTAAGGAAAAAGACCGCAAACAGGCGGCGATAAACGAGCTGTATGATGCCTATGAGCTTGGCGACATGAAGCCCGGAGATGACCTGAAGATTACAACAAAAGGCGGCTTGGTCGTTTTCATGTATCGCAGGCCGGAGGAATAGGAGGCTAAATGGAAATAAGCATGGTCAAAGGCGCTAACGGCGTATTTGTACCGGCATTTGAGCACGACCTACCGCGATTAACAAAGTTCAAAAACGGCGAAATGTACGCCTTCAATATCAAACTCTCCCGCAATCCATCCTTTCACCGAAAAATGTTCGCTTTCTTCAAGTTCTGCTTTGACCACTGGTGTGGCAATCGTGCAGGGCTGGAGAATATGGACGAGTACAGCCAGTTTGACCGCTTCAGGAAGGATCTGACGATACTTGCCGGGTTCTATGAGCAAACGGTCAGGCTAGACGGAAGTGTCCGCACAGAGGCAAAGAGCCTTGCTTACGGCGATATGGAATCAGACGAGTTTGAACGCTGTTATCACGCGATAGTCAATGCCGCATTAAAACACATCTTCCGAGGATGCAGTGACATCACTGAGAACCGGTTGCTGTCATTTTTTTGAGGGAAAAATCATGGCAAGACAATACCTTCACACCAATGAGCAGAAGCAGGACATGTGCCTGAAAATAATCCGGTCACTTCGCCACCATGACACCTTCACGGTCAAGATGGTTGCGCAGGCCACCGGTCTTGGCAGCATGATAGACGCTAAATTTGTCCGGTTGTTGCAGGATATCGGCAGTGTCCACGCCGTGCGCAGGAAAGGCAGTCAGGTTTATTACGCTTTTGATGACCGTGCGGCATCCAAAGTCAGGACGCATTTCAGCAGATTGGCCGAAAAGCCTACTCCGGTAGCTAAGGCAAGGATGACGGTAGTCAAGGAGAAGGCATCACGTCCAAAATCCAGAACCCGCCCGTTTGAAGATGGCTTTGGCCGGTCGCTCATAACCAGAATTGACGCAATGCTGCGGGAGGTGCGGACATGAGTTGGAAAAGTAAAATTGAAGGTCTTGATATTGACCAGTTAAGAAACTTCAGGGATGCGATAAACGAAGCCATAAACCAGAAGGAGGAAGAGACGAAGCGTACTGTATGGCGCGTTTGTGACCGCTGGATGTGCCTTGGTAATTTCCGGGAGGATGATTACCTCAGCGCAGTTGACTTACTTGTTGAGACAGCAAAGCAACGTAACGCTGAAGGCGATATGGAATCAATGTCGATAGAGATTGTTCGCCAGCGAGTCCCGGAGTCTGAATATGAGGGCTGGTTTAAATGACCTGCGCAATATGCAGTAAAGAACTGGCCGACGATGAAACATGGTTGTGCGACCAGTGCGCCAGTGGATGTCCGCATCTGGAGGTTGTTGAGAGGATAAAGGGAGATGGTGATGATCAAACGCATCCTAGGATATCTGAGTAATCCGTTCACTTTGAGTTGGGTGATATTTGTTATTGCACTCGGCATCTATGAATACTGGTGGTGATTATGGCGAATTTACGAAAAGAAGCACGCGGCAGAGAATGCCAGATCCGAATTCCGGGAGTGTGTAACGGAAATTCTGAAACGGTGGTGCTGGCTCACTATCGGATGCCTGGATTGTGCGGCACCGGAATTAAGTCACCGGACATTTTTGGCGCATGGGCGTGCAGTGCGTGCCATGACGAAATCGACCGGCGTACACGCCTCACAGACGCTGAGTATGCAAAACAGTGTCACCTTGAGGGCGTTATCCGGACTCAGGCACAGCTGCTGAGGGAGAATAAAATCAGAACGTGAAAATATACGATGTCGTGCCGGTGCCAAAACCAAGGATGACACAGGCTGACCGATGGCGAAAGCGACCGCCGGTATTACGATATTTCGCTTTCAAGGATGAAGTAAAACTAAAAAAGATAGACCTGCCAGAATCCCACTACCACGTCACATTTATTATCCCTATGCCGAAAAGCTGGAGCAAAAAGAAACGCTCCGAAATGGACGGCACTCCGCACCAACAAAAACCAGACAAAGATAATCTCGAAAAGGCGCTGCTTGATGCCATTTTTGATGATGACTCCCGCGTGTGGGACGGGCGCGTGACTAAGCGGTGGGGCGAAGAAGGGAAGATAATCGTTGATACACTGCCGGAGGTAAGATGAGACTCGCAGATTTACCAAAATACTTTTCACCTAAGAGTCCGATGTTTAGTGACTCTCCAGCCGCAACAGCTACTGATTCACTTTCAATTACCGATGTCATGGCCTCGCTTGGTTTGGCGACCGCAAAAGCGTGGATGGGTATTGAATTGTTTTTGGCGAAACACGGAATCAATCAGCCGGATGAAGCGGTGGAGGGCCTCTATCAATATGCATTAACTCAGGCGCATAAATACAGCGTTATCCAAAAGCTTGATGAGGATGTTAGAGCATCAGTTCTGCAAATACTCGCAAATTATGCATTTCAGGATTACGCCAGAAGCGCGGCCAGTAAAAAGACATGCCCTGATTGTGATGGCGGCTTCATCGAAGCGGAGGTGTTCACTACTAAGTATGCCACCAAAGCCGGTTCATTTGTTTCTTCACGTCCGCTGTCACTAGGGCGTACCGTAAGTAGCATGAGAGAGGTGCGCGAGATAACCAAGGTAGCCTGTCCAACCTGTAAGGGTAAGGCGGTTATCAGCCATTCGTGCCGGTGTAATGGTCGCGGTGAAGTGCTGGATAAAATTGAAAGTGAAAAACAAGGTGTGCCGGTATACAAGACGTGCCCTAAGTGCTCAGGGCGCGGGTATTCACGATTACCGGCTGAAGATGTGCGGCGGGCAATATGTGAATCCCTGTTCGATATTCCGGAAACATCATGGCGGAGAAACCTGAAACCATTCTATGAGGCATTGATACAGGAATGCTTCAAAGAGGAGTCTAATGCGGAATCAATTCTGCAAATGGTAACTAAAAGAGAATCTATTTCTATAAATTGTCAATTAAATAGAAATAACAATTGACATTTTGGCGATAGTAGCCCATCATTATCCCAACGATGGGTTATTGCCATTTCGTTAAAGTGACAGGATAAAAGAGGCGGCTCCTGTTATTGATCCCGCCTAGTTCGTCACTTCGCCGCAGGGCTGGGACTCGAACCGCATCGGCTGAGAGGTCGAAAGAATGCAGAGCGAGGAAGTAAGTAAACGGCGCACACCGGCGGGAAACCGGCCTTGTGTCGAAGCATGCATAACAGCCCTCTCCGGAGGGCTTTTTCATATCTGCAATATATCTCATCTGCCAGCCTCCGGTGTAAGTGCAGACGGAGTTACGATCCCGTCTTATTCGTGGCGCGGTCAGCTTGTGATTTAACATATTGTATTGTTCCGATTCCGGAATTCCGGTAACGAGGTAATCATGTATGACGAATTCGAAGGATTCTAAATATCCGACCAGAGCAGATGCTGCCAAAGCGCCACCTTATATTGAGCGCGACAAGTTATCAGAAGAAGAGCAGGCGGAGCTAAGTCGAAAGTTTAATGCCGCCCTGCTTTTTGGTAATGGGTATTTCGAGCTATAAATCCAACTTGTAAGAGTTACTTGCAGGTTCAACTTTCCGGAATTTCCGGATAGTTCGATTTGTTTCTTTGGTGCCCTCGCCGATGAGGGAGCCAGATTTATATCTACGGGTCAGTCGTATAAAGGTTATTACGGAAGGCTGTTAACCTTCTTATCGTGGTTCGATTCCACGCTGTCCCGCCAAATTCCAAAGGTCGCCCTGTGCGGCCTTTTTTTATATACGCCCCAGTAGCTCAACGGTAGAGCGCTCGGCTCATAACCGATGGGTTGCCGGTTCGAATCCGGTCTCGGGGCACCAATACGCCGCCACAGAATCCTGAACAAACAAACGTAATCAGCGCAGAGATACTGTGCGCGGCACCCTATTAACCTAATCCTCCTGAAAGGGGGTGAGTATGAAATATATGAACAATACCCCTGATTGGTTGGATCAGATATTAAATTATCTCTATCAGTATAAAGACCAAGGCGTGTTTGCCGGGCTGGCTGGTGTGGTTGCAATCCTGCGCGGGATGTACAACGGCGGCGGGTGGAAGAAAACATTACTGGACGGTGTCCTGTGCGCATTCCTTGGTTGGTTCGCTAAAGACCTGCTTGCTTTTATGGGGATGAATCCAGACCTGGCTTATATCACCAGTGTCATGATCGGGTACTGGGGCGTAGAGAAGGTAAGCGGCATGATTAAAGGCAAGGCGGGGGTAAATAATGAGTAGCTTCAGATTCAGTAAGCGAAGCGAGAATAACCTGAATGGTGTTAATTCCGACCTGGTGAAGGTGATTCGTCGTGCGCTGGAGATTACACCGGTCGATTTCATTGTCATTGAGGGGTTACGAACCGAGGCACGGCAAAAGCAACTGGTCGCTGAGAAGAAATCACAGACCATGAAAAGCCGACATCTGACTGGCCACGCAGTAGATATTATTCCGGTTAACACCAAATGGCAGATTGACGAATTCAAGCCGCTGCTGAAAGCGGTTAAACAGGCTGCTGATGAGCTGGGTGTAAAGATCCGGTTCGGTATCAACTGGAAGAATGACCCATCACTGCCGATTGAAACCCGTTTCATTGATGCGCCTCACGTTGAGATTCCGGCATGAGCACCGCAACAAAGATATGGCTAGGCGTTTGCGGGATACTGGCTGTCAGTCTGCTGCTTCTCCTGCATCTGTATGGTGGGCTGAGAGATAACCATCAGGCACTGAAAGATAAGCACTCTGCATTGACGGCCGTAAATAACATCACCCTATCTGCTGTCGCTATCAATCAGCGTGTGGCTCTCGACAACATCAAAGCCAAAGAAACAGAGGGAGCGGAGAATGTCAAAATTAAAACCGTTATCAGAACGGAGTTTAAAGACAGTGAGTGCGCTGTTACTCCTGTTTCCCCTGGTGTTGTTGGGAAGTTGCAGCAATACGAAAGAGACATTCGTGCCCGCGCCGGTGGTGCCTATCCCGCCACAGCTGACCGCTGATTGTTCGCTGCCGGTTATCCCGGATGAACTGACCTACGGCGGAGCAATCCTGTTGTTGACCGATGCCATGAAGTCGATAGCAGACTGTAATCACGATAAGCGGTCAATACGGGAGATAGAAGCGGAGAGAGCGAAGTGAGAAAAAGCATTTTCATCAAAAGGTTGTACCTGAGTTTCGGCGCAGACACAGAGCTTTGGTACACCACACGAAAGAATGATTCCCGTCTTTATTCACTGTTTCATGTCGGCTTCTGCCCTGATTATTGTCCCAATGTGGGGATGAAAGCTTTTGTGATTGATGTGACCCTGCCGTTCCTGATTTTCAGTATTGGTTGGGCGAAGAAAAGAAAATAACGCCTCGCTAAATAGCGGGGCTTTTTAATATCTGATTTCTCATAGCCTCATATAGTACGAACTATATCGGCAAGGAGGATGATCCACATCTTGACCACCGGGAACAGGCCGGCAGTGACCCAGCAACGTAGGTAACGTGGCGAAGGTTGCGACTCTACGCATTTCACCCTGTGCACCACATGCACACATCTTTAAACACCAAGCCAATATTTAGGAATGAGTCCTGAGGCGATCAGTTATAGCTGATGTCGCTTTGGTGGGCTGATCTCCTATGTGGCAGGATTCATTACTAAGTAAGGTAGACATCATGACTAAATTAACTGCACATCCTGAACTGGATTTCCGGGCAATGATTTCAGCTAAAAATGGGGAGCCGGTGACGGATACGTTTAAAATAGCCGAAGTATTTAATCGCCGGCATGCTGATATTTTAAGAGCACTTGAAAGATGCCATTGTTCTGATGAATTCCGGAGAGCGCATTTTTTCGTTTCCGAGAAAATCAATGAGTTAGGTATTTTTGATAAAAAACAGAAATATTACATCATGGATTTTAGCGGTTTTGTCATGCTGGTTATGGGGTTTAGTGGCGCAGCGGCAGGGCAGATAAAAGAAGCGTATATCAATGCATTTAACTGGATGAAAGATAAGCTCAGTGAGATGAATCGTTCTCTTGAGGCTGAAAGTAACGCAGTGATGCTTGAGTACATGAAAGAAAAGGATGTGGCCAGCATGTCAGGCCGATTACTTAACCGGTGGGGCAGAGTGAAGAAACCATATCTTTTGGCAAAAATAGATGATCTGAAACAAGAGAGGCAGTTACTGCTGCCAAGTGTTGAATAGACCGCTAGGCGGTCTTTTTATTACCTGAATTTTATAAAACTCCACAAACATCGCTTACGAGTGGCGTTGATAGAGATTTATATAAGTTTTCGGCTCCGGTGGTATCGGTGTACCACGGGTAAATACAAAACGAACCAGTTTATTGTTCTGATTGAGGTGCGCACGATGAGCAACAAAACAGAATTTGCACGAATAGTCCCGTCGTGGATTCAGGAAAAGGCGGTTGATTTGGTTATCAGTGCTGCACAGGAAGATGTTGAGACAATCTTGTGCGAAGGCGATGCGGGTGCTGCAAATAAGGCATACCGGGTAGCCTCCTTCAGAGGGCGGGTAATGAATATGGCAATAACCGCTCTGTTTGCTGATGCGCAGAACGAAACCACCACAGAACAATCATCGCCTAATCCCAATGCGCCGAAAGGTCACGCCGGTAGTGATATCGGTGACTTGGGCGATACGTCTCTCCGTCGTTGTGGGTGCCATAAATTTTCCGCACCTAATTACGCGTTCAGGTCAATCCCTCAACTTCGTCAGCTTCAGAAAGACCTGATAGAAGAGTACATGAATAACCGTGACATAGAGTGGTTTTCGGAGCAATCGAGGCTGATTGATGCCGCTACACAGATAGCCTACTCGAAAGGACGATATTAAAGGAAAAGATATGGCACAAAAGAAACCCGCGCTCACTGATGAGCAAAAAGTTCTTTTTGATGCCCTGACGAAACTGCAACAAAAATTCGCGTTAGGCATCATTAAGGGACTAAACCAGACTGATGCCTACAAACAGGCTGGCGGTAAGGCCAAGAGCGACGATGTGGCGCGGTCGGCCGCATCTACAATGTTAACAAATGTAAACGTTAAATCGTTTCTCGAATCCATGAATGAGGTTGCTGTCTCAGATGCGATTATGACGCGCCAGGAAGCCTTAGAGCGACTATCAGCAATCGGACGTGCGTCTGTATCAGAAATGGTTGAGTTCAGTGAGCACAATATGGGAGCAGATGATGATGGCAACCCGGTGATACAAGCTGTGTGGCGATTCAAGGATTCCGCCCTGCAAAACCCGCAGGCACTGGCTGCAATATCTGAACTCACTGCCGGTAAAGACGGAATCAAGCTGAAACTGCACGACCCGAAAGCCGCGATAAAACAAATCGTCGATATGCAGGGCTGGGAAGCGCCGAAGAAAACAGAGTTGACCGGTAAAGATGGCGGGCCTATTCAGTATTCAGATATCACCGACGAAGAGCTTGAGGAAAGGTTAAAGGAGTTGGGGCATGGCAGGAACAAGTCGCAGCTCAATGAGAAACTTGCAGACTCTTGAGGCGTTTAAACAACGGCAAATTGAGAGAGCGAGAAATAGCCTTTTAGATTTCACCCTGTATACAAACCCACTGTATGAGACTGGATGGTTTAACGAATTACTGTTTGCAGAATTAGACCAGTTTTTAGTTGATGCAGAGGCCGGATTAATGCCCCGCCTGATGATATTTGCACCTCCGCGTTCGGGGAAAAGTGAGGCGGCATCCCGCCGGTTTCCAGCGTATGTTCTGGGCAAGCATCCGAACTGGAATGTGATCGCCTGTTCCTACTCGTCAGATTTGGCTAACAGGATGTCTCGCGACACACAGCGCATAGTCGATTCCGACCGGTATGCCGAGGTGTTTCCGAATGTCCGTCTTAATGGCTCAAATGTCCGCACAGTGGCAGGTGGAGCTATCCGCACTGCTGAATTGTGGGAAACCATTACATCCGATGGGCGGCTTCATGGCGGCGCGTACAGGGCGGCAGGCGTTAACGGCGGCATCACTGGTCAGGGTATGAATATCGGTATCATTGATGACCCTGCCAAGGACTACAAAACAGCATCATCACCGGTGTATCAGGAGTCAGTCATCGACTGGTACGACACCACATTTTTTACCCGTGCCGACCCGAAGATAAACGGGATAATCATCATCCTTACCCGATGGCATCAGAACGACCTTGCGGGCCAGTTACTGAAGCTTGCTGAATCCGGCGGAGAGCAATGGCGGGTTGTCAGTTTCCCGATGGAGGCTGAAAAGCATGAAGTCCATGAGCTTAACGGGAAGAAATACAGCCTGAGAAAGCCCGGTGAAATCCTCTTCCCTGAGCGAATGCCCCGTGAGTTCGTTGATAAGGCCAAACAGCGCGGCTCTCTGGTATGGAATGCCCTGTACCAACAGCGTCCAACAGCCAAAGGCGGCGGCCTGATTAAGTCCGAGTGGTTCGGTGAATACAAAGAGCTTCCCCCGCTTAAATGGCGGGCAATATTCGCTGATACCGCCCAGAAAATAAAAGAAGTTAACGACTTCTCAGTGTTTGAGCATTGGGGGCTGGGTGACGATGGCTATCTGTATCTCATCGATATGATCCGAGGTAAATGGGAAGCCGATGAATTGAAAAAGCGAGCAATCGCATTCTGGAACAAAAGCAAATCACTCGGTAATGGACGTCTGCGATACATGGGCATTGAGGATAAAGCATCCGGCACCGGCCTGATACAGAGCATTAGGAAGGGGGCGATATGCCCGGTCAGAGCAATACAGCGCAGCACTGATAAATACACGCGTCTTATGGACTCACAGGGGTATATCGAGTCCGGATACATCAAGCTTCCTGCAGGCATGGATTTCGTTAATGACTTCCTTGTGGAAATGGAGGCGATAAACCCAGACTTTAATACCCACGACGACCAGTTGGACCCGATGATGGACGCTATCAACGAAATGAAAATTAGAGGTGGAGGTGGATTCCACATACCTGACGAGGTTCTGCAATGAAATTTAACATACCGAGTTCGGTATTGGATGAGCCGGTTACCCAGCGGTTTCATGAAAAATACCAACCTTTGCCGGGTGTGGTTCCGGAGAGTGATGCTGGTAAAACCGCGCTTGCGATGGACTCAACGCCTTACGATGCCATCAATTCTGCGGTTATGGCTAACTCTGACACTGCCGTGTTTATGGGGTTCCCAGCACTGGCGACCCTGGCGCAACAGTCTGAGTATTACAACCTTGCTCAGGTGGTGGCTGATGAGATGGTTCGTAACTGGATTACTATTAAGTCGAGTGAGGAAAATAAAGACCGTGTTGACCTTCTGGATGAGGCGCTGACGAAGTACGACATTAAGCGGCTTATTCATGAATCCGTTAAGCAGGATGCGTTATTCGGTGTCGGGCACATATTTGTCGGAGTGGATGATCAGGATTTCAGTCTGCCTCTTGTTCTGGATGCCAGGGCCATTCCCAAAGGTGCAAAACTGTCATTTAAACCTGTTGACCCGACATTCACCTACCCGGCGATGTACAACGCTACAAACCCGATGGATCGAAATTTCTATAAACCGGAATCATGGTTCGTCATGGGGCAGAGGGTTCATGAGTCGCGTTTTATCGATATCGTCAGCCGACCGGTGCCGGATATTCTGAAACCATCGTATAACTTCGCCGGCTTGTCACTGACTCAGCTTATGATGCCGTATGTGAACGACTGGACGGCAATGCGCCAGAACGTCATCAAAATTGTTCGCACGTTGCGTATGCGGGCACTGAAAACTGACATGGAAGCAAGGTGCCAGAACACTGCTGAGTTTGATAAGCGAATAAAGTTATTTGTGCGTGACCAGGATAATTTCGGCGTGTGGGCATTGGATAGTGAGGAGGAGTTTTTCCATCAGCAGACAAGCCTGTCCGAGTTATCCAATTTGCTTTCAAACTATCAGGAGCAGCTCTGTATTCCTGCCAGAATCACCAATTTAAAATTGCTTGGCAACGCCCCGGCGGGATTAAACGCATCCGGACAGTCAGAGCTTGATACATGGCACGAAACCGTGTCAGGGATGCAGGAGCGCGATATACGCCGTGCGTTGGAAACCATCATTAAAATTATCCAACTGGTCGAGTTTGGTGACATTGACGAATCTATTTACTTCGACTTTAACCCGCTTGATGAAGTCAGCGAAAAAGACGCTGCCGATATCATCCGGACGAAAGTTGAAACGATAGCGGTCGCCAGTGACTCGCAGATTATATCTACGGAAGAGGCGCGAGCAGCCCTTAGCAATATCGAAGGGATGGAGTTCATCAAGGACATGTCTGATGAGGAGTTTGCCGAATGGCAAGAAAACCAAAGCGACTACGGACCGTTAACTACAACGCCGGAAATATGAAGTGGTACAAATCTGCACTTACCCGCCTTATCCAGTCCATGAACAAAGATGTAAAACAATCCACGCTGAATCTCTTTGCTGATCAGATACCGCCCGTCGATGTGGTGCGGCATACGCTCGGTCAGCTTTCTGATATCTGGCTGGAGCGGTTTTTATCTCACTCCGGAATGATCAGCGAGGAAATGGCGGACCGCACCATCAAATCAGCCGATATCAACATGCACCAGATGGCAAAAGCCGCCGACTTCACAATCAGTATGCGATGGACGCCTGAAATGCAACAGGTTAAGGACGCAGTGATTGCGGAAAATGTCAGCCTTATTAAATCAATTCCTGAGAAATATTTCACAGAGGTTGAGGGTATGGTGTACCGGAGCATTGCGCGGGGAGGTGACAGGAAGGGATTGGCTGATGAGATAGAAAAGAGCTTCGGTAAGCGTGACGGAATAACCCGCAGGCGGGCGGATATTATCGCCAAAGACCAGATCCGTAAGGCAACCAGTGCACTGACTATCACAAGGCAGGAGGCAGCCGGTGTAACGCATGGGATATGGATTCACACGGCGGGGCAAGCCAATCCCAGACATAAGCATGTCGATGCTCACGGAAAAGTATTCAAGCTGTCACAGGGTTATCCGTGCGGCGAAAATGGGAAGTATGTTAAACCCGGGGAGGAAATTAACTGCTCATGCACATTCAGACCGATACCTCCGTGGGAGGCAGTGCCGGAAAGCTGAGGCGCAATATCGCATTCGATAGCAAATCGGTGCGGTCATTTGATAACGACGGGATTATGCACGTTTCGCGAACGCCGATATCGAAAGCCAATGTTTGCCGGTATCTGGGGAAAGAGGTCCCTGATTGGGAGTTACTTAATCTTGAGCCAGACAAGTATTACCGATTTTACCGCGACCCTGACGAATTACGCAGAGCCGCACCAACCTTCAACAATAAACCCGTTTTAAACCAGCACATCGCATTCTCAATCATCAATCCACCTAAAGACGCAATTGTCGGCATGACCGGCGACGATGCCGTTTTTGAATCACCGTACTTGTTTCAGTCGATGACCATCACTGACGGCGCAATGCAGGCGGGGATTGAATCAGATCAGCACCGTGAAATATCACCGTCCTATTACTGGCGGGCTGATATGACACCCTGGGTAACTCCGGATGGTGAGGAGTATGACGGAGTGATGCGGGATATCGTGTGCAACCACGTTGCCATTGTACCGGACGGACGTACCGGCCCGGATGTTCTTGTGTATGACCAAAAACCTAAAGGCTATAACTTTATGACTAAATTAGAGAAATTCTGGGCAGAGAAAATTAAGCCGTTGCTGGCTAATGATGCCGATCCGGAAGCGCTCAAAGACGAGCTTGATAATCTTGTGAAAGACGGCGAGCAGACTCAGGCTGAGCGCGATAACGAATCCGAAGCCATGCGCATCAAAGAGCGCGAGGAGCGAGAGCGCAAAGATCGTGAGCGTGACCGCGCAGAAGATGATGATGGCGATAAGGACGCGATCATTGCTCAGCTGCGTGCCGAGCTGGCTGAGCTGAAAAAGCCAGCCGAAGACGAAGAAGAGAAAGTTGAAAAGGCTGTCAGTCTGGCAACCGACTCCCTGCGCCGGGAGTTTAAAGAGTTGCGTGAGGCAGAACGTATTTGTGCGCAGCACGTCGGGACGCTGGCGTGCGATTCCGCAGAAGAGCTTTATCGCGCCACTCTGAAGCACGCAGGTATTGATACAAAAGGCGTTCATGCCAGTGCTCTCAAGCCGATGGTGCAAATGCTTTCCAACCGCCACTCGCTCGCCAATGACTCTGCTCCGGTGATGACCAGTGACAGTAAGGCGGATGTAATGAAAATGATTCGTGGGGAGAAATAAGATGCCTTTTCAGTCTGAAGTAAAAATTTATCGCGGCGTCGGCCAGGTTGGTCAGCCAGCTTCCGCATCTCCGATTGTTGCATTTGCAGGCGGCCCCGGTGCTTTCCGTGCAGATAAAGATGGTGTGATGATTGCGAGCTTTGTCTTCCGTTCAGCGCCTGGCAGTAAAATGCTGACCAATAAAGCGCCGTCCGAAGATGCAAAACCTCTCGGGTTCATTCAGAACCTTGCTCAGGCGGTTATCAACTATCGCGAAAGCCAGTCTATGAAGATCGCTTCCGGTGTTGAAGTCTCTCCGAAAGTGGCTGGTGATTTCTGGGCTAAATCCTCAACAGTAGCCGTCGAAGGCCAAAAGGTATTTGCGTCACTTACTGACGGGTCAATCGCCACCGGCGCGGCAGGTGCAACAGTAGCTGGTCACGTTGAAACAGAATGGACCGTTTCACAGGGTGCGGCAATTGGCGACCTGATCATTATTTCTTCATGGAGCAAATAAGCATGACCCCAACATTACAGCAATTTTTACAGGTGACAGCCGAGCGCGGAATTCACTTTCAGCCGACACTGAAACATCTGGCATTTGATGCCGACCCGCAGCCGACTATGGGTGCTAACGGTGGTATTCCCGCTATCGTTGCAACTTTCATTGACCCGACTATCGTCAACACTCTGTTTGCGGATAACCGAGCGGTGCAGATTATCGGCAGCGAAGAGAAAAAAGGTTCGTGGGCGCAGGATTCTTTCATGATTCAGCGCGTCGAAGGAACCGGTGATACTGTGGCGTATGACGACTACAGCGACCAAGGGGGTATTCAGGTTACCTCAGAATGGGAAGGTCGCGATGTTTATCGCTTCCAGACTATGGTGACGTATGGCGAACTGGAGCAGGAGCGATATGGCCTGGCCATGCTGCCGTATGTGGCCCGAAAGCAGGAAGAAGCGATTCGCATCATCGACCAAGACGCAAACAAGTTTTACTTCTACGGCGTTTCCGGCCTGCGTAACTACGGTCTGCTGAATGATCCGGCGCTCCCTGCACCAATCACCCCGCTGACCGTTGACGGGAAAGTGACATGGAAAGACAAGGCCATTATTGATATTTACAATGATGTTCTTGCCATGTACGAGAAGTTAGTTGCGCAGACTAATGGTATCGTCGGCGATGGCGTAAACATGGACTCCAACTTAGTCCTTGCGCTGTCTAACAAGGCATCCGTATATGTCAAAAAGTCGAATGAAATCTTCGGTAACTCAGTAGAGAAAATGCTGAAGGATTCATTCCCTAACCTGACCATTGAAACCGCGCCGCAGTATTCCACCGAATCCGGTGAGCTGGCTCAGATGTTTGTTAAAGAAGCACGCGGTCAGAAATCAGGTTATGCGGCGTACAGTGAGAAACTGCGTACTCACCCGCTGATCCCGAACAGCTCCAGCTATAAGCAGAAATACTCTGCCACCACTTACGGCACCGTTATTCAGATGCCGGTGTTCTTTGTGCAGATGCTCGGCATCTGATTATTACTCACTGACTAAACGGCCCCGTAACAGGGGCTTTTTTATGCATGAACAAAGGAGCAAGTAATGGCAGCAAAAAACGGAAGTTATGTAGTTGGATGTAAATTACCCAATGGTCTGATTATTCGCGGTGCCGGTAAGCAGCTCAAGCTGCAGGGTGCAAACTCAAGTCAGATTATCGGTGGTTACGGCACCACTGAGGATGTTCCAGCTGATATCTGGGATGACTTCGCTAAAAACTTTGCTGACTCTGCAATGATCCGCAATGGCGTGGTGTTTGCAGTTGGCGACATGAAGTCAGTCAAAGATGCAGCAACAGAGCGCGAGAATGTAAAAACCGGCCTGGAGCAGAAAAGCGAAAAAGATACCGTGACGAAAGCCGACAAGGAGTAATCCATGAATGAAGTTGCGCTGACGGTTAGCGGGTTCCGAGAAAGATATCCGGAGTTTGACAATGTGGCAGACGCAGCTGTGGATAATCTTTTTGGCATTGCCGGGCTCTATCTGGACAACACCTATCAAAGCGTGGTCACTGACTTAAAGATGCGGGAGTCTCTGCTTTATATGCTTGTCGCCCACCTTTGTTACATCCTGCACGGAGATAACAAAAAGAACGGCGGCAGCGGCATGGTGGGCAGGATTTCATCAGCCAGTGAAGGAAGCGTATCTGTAAGTTCCGATATCGGGGCTGTTGCTTTCCGCAATGCGTGGTACACGCAAAGCCCTTACGGGTGGATGTTCTGGCAGGCGACAAAAGTTTACAGAATGGGGGCATGGTTCAGTGGCACAGACTATCGTTGATTTCCTGATGGGAGTGGCGGAAGGGGTATCGAACCACACAGTGAGCGCCGGTTTTATCAACGGTGCAAATTACCCTGACGGAACACCTGTCGCAGAAGTAGCAGCAAAGAACGAATACGGTGATCCGCTGAATCATCAGCCGCTGCGTCCGTTTTTCCGTAATGCAATATCCGCAGACAGTGAAAGCTGGAAGCAAATGTTTGTCGCCGGACTACGTGCCGGGCACCCGCTGTCATCCACGCTTGAAATTATCGGTGAAACCATCGCTTCCGATATCCGGAAGAGCATCAATGAGCTGTGGAGCCCTGAATTGTCCGCTCTCACTATCGCTATCAGGCAGAAGCACGGCAACTACTCGGTGAAGCCTCTGCTTGATACCCGATGGATGTACGACAACGTGACATACACAGTAGAGAAAGGGGCTGATTTATGAACCTCAGAGGAATAGCCAACGGGTTGACCAGCCGGATTAACCCGAATATCACAGCGACCGGCAGGCGGTACAAGGGTGAGACTATCGGGGCCGGCAGAAAGCCCGTGCCTGAGTATTACCCTGATGAAGAGGTGACAGTGCAACTTCAACCGCTTTCTGATGGCGATTTAAAGCACGTAGACGGCATGAACCTGCAAGGACTGGTAAAGACACTGTTTATAAACGGCGCTTACTACGGGGCTAACAGGGCGCTTAAAAAGGGTGGTGATTTGTTCATTATTGACGGTCAGGTATGGCTGGTCGTTGATCCTGTTGAGCTTTGGCCTGACTGGTCGAGAGTAATCGTATGCTTACAAACGACCTGACAGAGAACGAAATCATTGACCTGCTGGCTGACTTTCTTGAGCCGATTGTTGGCAAATGCTTAGGAGCCTACGCTAACCGGGTGCCAATGGACAACGAGCAATTTGCGATGCTGTCTCCGCTGCGTTACATCCGCCACACGACAACAAAGGCCAGCCGGTTAAGCGATACAACGGAAGGCCTGTCCGAGGTTCGTCAACTTGACGTTCAGGTGGACATATACGGCGAGAATGCCGGGGACAGAGCTGTAGCTCTTGAAACAGTGTGGGCCAGTGATTACGCCTACCGAAATACAGATGAGAGAATCGCGCCGCTTTACTCATCTGCAGCGATGCGTTCTCCGTTTGTTGACGAGTCCCGGCAGTGGCTTGAGCGTTACACCATCACATTATCCATGCAGGTTCACATCACGATAACCGTCGGTCAGGACTACTTTGCCGATGTCGAATTTTCAACTGTACAGGTGAATAAATGATCCCATTAACAAAAGATTTTGCCATTTCATCCAATGCTATTTCCCCGGCGGGAACGGGTGTTGATGCCAATGGACTGATGCTGACCAGCGGTGACGCACTTCCGATTCCGATGGCGACAGTTCAGTATTTCCAGACCGCAAAAGATGTGGCTGAAGTGTTCGGTTACGATTCTGACGAATATGAATGTGCCTCAGTCTATTTTGCCGGTTTTACCGGTGCGGCACAGTTACCCGCGCAGTTGCTTGTTGTCGGAATTCCCGCTGCTGCGACATCTGGTGGTCTTTATTCCGGGTCCAATGCTGACGTAACCATGCAGGTCATCAACGCTCTTGAGGCCGGAACAATCAAGGTTTCAGTGGATGGAAAATCGCAGACCAGCAGCAGTATTGACCTGACAACAGCACAGAGTCAGTCAGATGTGGCAGTCGCGTTACAGGCAGCGCTTACCGGTGTAACTGTCACATGGAACCCAACCTCAGCACAGTACGCCATCAAATCAGCCGCAACCGGCGCAGGAAGCTCTGTAGGGTATGCCTCAGGCGCAATCGCCACCGCGCTTAAGCTGACTCAGGCGGGTGGTGCAAAATCATCTGCCGGAACAGACACAATGACGCTGGCTCAGGTTATGGATCACGTTGTCGACACTGACCAAAACTGGTTTGGCTTTGCATCTGCGCAGGCACTGACTGATGAACAGCAGCTTGAATTAGCTAAGTGGGGAGCCGGTCAGGATGCCGGAAACCGCTATCTGTTTGCAACCAGCGTCACCAATGGTGTTGAGAGCACCCTGTTTGATGAATGCACGAAAAATAATTACGGTGGCGTGTTCATTATGCACGGCGAACCGAAAAATGCCTTCTCTGCTCTCGCATGGGCTGCTGGTCTGGATTTCTCCGCAACAAACGGGCGAGTGAGTTATAAATTCCGCCAGTTTACCGGGATGTCTGATCAGGTGGATTCGTTGAAGGTGGCTAATGCACTGGAAGCAGCGGGCGTTAACTATTACGGCAATTATTCCTCCAATAAGGTGTTAAAAAATTACGCGGCTACCGGTGTTATTACCGGTCAGTTTAAATGGGTGGATACATTCCTGGATCAGGTGTGGTTAAAAGCAAATCTGATTTCCGCATTTGCCAATCTGTTCACCAACAATCAGAGCTATTCATTCACTGAAGCCGGGTACACAGCAGTTAAAGCTGCCGCTCAGGACCCTCTGCAGCAGGCGATTAACTTCGGCGCAATCCGTAAAGGGGTAACACTGGACCAGTCTCAGATTCAGATTATCAATCAGCAGGTCGGTAAAGACATTTCCGGGTCACTGTTCTCTGACGGATATTACTTCCACATCCCGAAACAGCCTGGGTCAAACCGCATTGAGCGCACACTGAAAGGCGCGGTCCTGTTCTGGACTGACGGACAGCTCATCCAGTCCCTTAATCTGCAATCCACCACGGTTTTATAAGGAGCATGAAAAATGCCTATTGATATTACCAGTGCTAACTCCAAGTTGCGCTGTACTGTGCCTGCACTCTTCCCGACCGGGTTCGACTTTGACGACTTCGCCGCTGACCGCATGTTTGAAACCGCAGCACTGCAGATGAAAGAAGATGTGATGAGCGCTGACGGTAAGTATCACGCCGGTTTTATTTTTAACCCTGTGGAGTTCACCATCAGCCTGTCTCCGACATCCGAGGCCGGTAAAAACCTCGACCAGTGGTACGGTGCTGAGCGTGCAACCATCAGTGCGTTTGCCTGCAACCTGACACTGACCGTTCCGGCACTTGATGCCACCTGGAACTTCGTTAACGGGGTGCTGTATTCATGGAACCCGACACCGGTCGGCGCACGTATTTTGCAGCCGCGTCAGGCTATCTTCCACTTTGAAAGCGTAACACGGAGCTGATGATATGAGAAAGCAAGAGCGGGTCACGATTGATAATCCGGCCAGCCGCGACCACGGCAAGACGTTTGTAATTACCGAGAAACCGGCATCAGAGGCATGGAGTATCTCTCAGGACCTGTTCCGGATGATGGGTGAGACATCTTTCCTGTCAATCCCGGATGATGTCGTACTGATGGGCTGCGCGGGTCTGGCTACTGTCGGTAAATCCGTTCTTGCCGCCTCCGGCTCTGCCGTTTCCAATGAGCTTCTGGCGAGAATGTTTGATGACGTAAATATCGCTATCGAAAATGACGGCAAGACAGTTGAGCGCGCCGTCAATATCAAGGCAGACATTGAAGAAATCGACACCATCAACCAGATCCTTGACCGGGCCTTCTATATCAACTTTGCGTTCCTAAAGACAGACCGCGAGTAAATTGCCCCTTTATTCGCCGTGATGAAGCACCACAGGGGCTTATCAAAACTGTCAACGTTTCTCCTGAGATGCATTCCATCATTGAGGCTGGTCGCGCCACCTTCGCCGAACTGTCATCCGCTCTTTCAGTGCGTGATATGTATGACATCCTGGAATCGGTTGCTGTGAGTAATTACAACAAAATAGTCTGGCAGAGGTCGCAAAGATGATTGTCGAGCAGATGAAATACAAGCTCTCCGTGGAAACGGGGGGCTTTCTTGATGCTACCCGGAAGATAAAAAACGAAACGGAGGACATGAAGACCAAGGTTAAGCGCAATACCGGCGAAGTCACAAAAGGCTTTGGTGAGCTTAATCTGGGTATTCAGAAATTCAGTACCGAAGGGAAGAACGCATTTACCAGTGTAATGAGCGGTGCGGCTAAATTCCTTGGTGTGGCCGTCACTCTGGAAGGTGCAAGACGTGCATTTGTCAGCACAACGGATTCCTTGATTACGCTGGGTACACAGGCGGCGTGGCTGGGGATGAACGCAAAGCATCTGGATGCCTTTAATCGCGCAGCTGAGTCTGTCGGATCATCAAGAGAGGCTGTTGGTTCTGCACTTGGTCGCATGAATGAGTGGGACATCTGGAGTAAAACCAACGTAGGGCCAGCTCCGGCATATCTGGCTGCAATGTACCAGCTGCAAAGTGAGTCTGCAGTAAACATCATGAACGGGAAGAATGCTGAGGAGAAAACGCTCAGGGCATTCGAGGCAATAAAAAGCCTCAAAAATGAATCCCGCGCGCAGCAGCTTTATACATCTGCATTGGGCCTGAGTGATCCGGCACTGTTTCAGGCTATTCGCAGCGGTGAATACCAGAAAGCATTTGAGGAGTATAAGGGGAAGTCTCTGTACACTCCCGAAATGGAAGCCCAGGCGAAGCAGGTTAAAAAACTCATGACCGACCTGAATGCCGAAGCAAATAACTTCATGAATACCATGTATGTGAATTTCGCGCCTAATGTAATTTCCGGTCTCAAATCTCTTAATGCATGGATTAGCGAAAATCGTGATGGCATTGTCGGCTTCTTTAAGGAGTGGACCGGAGTCATGGGTGATTTGGTTGATGCATTTGGCGGTGTTGATGAGGTATTAAAGGCACTTGTAGCCTACAAAATTGGGGGTATTTACGGATTGGCGGCATATCTCGGCATGAGAACGGGTGATGCAACGACGCCAGAAGAGCAAAGAAACAGACCAGAAATCAGCAAGGGGGTGTTGTTCCGCTCTCTTAATTCCCACTACTATTCGCCGTCGATTGGTTTTGAGCATCCACTGACTGACGAAGGGAAAAAAATCCCTATAACTCAGGCCGAATACGACAAATATATGAGCAGTTACACTGCCGAAGAACGCGCAGATATGGATAAACGCGGAAATTACTCACAGGCAGAGCAACTTAAAAATATCGACAACAGCCTTCAGCGTCTTGGTGATATCCCACAACTGCTCGGTGAGGAGTTCGTTAAGTCTCACACACAAAAAGGACATGCCCTTAGCGATTTCTCTCAAGGGGGAAATTATGGCGTTGTGCTTGATAAGCAATCGAAGGCGCCAGCTGCTACACCAGTTGATTCGGCAGGAAAAGATGTTATCGGCGGAAGGTTAGGTTCTGGCAGAAAGCTAAAAAGTGGTGAGACGTATAAATACGAAACCGGCGAGTATTACGACGCGAACGGCAACATTGTTAACCCCGTAGAAACAGACGCCGGAACAATATCAATGGATCGCCTGCTGGACGCGGTTGCTTTCCGTGAGTCGCGCGGCAATCCGGCAGCTAAAAACCCACACTCAACGGCAACAGGAGCATGGCAATTTGTTGAAGGGACAGCCAGAGATAACGGATTAACCGTAAACCACTCCGCAGGAATTGATGACCGCCTGGACCCTGAAAAGGCCAGAGCTGCAGCTGATATTCTGATGCGTAAACTTCTGAAGCAATACAACGGTAACATTGCTGATGCGCTGTTTGCGTATGCAGGCGGCGGCGGTGGGGTGAACAGAGTTTTGCGCGGAGATGCAGGTGGATTGAACAACGAGTCGGTGGAGTCTGTTTATAAGCTGGCTGAATACTTCGACGGGATTAATTTCGAGGCATCAAAGGTTCACCAGACTTTACAGGTTACCGGTCAGACCCAGCCTCAGCCACAGTTTTACGTCAACAACATGGAAATAAACAGCCAGCCTGAGTCTATTGATGCTCTCTCAAACTCCATCCAGGAGCAAGCATCCCGCGCCGGAATGAATGTCTCATTCGATACAATGGGGAGGTGATAATGAGCTTTGCGTCACTCAATGCCGCCAGTATTTTTAATGCGATAGGGGGCGGGTCTCCGCTCTCTATCATGACCAGCATCCTGAAGCCGTCATACGTTATTAAATCCGAGGACGGAAGCGTTACGTTGCCATTCGATGGCCTGAAAAACATCACCGCCAGCGGGTCCGCCAATGTGGTTACCGCCCCGGTCGAAAAAGGAAAGTATCAGACACTGAATAAGGTTAAGGAGCCTAATCAGATAAAGTGCGAAATCCTCCTCGATGGCCTGACCGGTTTCTCCGGTAACATCCCTAATATTTTCAATATGACACTGACCTCGCAGAGTGCGTCACTGAAAATTATTCAGGAAATGATTGGTAAAGCTGCAATCTATAACATCGAAACGCCTAAAGGTAATTATGACAGTTACGACCTGGTTAACTGGTCATATCAGGTATCAAGTCAGACCGGCGTAACCCTGCTTACGGTTTCATTGTATTTCACTGAGATCATGCAGCAGATGGAGGTGACTTTAGGGTCGCCGCAGTCTCAGGAAAAGCCTATAAATAATGAGGACTCTCCGGGGACCGATGGCGTAGCAACAACTGCAGAGCAGCAGGCCGGGACAGGAACCCCCACGGCAGACACGCTGAGCAAAGAGAGCTCATTCCTCAGTGATGCTCTGGATTTTGCCAGGGACGCATACGACACCGCATCCGGCACGGTCAATAAGGCTCTTGATTACGTGGCAGGGGAAATAAATTCGGCTATGGATGCTGTCAATGCATTTGCCAATGAGTCCCCGTCAGAAAGGGTGGCTCAACAGGCGATAGATGACTTAACAAGGAAGGTTTTATGATCAGGATATCACTAACTCCCGGCAAGGCTCAGGCGGTACGTGTGACACTGGCTGATCAGGATTGTCTTATTCGGCTTGTGCAGCGTGACTCTGGCCTGTACATGGATTTAACTGCTAACGACACTGTCGTTCTGACCGGTGTTCCATGCCTGTATGCCACACGCATTGTCAGATACAAATACCTGCCATTTAAAGGTGACCTGTTTTTCCTGGATAAAGAAGGGTCAAATGATCCTGTTAGTGACGGTCTCGGAATCCGGTTTAATCTTTATTACGTTGAGGATTAGCCATGTACAGGAATAACCGGCTCAAATTTGTATTCAGAACACGGAATATCCTTATAAATGGCCGCGATGACAACATCATTACACTGGATAACTGCCGTGCAAACGTGAAGATAACCAACGGCGGTATCGCGATGGGCGGCAATGCGGAGTTCACTATTTATGGACTTAGCGGCGACCTCATTGCATCCCTGTGTAAGGTAGGCGGCCATACCAGAATGAAAGAGAACATGGCGGAAATGGAAGTTGAAATATACGCCAACGACTCTCTCGCATACTCTGGCGGGGTCTACTACGTCAACGCAAACATGAATGAAGTCCCGACGGTAGGTATTAACTTCCGGTCTGCCGGAGGATATGACCTCTCTGTCAGTGATGCCCCGGATTATTCCTTCAAAGGAACGAGGACACTCAGTGAAATACTGAAAGGGATATGCGAAAAATCAGGCTACACCTTTGTAGATCGCGGAGTAACCGGTACGCAAACAAACGGTTATTATTCCGGTTCGCCACTGAAACAGATTCGTGACCTGTGCGCTAATGCCATCCTCAGTTATGCCATCAGCGGGAAAACAGTGACGGCATGGGACAAGATAAAAAATAAAGTCGCAGAAACAAGGGCCTTGGTTTCTGCTGAGAATGGCCTCATTGGGTATCCGGTTTACACCCCTGATGGCCTGACTATTCAGACTCAGTATTCACCATACATCGCACAGGGTGAACAACTCAGGCTGGAAACCTCTCTGCCTGGGGCAAGTGGTGACTATGCCGCCTACCTTGTAACTCATTATCTTACTTCGTGGGAGAAAAACGGGGCCTGGCACACAGTGGCCGTTATCACGCCGTTTGTACCGGAAAAGGAAAAATCATGAACCCAGCATCCTCAATAGCTGCATTAGGTTCTGATGCCGACAGCCTACTTTACAACCTTGAATCATTCCTCAGCGGTAAGCATTTTATTGAAATCGTCATGGTAACAGCAGTGTACGGCGAAGCGCCAAATCTGAAGGTGGACTTTCTTCCGCTGGTTACCAGAACAACAAATACCGGCGCACCAATCCCTAACGCTCAGGTTTATGGGGCCAGCGTATTCCGCCTGCAACGCGGCAGTTCTGCAATCATAATGAATCCTGTGGTTGGTGATATTGGTATAGCTCTTTATTGCGACAAAGACAGCGACAACGCCAGACGGGACCGGATATCAGGAGCGCCGACCACAACACGCTGTCACAGCCGGATTGACGCTCTTTATCTTGGCGGGTTGCTTAACCAGCAGCCGGATCAGTTTGTTGAATTTGCGGATAGCGCTATCAATATCACCAGCCCGAATCCTGTTAATGTGACCTGCTCAAAGGCGACCATTATCGCACCCGAGGGCGTGACAGTGGAATCTCCTAACTCTCACTTCACCGGGAATATAACGGCCGACGGAAATATCACTGATAACGCAGGGTCGCAAAGTTCCAGCGTCAAGGCGCTGCGTGATGCGTACAACAAACATAAGCATCCGGTGACCGGTGTCGAGTCGGGAGGGAGCACCGTAACCAGTAACGCACCGGAGGAACAGGTATGACATACGCAACGATCGCTCTTGATGAAAATTGGGACTGGACTATCGATAAAAACGGGAACATCGCCACAAAAACCGGCGGTGAGGCCATAGCACAGGATGTAGCCAGTGCATGCGCCACTTTTCTCGGGGAAGTGTATTACAACGATAAACTCGGAATACCCTATCAGACAGAGATACTCGGGAAAGCTTTCTCATCGGCATATCTTTCCGGAAAGCTGGAGGCCGAGGCCAGAAGAATCGAACCCGTGACGGACGCAGTAGCGTCCGTTTTCTTTGATAGTGTCACAAGAAGGGTTTCGGCAAAAATAATGACGCAAACCGGTGATGGTGAAACTCAGGAGATTTTATTGTGACAGTGAAAACAACAGCGGTCCCGCCGGTTGTCATATCAGATTCCGGTATTAATATTCCGGATACCGCAGACGTCCTGTCCGGCAGGCTGACGGATATTATTAACGCCCTGCCTGGTGGGGTCAGTGAGTCCCTGACATCTCCTCAGGGGCAAATCGCAATTACTGATACTGCAATCATAGCGCAAGTTTACAGTGATCTGGCCCGTATCGTTAACCAGGTAAATCCGGATTTTGCACAGGGTCGGTTTCAGGACGGCATCGGGAGAATTTATTTCATCGACCGCATTGCGGCCACGAGGACGACGGTTACGGCTCAGATCACCGGTGCATACGGAACTGTGCTTCCGGCAGGCACTAAGGCTGTGGATGTTAAGAATAGGACCTACAGCCTGGTGAATTCAGTGACCATTCCTGCTTCCGGAAGAATAGACGCTGTTTTTGCCTGCGATACCACCGGTGCAATAACCTGTGGAGCGGGGGAGTTAAACCGCATCTACACTGCTGTTTCAGGTTGGGATTCGGTTAATAACCAGTACGCCGGTGTTTTAGGGGCGCCTGTCGAATCGCGGGTCTCGTTTGAAGCGAGACGCAGGGAATCTGTTGCCAGAAACTCAAGAAACCAGGACGGCTCCACCCGGGCAGCTTTACTGGAGGTGAGTGGTGTTACAGATGCGTATGTCTGGTCAAACAGGAAAGGTGAGTCTGTCGTAGTTGATGGGGTCACCATAGCCCCTCACTCCCTTTATGTCAGCGTTTATGGTGGAGAGGATAAAGACATCGCTGAAGCCTTGTTCAACACCTGTAATCCGGGCTGCAACATGAACGGGGAGAAAGAATTTACTGTTTATGATGAAACCTATGATAAACCGCAGCCTCAGTATGTCATGCAATGGCATCAGGCCGTTCCGGCAAAGGTATATTTTAAAGTCGAAATAGATAAGTCGCTGAATCCGCCAAGCGATATCACCGAGCAGGTGAAGCGCGTAATCACTACTGTTTTTTTCGGTCAATATCCCAACATCAGCAAGGCCAGGATTGGCGGCGATGTTACAGCCGGTCGTTATTATGCCCCGGTCATCGGAATTCAGCCTGACAGCGTGAGCATATTGTCCCTCGGGGTTTCATTAGATGGCTCCTCATTTTCTCCGTCAGTACATATCCCAGTCAGCTCGGTACCGGTTATTGATGACTCCACTATAGAGGTGACGCTTGTATGAATAACTGGCCGGAAACCGTGATCAGGCAATACAGCGGTGCTGAACGGATCATGGGCGTCCTTGATACGTTCAATCAGGCCGTCAGTATTGATGATTTTACTGACCAATTTATCACAGATGTATGGGATGTCCTGACGGCAAAAAGCTACGGGCTTGATGTATGGGGGAAGATTGTCGGGATAGGCAGAAACATTATTGCGCCTATTGAGTCGGATTCATTCGGATTTGCAGACGGATTCACCCCCTTTAATGACGCTCCGTTCTTTGCCGGAATTCAGGAAACAACCAATGTTCGCCTCGGCGATGATGCGTACCGGACTCTTATTTTATGCAAAGCATTCAGCAATATCAGCATCGCCACCATTCCGGAATTTAATCGGTTTCTGACCATGTTGTTCAAGGGGCGAGGAGTGGCATTCTGCAGTAATTACAAAGAAATGACGATGGGAATTATATGCGCGTTTGAGCTGCAGCCTTATGAGGCGGCGATACTACAGAACTATGATGTCATGCCTGTTCCGAGCGGAGTGAGAATAGAAATGCATGAGCTGGTGCCGCCGTATTTTGGTTTTGCTGAAGATGCCTGCCCGTTTAATGACGGTACTTTTTATAAAGGGTGAAAAATGAAATTAAATGATATTCCCAAGCTGATGCCGGTTCCTTTTGGGGTTAGCGGACCAAGAACTGAACTTTTGGAATCATCTCCTGCTGGTGATCGCAAGGCATCATATAAGGATGGTTTCCCTCCTATAACCATGCTTCTGAAGTCTGCCGGTGGCTTGCCTCCAGATGGCGGAAATATGAATCAGATTCTGTTTGAGTTGGCAAGCGGCCAGCGATGGTCAAATGCAGGCGCTGGCTATAAGTTCAATACGACATTTAGCGATGCAGTGGGAGGCTACCCCAAAGGTGCGCAACTTCTATCTAATGACGGGACAAAGGTGTACGTCAGCACCAAGGATGACAATAAAACAGATTTTAATGCATCACCTGGTCCTGACTGGGTAACGCTGGGTGATTATATCGGCCTTGGTAACTACGCCACAAAAACAGAAGTCGGATTAAAGCTCGACAAAAATTCCGTGGTTCAGTCTACCGGTACATCAACAGTGAATGTGATGAGCCAGAAATCAGTTACTGACGAGCTGAACAAGAAGTTCGATAAGGCCGGCGGGACGGTAAGCGGCCAAGTGGATATTGCATCACCCGGTGGGCGAGCATTAACACTGAAACCGGTCGGTGAAAGCGAGACTTCTGTTTACCTTGAGGGGTACCTTAACAATATTATGAAGTGGTGGCTTGGAATGACAGGTGGTGACACTGTTACCCTTGAAAATACCGTGACATCACGAAAAATGAAGATCACAGATAAGTTCAATGTTAATGGTCAGCTTGATGTTGAATCAAACGGTGGTCGCGTTAACACCCTCAAAGCCACCGCTGGTACGTCAGTTTATCAGGAGCTTTATCTGCAGGCCGCTCTTGCAGCGTGGTGGGGAATAACCAATGGCAATAAACTCAGCATTGCAAACGTAGTGACCGGAAATGACCTGACCATTGGGGGTGATGGGTTCAGGATTGATGGCAAAGTTATAGGCAAGGAAGAAAGCATTATCGGTATTGGGCAAACATATAAGGATGTGACAGCGACGCGCAAAAACGGAGTGACGTACACCAACAACTCAACGAAGCCAATTATTGTTTATGTTGAGTCTAATCGGACTGCTGCATCAGAAAGCGATGCGTACAGCATCGGTGGAGAAGTGAACGGCATTCGTGTTGCTTACCGCTGGACTACTGCGAATGAAACCATGTCTATATCATTCATTGTCCCGCCGGGTGCGACATATATGTTTAAAGGTGGATGGGGGCAGTCTCATTCATGGGAACCAGTTGTTAAAGTGGTGGAGTTATCATGAAAATGCATTATTACAAAGATGAAAACAATGGCGTTTGGGGTTATGACGATGACCAGGTAGCGGGCGGATTTGTTCGTGATGGTCTGGTTAAAATCACAGAAAAAGAAGCAGATAAATTACTCGCCCCGCCGCCGCCAACCAAAGAGCAATTGATTGAACAGGCTGAGGCTAAAAAACAGCGACTGATGGCTGAGGCAACCGCTGTCATCGCACCGCTGGAGGATGCAGTGGACTTTGGTATAGCAACCCCGGAAGAAGCAGCAGCCCTGAAAGAGCGGAAGAAATATCGTATTTTGCTCAGTCGTGTTGATACCTCTCTCGCGCCTGATATCGACTGGCCATCTAAGAGAGAGTAATAAAAATGGCGATATACTATACAAAATTAGTAGTCGCCATTGAATTTAAAAAATCATAAGATTATTTCAAACTATTAGAATCCTGAGGGATTTCGTTGTAGTAAACACCATCAATATAATTTCTGTAAGTTGTGACTTTACTTTTTATTTCTTCGTTTGAGCCAGATAGGTACATGTAAACATTAACCCCGAACGCTCTTAGTAGCTTGAGATGAAATTTTTCTTTATATGAAATCGGTGCACTTGAAACAATATATTCTATTTTGTTTTCCTTAATAAAATACATTGCAGATACTAGTGCTATTTTGTTGAAATAGTTATCATTAGTATCTGTCAGTATATAAAAACTAGCCATTCCTCCATCAAATATATGTGATGCATCAATGATTGCTTCTTTAGAAAAAAGTTCCATTCGTAATCTTTTTTTATCAACAAATAAATTAACTATATCTGATGGAACATTAATTTTATCAGTGACTAAAATTGCATCTTCATGAGTTGAAAACCATTTATTAATATCTTCAAAGTCTAATCCTGAATACTTATCATGTATTTTATATTTTTTAAAATCTGATAAGATTGGCGGTAAATCACCTGTGTAAGAAGTCATTTTTTTCCAACCATCCCAATCATGTACCGCAACGTAAGCACCATCTTTGGTTTGGCTGATGTCAAGTTCAAAAATTCTGGCACCATCAGAGTATGATTTATTTAGTGCCTCAAGAGAATTAGTGTATGTATTTCCATGTATTTCCCCTCCTGCATGGGCGATAATATCAATGCCATTTTTATTTTTGTCATATATTTTATACTCAATAGTTAAATAACCTAGAATGATCACGATTAAGATCATTAAAGAAAAAATACGAATTATTTTATATAATACTTTCATGCCTTCATGCCTTCATGCCTTCATGCCTTAATCTCTTTGTAATAAAAACTGATGCCATTGAATATATTATGGATTCTGTTTTTAATTGATGTCACTAAATTTTATTACTTGGTTATTAGCGTCCAGTACTCGGTCGTTTCTTTTTTCTAAATCAATGAAAGAGTCATCGATTTTATATCCTAAGATATGTAATATAACAAATTTATTCATAATTCCACTTAACCAACCATCTTTATTCTTAAATTTTTCAACAAAATTACAATCAAACTTATCATTGTTAGAGTAATACATGAACGGGATCAAGTATTGCTCTCTTCCTTTTTCAAATCCATGACCTTTATTCACTATCTCCCCATGATCTGATGTATATATCAATGTGAATTTTTTATTACTATCACTTAGTATATGAAATACTGAGTTGATTATGCTATCAGTTTTTAAAATTGTAAGGTCATAGTCATCCATGTTAAGATTGTTCTTTTTATCACTATCATAATAGTTTATATATGGAAGGTGGCTACCTTGGAGGTGAATAACAATGAATTTATTATCTTCATTATCATGAAGGATTTTTTTTAACAACTCTACTAACTCAAGATCATTATTGTGCCTCAGTGAAACCACATTACTCTGTAATGCAATATAACCATATTTTGAAGAGTGATATCCACGTAACTCTTGAGCTCCAAGCCAATATGTTTTAAAACCATTATCATTGGCCATCTCTATCACAGATTTATTATTGAATAATGGGGCATCACTTTCAGGAGTGGAAAATGACAATGACATTGGTATGGAATTACGAGTTACTGGTGAATTTGAGTGTGCATTATCAATGATACAACCATGATTGTTAAATATCTTATTTGCCTTTGGTGATGTATCCTTCGAGTAACCATAAACACTATGCCTTAGACTGAGTGCAGATTCTCCCATTATAAGTACTACTATGTCATTATCCGATTTCTCTTTACCAAGAATGGAATGGTGTAAAGTTTTAGCAAGATTATTCTCTTTGTATTTATCATTACTATAATTTGAGTATATAAGATATATAATATTTCCTACCACTGCGGGGAATCTATCTTTTATTGTATTAGCTGTTTCCGTTGGAAAATCATCAATGATAGAATCAGATGAGTTTTTTCTTTTATAAACTGAGTTTAGAGTTACTAACATTACAACTATTAATAAAAAAATAGGTGTTACCTTGGTGAAAATATCTAGTTTTATGTGTAATTTTCTTATTAAGAAAAATAAAGCAGGTGAAATAAGTAATGATGGTAAGAAAATAAAAACATATGTTAAAAACATCCCGCTTAATTCAATGTCACTTGTTTCTATTATAGAATCTAAAATATTTCCAGTTATCGGTTCATTAAAATATAAGGAGTATATTACCTCCAGTGTTAGAAGGGAGCATCCTATGAAACCAATAGTACGGGAATATACTGATTTTGATTTTATTAATATAAAAATACCTAGTAACACAGCAAAGGTAGAAAAGGTTGTACTTATGGATGTTATTTTGTATACATTTTCATTTAAAATAAAAGTAATTAATATCAATGAGATTAGAAACAATGTTTTTTTCATTTTGTACTCTCAAAACACATGGTCATTTTCAAAATTTTAATATAAAGTACCATTAAAATCTATATCGAATAAGTAATATTTTTTATCAAATTTATATTGACAATATAAAAGATTACTAAATAACTTAGCCAAATAATAGATCATCAGAAGGGACCTCAGTCCGGATTGTGGGATCTGATCAAACGCCAAGCCAACCAAGATTATCAATCGGACTGAGTGATAACAATCATAGCACTGATAACTTTCACAATATCATACCATGTTCACCCGTATATTGTTGATACACAAACGTAACGATAGTTACTCATATTGTGAAAATCGGCGGTATGTGGCTGAAACGGTGAGCGAACACACGGAATTTAAAATCCCTCGGCCGCAAGGCTGTGCGGGTTCAAGTCCCGCTCTGGGCACCATACAGAAATTCATTGATTTATCAGTGAGTTAGAGTTAAAAGAGAGCGACCTTTATGGTCGCTTTTTTTGTGACTAAAATCACACTTCGCTACTGTTTCGCTATTAACTTTCGCTATTAACTTTCGCTATTAATCCCCTTGTTTTGTTCTGTTTTTTGGGCCGCCGACGACCGGTACAACCTGAACTTTTCTGTCATATCTGGCTGTCTGAGTAATGCTTTTATGCCCGGATATTGTTTGTTTCTCCTGCAGCGTTCCTTCCAGATCTGATATGCCTTTGGCCTTTAAATCGTGGACAGTAAAATCAAATGAGACATCGGGATAATTTTGAATGGCAGCCTCTCTGGCCATCAGCCAACGGCTGTTAAATCCATCCCTGGTATATTTCCCCCATTCTGTTGATGGACAACATAAAGGCAAGATATTCCAGGTTTGTTTGGCAAGGTTTCAGCCATTTTTATGACTTTAGGCAATCTGTCAGTCCAGCCTTTAATTTGTTTCTTGCGGGAACCCCGGAAACGGAAACCATCTTCGCGGATAAGGGGGGATGTCGTTTTCATTCAGCAGACCGGCATCATTTGCTGTGCAGACCATGCCGATAACGGTAGTGTTGACGGTGCGGATTGGCCGGGAACCGTTATTGTGCTCAATAACGCGTACACCGTGGTAATATTTTTGTGACATAGAAATTCCCTTTATTGAGATTTTCTATGGTGTTATTGGTGTGGTTTTGTGTCGTGTTGCCGGTGTTGCAAAAGGCGGGAATACAACAATCAGTCCTGACATTGCGGGCATAAAAAAGCTCCGGAAGGAGCCTGTTTTCAATAAATGAATCAGATAGGCTTAGTGACAACCTGACCGGACTGTTCGGCTTTTTTCTTAGCCAGCAGGAAACGCTGAAGCATTGCATTCTTCTGCGCTTTGATAGCGGCATAGTCAATCTCAGTGTTTTTCTTAGTTGTCCGTTCGTATAACATAACAAGCCCCTTCTATATGTGCGTCCAGATTTCTGGCTGCGGCATAGCGTCTTATAAGTTTATCGTATACACGACGTAACTCTTCGCGGTATGCCTGGAAAGTTAATATCCGGATATCTTCAGTTTCAGCTATCCGGAGAATGATGTCAACTAATGTACTATAAAGGTAAAGTGCCTCTGACGCGGTAAGATCCGGTGCGCCGGGCGGCTTTTCAAACATGGTGTCACATTCTTTATTATTTTCAGCGTCAATATTATAAAAACTGATAACGCTGATGGTGAGGGTAATTAGTTCATCACCAAATAATTTATAAAGAATATTATTGTCAGACTCATTTTTGCAAAAAACTAACCGGAAGGTTATCCGGCGGGTATCATCACCAGAGAAAACATAATTAATATCTGTGTATCTGAATACATCAAATCCCTGTAGTTCATCATGTAAAATGTAATGCGAATGACGCGGCATCTTAAACTCGTGTTGTTTGTGTTATGCCGGAAATAATACATTAATATTTATGTTATCGTCACCCGGGATGTGTGTTTTTTGTTAGAAAATAATTTTTATGGGGATGGAATACTTACCTTATTTACTGGTTTATATTATAATTATTTTAAAATCAATTAGTTGCTTGATTTTTGTAATGATTTTTGTAATGTGGGGCTTGATTTACATTTACTCTTGATAACAAATTCCGGACGAAACATATAATTTATTAAATGAACTTTGCGT